>Ga0325402_1000024_pt1 | contig 59299 bp, 34 predicted proteins | sample PopdelMetagenome_22_FD_207212 | JGI IMG/M metagenome (GOLD analysis project Ga0325402, IMG submission 207212) | Populus deltoides microbial communities from Bellville, Georgia, United States - Xylem-PdKOR-R3 | ecosystem: Host-associated > Plants > Phyllosphere > Stem > Wood/Secondary xylem... | reverse complement strand
AAAAAAAAAAAATCCTTGTCCGAAAAGAACATGTTCCAATAAATTAATGGCCAGTCATGTACGGCAGTGTTTAGTAATGTTATCCTTTTTAAAAAATTTAATTTTTTTTATTTTATATTAAATTAATATATTTTTAATGTTTTCAAATTATTTTAATATGCTGATGTTAAAAATAATTTTTTAAAAAATAAAAAATATTTATTTTAATATATTTTAAAATAAAAAATACTTTAAAAAACAACCGCTGCCACGCTTCCAAAAATCTTTATCTTAAAACCCTTGACTATTCAAGTCATTTTGTAATGATTATTTTTAATAATGAAATTGCCATGAAATTACTAATGATGCACTGAGAAGAAAACTTCATTGAAATTTTCTAATTTGGAAAAGTTCACTGCCATTGAATTTTTACAGGTAATAAGTGTGAATAGATGGGAAGGTCAAGCTTTCATCATGAAGTTACTCATTTCACCTTCAATTTAGGAGTTTAGCTTTCTTTTTAAAATATATCGTTTAAAATATATTAAAATAATATATTTTATTTTATTTTTATAATTTATTTTTTACATCAATATATTAAAATATTAAAAAAATAATTTAAAATAAAAAAATTTAAATTTTAATAAAAAACAAGTTGAACGCAACCCTAAACAATCCTAAAAAAAAAAACTTTATTTCTTTAACAAGTGACCATTCAATATATAAACATTTAAAAAATCAACTTCTTTCTTCAAACATAATATTCATTTTAAATCAATAATATCTTTTGATATTATCCTTAATCCATCAATTTAGCTTTGATTAACTCATTTTATATAATCAAATATAATTAAATTATTGTGTTTAGATTATAGTTATAAAACTTGATCCATGAAATTACTTGAGATAAGATCACGAATAAGAAGGGATGACTTAATTTTTTTAAAATATTTAAAATAATATTATTTTGAATAATTTTTTTTAAAACAAACAAATCAACAGCATTATCTTAACCAAATTAACATGTTAGTTAGTTAATCATGCTTTCTTCTTGGACCTAGATCAATTTATAGGATAATTTAAGTTTTATAACAACGATAGAGAAAGAAGAAATGAAGCCACGAAACCAAAAGGAAAATAATACCCTAAATTAAAAAAAAAAGAAAAGAAAAAAAACAGTAAAATCGTTGTCCATCTTTTTAAACAAAAAAAAAATACTAAATAGCACCAAAACTTTTTTTAGTAAAAAAAAAAAAAAAAAGTCTTTGATAAATCCTATGATAAAGTCCAGGAGGGACCAGGCACATCAGCAATAATCAACTACACTACACCCTCACCATAAACCCAACCCCACTAGACCCAAAAACCAACACTCCTCTTCCACGTCACCAAGCGAACATCTCTTCGAATCAAAACTCCAAAACGTGCAACTAGTAAGATACCTTTACCATACCTTATTTTTACTTACCGTGACCTTCCTGCGCACGATAACATGAAAAACATACCTAACAAGGCGCGAATATCACTCTCTCTCACACACTTTCACTGTTTCTCTCACAGAACAGAAAGAGAGAGTAGTGAGAGACTCAACTCTCGTGTTTCTGCTTGTACGTCAACCTTCACCTCCTTCTCTCTCCTTCTCTTTTTTCTCTTGATCATCCATCAAATCAAAACCGTTCCTTTTCTGATTCTGATTCCGATCTTCTTTCTACTCCGTGTGAGAGTGAGAGAGAGACCGTACAGTCCTTAACCAACTAACACGCTTTTTTTTTTTTTCATTTTTTAATATTTTTTTAGGGTTAGATTTCGGTATAAATGGATCTCGACATGGCTGATGGCAACCAGGACGTTGCGATCTCAAAGAAACTTAAACAAAGCGAGGTAATTTTTGTTTTGATTTTTTTTTTTGCGTGTTGTTCGTAATTTAGTGTCGTTTTGGTCACTATTCTGTGATCATGTTCATGATCGGTCGTGTGTTGTTTTTTTTTGAAGTAATTATTGTTGACTTCTGGTTTTTCAGTAGCCAAGCGGGTTCTTTTCTTTTCTTAAGGTTTTAAAGTGATTTGGTTTTTTTTAGTGTCTTACTTTTGGGAAAGTTAGGGTTTTGAAGGTGGATTGTTTGAGTTTATAGAAATGAGGAGCTAGCTATGTTTTTTTTGCTAATTTGGTGGTATAATGTACTTGCAACTTGAAAGGAAGAAACTTAGGGTGAAAAGAGAAAGCTTGGGGATTTATACTGATTTTTTATTAAATCTTGGGGGTGGTATTAGCTAATTGTAACGAAATTAGGGTTTGAATATGATTTTGTTTTTAATTTCTCTATCGTGTGCAAGTTTGTATAATTGTTTTAGCTTAAATTGGGAAATTTGACCGGAGTTGTGTGATTTCGAGATATTCTGGTAATATGTCTTAAGTTTGGCATGATGCTTGGAATTGTTTGTTTCGGGATGTCTTTTGCATTATCCAACTGTAGAAGGTAGATTACCCAGTCTGAGAATAATTAACTCGATTTGTTGTGCATTATGAGGCAGCAATGGAGTTAGAAACTTGTCGTCCTCAACGGTTTCATCATGTATATGGACATTGGAGGATGAGCCTATTTCTTCTTCTGTCGAAACATGCGTGCTGAAAACTGTTAGAAAAGAGAAAAAAGAATAAAATTTGTTGGTAATTTCTACGGCAGTGGTTCATTTTTGCTTGCATGCTGGAAATTTTGGCTATGTTAAGTGTTTTGTGAAGTGGTAGACTAGTTATACTTTCTCATCTCAATAGCTGTTCGAGCACCACTCTAATTTTTACTTTGTCTTGCATGATTGGGAAACAAAGGAGTCGAACATGTGCTGTGGAAACTCGGTTATGCTTTACTGTGAAACACAATGAAGCATAAATTATGTACTTGGCTGCATATTTGCCCACATATAGGCTGACTAAGCTAGTTTTGTTCTTGCAGAACTAAATGGCACTTGCCAAATTTCACAATCTTTGCAGCAGAGAATTGCCTTTTCAATTCTACCAAAATTTTAAAATAATTCTTTGCAACAATGTTTTTGTAAATTATGCTGTAATTGTTTTTAATGCTGGAAGCAATTTGTTGTTTAGGTTGTTCTATGTGATGTAATGGATGCTCAAGCTGAAGTTTTGATATGCCATGGAAACGCTGATATGGGCACCAAGGGAAAATCAAAATCTGTTCATGATGATGCATGGCAACAAGAGATTAAGGTGAACTTTTGGAACACCAAAGTACTTGTACATGGCTTTTTTTTCTTTTGAATATAAGCCATTGTTGGTCTAAAATTCTGCTCTTTACTCAGAATGCTTCCTCCAGTGATCTTGGCAATTATACCAGTGTAGCAGGATCAGTGGATAGTGCTTATCATCTCAGGGGTTCAACTTCTGGATCAACTAATTCAAACAATAATAATGGTTCCAATTCTGACATGTCATACCATGATGATGAGGTTGGCAATGACTGTGATGATTATGCTGATGAAAATGATTGTGATGACCATGATGGCTATTTATATTATGATGATGAAGATGAAGATGATTATTCAGCCATCCAATCTCAATTTGATAACGTGGATCTTCCTCCTGGAGTAGAGGCATCCCTTCCTTGGCTGAAGGAACCAGCTTCAAGTTCAAATATGATATCCAATACCAGCACCTCAACTATTCCTAATCATACTATTCCTAATCATACTATTCCTAATCATACTATTCCTAGTCATACTAATCATAATCATTCCGAGAGCAAAATTATGACAGCCACTTGTCTATCTGAAAACAAATGGACTGCTTCTGCAAGTAGTTCGATGTTTCCTGCAGATTCAAGCTCTAATGGTGAAGTAGAAGATAGCGGAGAAAACAATACCATGCAAAAGTATAGGAACTTCAAACAATTTGATAATGTGGAAGACTTTTCTGATCATCACTATAGGGGCACCTGTGTCTCTGACCTCCCGGTGAGTAAAGTTAATTGCAGATTCAACTCTCCCTCTATCCCTCTCACACAGATACATGCATAAATGTGTGTGTGAAGGGGTGACACATAAGCCAACCGTGAGGGGGCCATGGTCCCATAACTTTAAAAAATTCGTTATAATACCTTAATATCAGTATGCTTATATTGGCTCTAATAGGCCAAAAATTTGTTTTATTACTTGTTTGTATTGATTGATTTATTATTTACTTTTCCATTGAATTTTCCTTTGCTGTAGCCTCCCAAAATTTGGGCGAAAAGAATTCAGGATGAATGGAAAAGTTTGGAGAAAGACTTACCAGGTGACTTCTGAATCTATTTGCTGGCTTAAGTTTGGCATTTTGCAAAAGTTGTATCTTAGCCACCCTATTGATTGTAAAATTAGTCTGTCATTTGTCATTCACAAGCGTTTTCATTTTCTGGTTATAAGGCATTGCTTGGTTAGATGACTGAACCGCCTCCCCTTCTCTCTCAGATACTATATTTGTTAGAGTTTATGAAACAAGGATGGAACTTTTGAGGGCTGTCATTGCAGGACCTGCTGGCACTCCCTACCATGATGGCCTTTTTGTCTTTGACTGTATATTCCCTCCTACATATCCTGATGCACCACCGGTAAGTAATTTGTAATATCTTTTTTATGCATATAAATATTTTATGCTGTGCCTGATTGTGATTCCTCCCTGTCAGATGGTATACTACTATTCAGGTGGGCTTCGATTGAATCCAAATCTGTATGAATGTGGAAAAGTCTGCCTCAGCCTTTTGGGCACCTGGTCTGGCAAAGAGACTGAGATGTGGATCCCAGGGAAATCAACCATGCTGCAAGTTTTGGTCTCAATACAAGCCCTCATTCTAAATGCAAAACCTTTCTTTAATGAGCCTGGGTATGAATCCTCATATGTGGGGGCTGAAGGGGATAAAAGATCTAAGAAATACAATGAAGAGGTGTTCATTTTGTCCTTGAAGACAATGATGTATACTCTACGAAGGCCACCAAAGGTATGATCACATTGACTGCCCCCTCTTAATAATCAATTGCTGCTTTGTTTCTTGGAGTTCTTGCTTCTTTTCTCACGGACATAAAGTTCTTGCCTATAGCTTGGATTCACCAAATTGGCAACCGTTTTTGGTGTTATCTTTCCATGGTCTTAGCATGCATGGATCTGAACCAAATTTTACTGGGGCAGACCTACCCTCGGTCGTCGCATATGTGTGCGTGCGTGCGTGTAGTTTTGTTAATTTTTTGTTTTAGCTTTTGAATGAAAAATAAAATAGAAAAAAAAGGATTATTAATGTTTGAGTTTCTTTATGTGGTGCATTACATTATCCTTGCAGGCATTCCCCATTGTTTGTCTGGCAATTTGTGAAAAGGTGTATTGGCCCTAGCTTTGGTATTAAAAGCTTGCGCAACTGACAATGCTTTGAGCTTCATCTTTGTTGATGTCCATTCTAGTGTTTTTGTTCGCCACCATTTGCAGTAGTTTCTTGTATTGAAGGGACCCCTTGGATAATGTGCCTTAACCATATGTCGTTTTATTTCATATTGATTTTTTTGTTTCCTCCTGATATTCATTTTTCTTTTTTATTTCTTTCTTTAGAGGATGTTAGTAGGTTCTGTTCTGTCTAGTGATACCATTGGCCTCTCATCTTATTTAAGAGCATTGTGATTTTACTTGTGTGGTCATCAAATTCGCACATGCATGTTCCAGTTCACTTAGGACATTTGCTGGATTCTAAACTTTGTCTGTGGCTACCGCAATAACTAACTCGATTGAGTTTGCTTGCAGCATTTTGAAGATTTAGTCATTGGTCATTTCCACAATAGTGCACATAGTATTTTGGTGGCATGCAAAGCTTATGCAGATGGTGCTATAGTAGGTTCTGTTACAGTTAAAGATGGAGTAGCTGATGTTGATAAAGCTGACATGGGTGCCTCAGGTGAATTCAAAGCAACTGTAAAAAAGATGATAAATGCTCTTGTTACAAACTTCACAAGGTTTGGATCGATCAACTGTGAACAGTTCCGGATTGATGACAGATGAGCAAAGAAGTTGACAGCATGGGAAGGGGTAGTTGGTTGGCAGCCAATTTTAGGGCAGCTATTATTATCATCACAATTTTGACAAATTTGGTTGGACCAATACCAGCTTAAGAAGCCTCGGGTTTTTTTACGAGATTCTAGGGATGTGTTAATATGGTAGAACGATGACAGGATGTTTTCCAGCTGAACACATTGCACATTTGATTATAATATATATATTATCTGCCTTCTGGTTTATATACATTAAGGAGTTACATGATTCTCACTGACTTTTAATGCCGATTAGGGTTTTGGCTGTGGTTATACATGTAGTGGTGGCTACAAAAAGCATTTGTTTTTTCTTTTCTTCCTTGAAATTTCTTGTGCTCACTGCTGCTGCTTAACTCATCAGAAAGCAGCAACTAAAGATTATCAAATGCATGACCTTGACTTTTTTTTTTTTTATATATATATATAGAAGGCATTCTCTATTTCACTTGTTAGAGAATAATAGAATTCACTGTATTCAAGAGCATGGACTGCTCTGTTATTGTACTTGTGCTGTTATGCTGCATTATTCAAAGCTCTTGTTTTTATCTCTTCTCACGAATTGTAAACCATCAAGCTAATCTATGTAAAAAAAAGTGGGCATGCTTGCCACCTGAACTATCTTCTAATTAACTTGATGCACAGGCGTCGTGCATCGTACTGTAAAGACATGCATAGAATTGATAGCACACAGCATGCAGTTTGGAGTTCGCAAAACACAACTCTTACACACTTATTTTTTCTCCCTGCAAGGAAACCATAGGAAATGTAGCTCAATACGTGTTCCTAAGGTCACCCCCAACGGCACAAGATGCGACTGACCTATTTCTAACTCCTCTAACAGATCCAGCTGAGGTGCAGCTCTCCTCCCTTCCCTAGATCTCCAAACACTAGATTGTGAGATCTTTCAATGGAGAATTGATCAGGTTGATCGTGTCAGGATCATGGGGTGTCCCTTGGAAATGGAAACTATCACACTTTTCAGAGCAACTTGGAAGATGAAGCAGCTTTTCTTTACCTGATCCATTTCACCTGATTGCAATTTTACTGTCATTTAATACTGATCAAAAGCAAAGTGGAAAAGGTAACTCTACCACCATCCATACAAATTAGAAATTAATATTAGTAGAATTTAATAACGGAAATAATTAATTCCAAGCCTTTGATGCTTCCTTTTCTTTCTTCAAGCTGTCTGTCAGTAAATCCCAGGCAAGCTGTCCCAAGAGCCAGTTCCAACGGTTCTGCTGCCTTGGTCTGTGGCTGTGGTGGGAAACAATAAAGCTATCTGCTGCTGCATATCGATATCCATGTTATTATCATCAATTATGACCGAAGTTTGCCCATTGGAGATGTCATCGGTATACAGATCAGAGAGCTGCAAGGGAGAAGAAGGGAAAATGTCGAGCAGCTTGGTCAAGTCATCAGTCATGCTACTGTTTAATTGCTCTGCTACTTCACCATCTGTTGGCGTCAACTCTGCATGCACAGAAAATCAAGGGATGGAAAGGAAATCATTATTTTATCAATCAATATCAAGGTAAGTCTATTCACATGCATGAACAAAAAAATACTGACCTGAAGACAAAGACAGAGAGCTGGAAAGATCCGAATATTGTATTCCGCAGAAATCTTCGAACATGAGCTCCTTTGGCTTCTGCTGAGCATCCTGAAAAACCAAATGACTCTGCTTGGTCGAAGTATCCTTTTCATTCACTTCCAAAGCTGCCTTAACCTCTTGCAAGAGATCGTCTTGTAATAATCCAATCCTGCTACTTTCAGTTGCACCAAATCCTATGCTATTTCTCTTACCCTTGCCAGAAGTTATAACGTTTTTCATTCTTCTTATTCTTGTTCTACCAATCTTAGCAGGCACAGCGGTGGTGTTGGTAGTAGTAGTAGGAATGCTGCTAGATGCTGAATTCCAATTCAGAGATGTTGGTGACAACAATTGGGCAAAAGGGAGGTGATCTGTCTGCGTCACGGAAGCGAGAAGCAAACACAGTTTCTCATTCTCTCTCTCCATTTCCTTGTGGAACTCACTACTGTTGCTGCTGAGCAGGTTAGTGAAGCAACAAGGGATTTCGTAACTGAGAGGACCAGTGTTGGATGGTGAAGTTATAGCGGGCAATGGTGATGAGGGTAGCGAAAAGTAAGAGGCAGGAACGGTAATGCTATGTGAGGTGGGCGGGGTGTTAACAATGGTGGTGTTGTTCGGGGAGGTGGCGGAAGAGGATTGGGAGAAGTTCTTGAAGCGGGGAGGGATCTGAAGGATTGGAGGGGTTCGGGGGAGGGAAAAGTCGAAAAGTGGGAGGGTAGGAAAATTAGCAGTGGAAGGAGAGGAGAGAGGGGAGATAGGGGGAGCGGTAAAGGGAGGAGGAGAGGGATGGAGAGCGGCAGGGGTAGGGGGACGAGCAGTGGTAGGGGGATGGGTAGGGGTAGTGGGAGGGGTAAAGGCACGGGCAGGGGATGTGAGATTATTTTGTGGATTAGTCGGAGTTGTCGGGGATAAGAGTTGGGTGGTCGGGAAAGTAAAAGAGGAGGTTGGGGTGGAAGGTAGAGAGTGGGATTTTTTGTTGTCGTCGTCGTGCTGAGGACTCGGTGGATTTTGGGGCAGGATTTCTGGTGGATAAAGAGGGAGGCGATGCCGCAGGAGTCTCTTTGTTCTTGTGTTCCAAAAATTCTTGATATCATTGTCTGTTCGTCCAGGAAGCCTAGCAGCCATCCGAGCCCATTTGTTGCCAAACTGGGCATGCAACTCAACAATGATCCTCTCCTCTTCAGCAGAGAAGTTCCCTTTCTTAAGATTAGGTCTGAGATGGTTAGTCCATCGTAGCCGACAACTCTTGCCACACCGAGCCAGTACAGAACGTTTCTGCAGAGCATTCCAGTTCCCTTCTCCATGTTTGTTCACGTACTCTATTAGTATGGCATCTTCTGCAGCCGTCCATGGCCCCTTCTTCAGCTCACCTCCACCACCCTCATCATCATTAGATGCTGAAATCTGAGCATCCAACTCATCAATGATCCTATCCTCTTCAGCAGAGAAGGCACCTTCCTTGGCATTAGGCCTGAGGTGTGTGGTCCATCGCACTCGGCAACTCTTGCCACACCGAGGCAGCCCAGAGATTTTATGCACCGCATTCCAGTTCCTTTCTCCATATTTATTCACGTGCTCTATTAGCATGGCATCTTCTTCTGCTGACCATGGCCCCTTCTTTAGCTGGAATTCACCACCCTCATCACCGCCTTTAGACATTGAAGACGATCCACCTTCGCTCCTTGCACCAACCCCATCTATGTTTCCAACGGGTTCCATCATTTAAAACTCTCAAAAACCAACTACAGATATTTCAGTCTTTCCTTTTCGCTTTTCAGAATAAGAGAACAACTTATGTGAATTTTGCTAGAAATTAGTTTCCCTCCTCTCAGAATTAAGAAATGAAGGAAGCAATTTTTCCTGGTGGCCGGGGATGTTTATTGAGGAAATAGAGAGCAAAGAGGGATAAGAATGTGCTTTTTTGTGGGGATCATCTGGTTGCAAGTCCTTTACACCATGGGAAAACAATGCCATCGATTCATTGGAGGAGGGGGGGTGGGGTTAGGGCGGGGATGGGGTACCCCGAAGGGTAGGGTTTACTAGTGCTTTGGCCGAGAGAGGTTTTACAGAGAACAGAATATTAGAAAGATAGAGGTTGCTCCTCTTTCCTTGCATTTCTCTACTCTTGAATGGCGAACCTTAATAGACGGCTTTCCTTTCTTCTCCCACCCCCCTGCCTTTCCTTCTCTTTAGTATAAGCAAGACTTGCATGGTTGCCTAACAGATACAGCCTTGGATTCTTATTGAAGTTAAAAAAAGTAAAAGCCAGAGTGGGAAGAAAACGATAATGACCTGATAACTTCACTAATCTTAGATAGATTGACAAAGCTGACAGCACAGGAAGGAGGGCAGCTGTATTGTTATCACAATCTTGTCAAATCTGGTTGGACCAAATCCATGACTCTAGGGCTGGGTTGATATGGCAGAACGACATATAGGCATGGCAGTATAATTTCAACTCCAACGTATATTTACTAATTTTCCGGTCTATAATCTATATTACTGTATAGTGATAAGCTCCTGTCATGTTTATTTCTCATCTTGTCGGCTAACTTCTAACGCCAAGGTCAGGTTGTGATAACATAATTCCTTACAAATAAGAACATGTCACAGCAAAGAGAAACTTCTCATGAATCTAAGATGTTCAGAGGAGCTCGAGGATACCATTTTATTGTCATGTAATAAGAGGAAGAACAAGAATAAAATGAACACTTGTCGAATTGTCAACGAGATATTGATCATGTCTGTAGACATGTTATGAGCCCTTGCACTTCCATTGCTGAGGTAATTATAAGGAAGGGTAGAATCATGACAAGAGATCACTAAAGAGTAGACAAAGTCCATACACTTTGTCACATAAGTTTCTGTTTACATGATGATGCACACCACACTTATCTCATAGAACACAATATTCATGCATAAATAGCATGTAAAGTACGTAGTTTGGTGTGTTCATACATAGAACATCTCACATCACTTAATAGCTTGGCTCAAACTTGTCAAACGACTTGAGGAAACCTAAGGCAGCATCCCTTGCTTTGTCTGGGGGAGGCATTGATGAATTCAGTAGCTCATAGTCAGCCTTCCATTCAGCAATACATTTCTCCTCCTCCTTTCCTTCCACTGGAAAAAATGAAAACGTAACCCTATAAGGATCATACATGTCCCTAAGGTCACCCCCAACAACGCGATATGTGACAGACCTTCCAATCTCTACCTTCTCTATCTTCTGCGTGGATTCCTTCACGTAGCTGCTTACAGCTGCGTGAAACAAAGTGAAGAGGTGGTAAGTTAATGTGGTGGCATGATATCTTAAGAAGAGAGGTTGCAAGAGAGAAAATACCAGGTCCCAGCCTGAAGAGCCTGAGACTTCCAGGGCTGCCGTCTCCTTCGATGTATTCAGCAAGGGCAAGCATTTCAGGATTGATTTTGCTAATGATCTCATTGTCTCTGTACATCTCCCAAGCTTTCTCTGCAGGAACGTTGAGCTCTACTTCTCCCTTCATGCTTCTCATCTTCCTTTTCCTCTCCTACATTTTATTTTTATGTCGTTCCAGAGTTTATATAATGCTATTAAAGCCCTCTCTCTCTCTCCGTGGACTTCATTTTCAATGCAGATAATCGACCGGAAAGCAACCCTAGATAAGGTCTAGGACATGTTAGTGCCTCTAAAATCTCAAGTCCAACAACCACAAGATCTTAAACAATAAATAGAATGGAAGACTTCAAGTTGGCTCAATTGCATCCTGCTCTTTAAAGCAGATGCAAATCTTTCCATATCTCCTTATTTTTATTTACTGATGCCGATATATATATTCATGTCATGAGACATTGGTCTAGTAAATAATAAAATACAGAATTTAATCAAACGTACTGCTATGAGAACAATTCTTGCAGAATAAAGTCCACAAGGCACTAGTGAATGATGCTTCCATCACCAAGAAAATAAATTTAACTTCATTAATTTTTAGTTTCATTTCAGAGGAAAAATTGTGGAAGAATCTGAACCAAATACAGCAAAACCTATTACTTCTTTAAATTAATAAACAAGTTGGAAAATATTCATATTACAATCAGACAAAAGAAAATTTAAAGCAAAAGAGCTTTAGGAGACGTGCATCTTTTACAATGACAAATCTTTGTGTACCATAATAGACCAGGGCAGCTTCAAGATTACATTGTTCCTAAACATAGAATTAACACGTCATGTTGATTAAAGAATGGCCGAGCTCCTCTGAGAATTCCTCCAAACAACGTTCAGATTATAGACTAGCTTGAGTTCAGAAGGAAGGAAAACTCTCTCCACCTTTTCCTAGTTAAAATGCTAGAAATCCTGTTGAAATTGCCAAAAAAAAAAAAAGCAATAAAAAAAAGCACTAGTACTTTAATGTATCATACTATCAAAAGGAAAAAGGAGAGATTTGTATAATCATGCATTCTTAGAAATAAAAAAGAAAAGGACTGGCATATATGATGGGATAATGCTCCCATGGCATCAATATATCATATTGAGATTTTGGTCCAGTGGTATTAATGACCTGAGTGTCATCTTTTACAAGTACAGTTCCACCGTGCAAAACCACTCTTGATAGACGGCATAGCTGTTAACCAGTCAGGTCAGCTTGTTGACAGGTTTTGACCAACAAAGGGTTTTTGTTCTAACCAAACTGGAGCCTTGGCTGGTTCACGTGTAGCCTGGTTGAACTGGCCGGTCCAGTTTGGTTTTGACAACTTTGCACCTCACTAGAAGTTCATGATTGAACAATGATTTCGAAAATGAAGAAGGTTTTCACGTACTTTGCATCTTTGGGCTAACATAATTTAAACTTGAAAGAGAGATTTAATATGCTAACCAGAACTGTGAAAGAAACCATTTATGCATTGGAGCATTCTGGTTTTTCCAGCTCCGCACTTAACATATGATGCAGAAGATTATCAACCCTTTGACTGCGAGTTTTTGTGCTGCACCAACCAAAATAAGTTCAGATTATTGTCAGCACTCAACATCTAGATTGAAAGAAATGACTAGCCAGCAGCACATACCCAACAGATCGGCGTCGAGATTTTGAGTTGCTTCCTTCCTAACATTGAGAAGGCAAAAGAATATCATTTAAATTCAGTAGTTAATCTATTGCCACAAATACAAACAGGGGATAAATCCAAAAGCTCAATACTACATTTAACCCAAAAAATCAGGTATAAGCAATGAAAAATTTGAGAAACAAGATCAACCAGTAAATCAAAGCCACAATTAGCATTCAGTAAATGTAACAAAAATCTTATGGTATCTGAAACCTGAATCTATTTTCTAATGTTGAAGAGTGAGAACTTCTTTCCAATGTAAACTAGAATATTTAGCTTGCATTTCTAATTAGCTCATCATTTATAGCAATCACATGCTTACCATATAACAAAAACAATTACTTGAAATTCTTTCTGTAAATTATTGATTTTTTATCAGACAATATTATATATTGAATTTTTCAATATTTAGTGGGGAATGCCTTAAGATGTTAAATTTTCTTTCTAAGTATGACATATTGTAATTTTGTAATTTTAATGGTCGTTGTCCCAAATGATTTTAACAAGGATTATCACTATCAAACTATCATTTAAAATTGAAAAAGATTAAACACAAAAAAATAAGTAAAAGAAAAACAGTTAGGTGGATTGAAAGTGAAAAACAAACAAGGGGTTACTACCTGCCCTTGCGCGAAGGAAAAGGCAAATCAATCAAAATAGAGAAAGAGGCAAGAGAGAGTAAATTTCAAGATCATTGAAGTATTAATTAAAGAAATGAGGTGGAAATGAGGATGTTAAAATATGGGGAAAAAAAGAGCCTAAGGATCACTAGATAAATTCAATAGAATGAAAAAAAAAATCATAAATATTTAATTTAAGAAAAAAAAAAAACAGATTCATATTAGAAGAGAGGGAAATTAAATCGTTTATACTAAAAATTTTGAATTAAAATTTTAAAGTTAAAAAGATTGCGTGGTAGAGCCTATAGTAATGGGAAGAACAATGAAACAAACTAATATTGGTAGCCTTTTTTCCTTTTGCTTATAAGCAAATAAATATATTTTGAGAAAACAACCGAAGCATGCAAATTAAAAACTCATAGTTTAAAAAGGTACCAACCTTGTCCTCTCCTCCACATTTTTCTGATGTCTCAAGTTCCATTTCAGCAAAGAACGCCTCCAGGACAAAAGCCATAACCTGAAACATTGAAAACAAGGAAATGATGTTTTGCATTTTACAATAGCTTTTGCCCTTAACTAAAAAATGCTATGCATTTAGTAATCCAGTCATAAAGGCCAATAATAACTTGAGTGGAATGAGATACATAAAGCTCCAAAATTCTTGTTATCTAGAAAACTCTGCACTTCATTATCTAATATAAATAAAACCAAATAGCAACCAACGAAGCTGAGTTCTCCTATGCATTTTAATTTCATTACAGAACACCTGACAATACCAATCAATGATCAATCAAATCCAGCTTATTATCATTCAGATGATTAAGTTCTAGGGTCACCACCATTTCTTAGATATTTCTGGAATAGCCAGTCAGTGTTACCAGGCTCACTGAACAGTGAAAACACTGACAATCTATTCCAGATCATGATGCATTTGTTATCTGACCAGTTCACAAGAAACGGGATGGTATGCAGGAAAGAAAGCTACATCACAGAGAAAAGCATTAAAACTGCAAGGACCAAGTGCAATGGTACATGCTATTCAGGAGTCTGCCAATTTGAGGTTGATTTGGGTAAGCAATAATGACCAGAACAGATTGCCTTTATGCAGATGAAATCATAGATGCTTCCTCTCCACAATAATAAAGGATTGATCAGAATGAGCACAAGAATACAAAATGCAAAAAACTGTAAACCAATAGTCTCATAACTTCGTTCTATGAACTTTCAATGATTCATGGACCATACATCTGACTGGAAATAGAATATCCTTCCTATCAAATTATCAATGATAAGGCAAAGAAGTGGAAGGTTACACGTGGTTTTCCATTATTTGTGTTGTATTTTACAGTTGACCTCTACAGGTTTTGAGTTTCAGCAAATTCAATAAAAAGTGCTGCAGCTACAAATAGAACTCACCAAATTCAAAAGCAATAGAACTGTTACTAGGTAGAAGCTGATGAAGTATGCAAAGCTCCAGTAAGTTCCAGTCAAATCCTTGTAACTCTGAAATAGTAAGTACAAGTGATTAGGGTTTTTAACCACAGTTATAAGATCGAAGACTGTAAACGGTAAAACAGGTTAACATTTTTTCTTATGGTGTCGTTGAGTGTTACCAACAGCCTGATGTCTCTTGCATGCAATATACATAGTTCAGTAGTTGTTTTAATGTATTTCCTTTTAAGTTTTTGGAAATTTATGACACATTCATTATGTTGCATACAAAGCAAACATCAGCTAATCATGTTGAATCCATTGTTCGCTTCAAATTTAGAAAGAGAGCAGATTGTGTAAAATGTGTATAATCCCCTTTGTCTTTCCTTTAATAAATTCATAAATTATTCGCCAGGAAAATCATGAAATGAGACAGTATTCTCATTTACAAGAATGAAAATTTGATAGGATATGGAGGAAATGACATGACAGCATTTATAAATGTGTACATGATTGCACATGCATAATATACAAAAGAGAGTGGACTACAGTAAGATTTTCCAAAGTTTATCTTAATATTTGACCACACCAGCTTTGTCTCAACATATCTTTCTGACTCTCTCCAGTTCCATGGGAAACAGCTTCCCACCAAACAACATGTTAAAATACATTTGCAAGTTACTGAAATTAGAAAGCCACTCAAGCTGATAAATGATTTTTCATCATGTATTTTGCTGATAAAAGCTATCTTGTGATCTCTATTGGGACTGCTTTGATGTGGTTAGGGTTTCAAGAGTGATATCCTGCTGGCACCAAAACTTCTGTTTTTATGGGCAGAAATAATCATTCCTTAAGTGACAATTACAAGTTTACATGCAAGATACCAGATATTATTTTGTTATTTTTTCAAAGGAATCCATAACAAAAGGGCATGTGAAATAGAATGTTCTGCACCTTACTAAAAAACAACAGTGAAATTGAAAAAAATATAAATGTAGAAGGCAAAAGGCAGTATTTACCTGCATCCACTCTTGCCAATTTCCCATAACGAGCAGATTAAAGAGTGTCACCATTCCATTTGGATAGTCATTAAAATTGAAAAGCAAATAACTTATTCTGTCAAGGAAATTGATTTTTGAGAAACTAGTGGCTTACCCTAATCATAAAGCCATAACAAGTTAAGAAATCAATTTAAAAGGCACCACCCACAGATCAGAGGCTACCTCTAGAGGGAAAAAGTAAAACGGGGCTTACAGCAGGCTCTAATCCATTATGATTAAAGGATACTCATCTTCAGCAAGATCTGTTCGTTCCAAATCGAGGTTCCCGGCATTGACAAGCCCGCCAAAGATCTACAAGTTTAAACAAGTAGAGATTTTATAACAATAATCATAGTAAGAAAGAGAATATAATCCAGTATAGTTTATACAACTACTGCAGGCTATCTTGAGACATGCCAATCCAAGATATCACAATTTGCAGATTACACCAATAACCAGCCAAAGAGTAGTGAGGCCACAAATGACATCTTTTCCTTACGAAAAAAATTAAATCAATCACATATGCATGAATGTACCAATACTTCCCAATATAACAAAAAAATAAAATAAAAAATCCGTACTGTATTTTTTATTGTTAGCAGTTTTTGGGCAAAACAGCACTATGCTTCATCTAAAAAGAAAGGGGATCATTTCTGAAGGAATCGATTTACTATGAACTAGAAGTTTCTTTTCACTTTCCTGCTACCAAAAAGCATATATTGAAACAGAAATATCGACAACAGCAGAATTTAATTGCAATATGACAAGAAAACAGAGCATCCAATTTACCTGAATACCAAGAGAGCAATAAATACACATGACGCAAAATATTGTTCCCAGATAAGGCATCAGACTTGGTATGAGGGTTAAAAATGTGGCAACAAAAGCCTGGTAACTTCTAACATACATCAAGATCCTTATTAATCTTAACAATCTTGCAATGAGGAGGTAACGAATCCTGCAAACAAAAAAGAAGATGAAGATACATCATAAATAGAAGAAAGAATATCTATGCATATCAAGCTTCCATTCTCCTATTAGAAAACTATTGTTTAACAACACTATAGTGAGTGGAGATGTTGAAAAACAAAATTGTGCTTTGATTTTGAGTTCAATGATGGAATTATATTCACAATACACGAAAAATGTCAACAATGAGCTTGTAAAGGCAAAATATGTTAAAAATCACATTCAATAACAATGTGAAACTTGCTGAAAGTGGGCCTTGGCAAGGATGGGCAGTTTAATATTACTGTCATATATAATGCCAGAACTCTTTCTTTAAGTAATCTAAGCATAACCAGACTGCAGGAAATCAGAGCTTATTGCTTTATCCAATTCTCTGCAAGGGCTAAGAATGATCTACACGAGGAAAACTTAGCATACTGTTCTGGGTGATTGCGTGGTTGCTGCAGAGCAATCCCCAGTGCTATTTATTTTATGGTGAATAACAGAAAGGATCCTGCAGGAGGTTCAGAATGTCCAGTTGCATGTGCATTAATGTAGGCGAGCTTTAGCACAAAGTAAACAGAAATAAGGGTTGCAAGGGCTGGAATACGGAAGAAATACCACCCAAGTTAGACAAAAACCCCCCATCCCTCACTGATGTCACCCTACTTCATTTGTATGCGCACTAACTGTAGATGCCAGCTAAGTTTGTAGGTAAAAGTGCTGGGCAATCCTCCCAATAGACTTTTGCTCAAATTCTGCTCACACTTAAGATCAGAGGGGAAATAAGTGGATAAGAAGTGATATCCCCACCCTTCCCCATCCCCCATCCTCCAAAGGTGTAATCTAGCTAGTAGACCAAATAATAATAAAATAATAATTTTTGAAAAATAGAGGAAAAATGAAAAATAGTGGCACAACTTAGAAAAATCACTTTACACAAAATAATAATAATAATCCATTAATAAGAATATATATATAGTTCATACCATTCTCCATTTGAAAGAAAAGTCAGCTCATTAGGAGATGCAAAAGTTACAGTCTCTCCGATAACTGCAAACACAAAAATCATTTTCATGGCATTATGGTGCAGCATAAAATGAAATATTCCTGTCAAACAAAATAGTTTAGTTTCTCTACTTAGAACATTTGAATCAATGGCAAACAGGCATATCAAAACAAAATTCTCTGGAAAACAGTGAGCAGGTTTCTTGAATTTCCCCGAACTATAGTTATTAAATACAAAATCTTTTTTTCTTTTCAAGAGTATTAGTTTGGGAACATTAACAAAGCAACACAACCAGATCCTCATGTATGGTCATTAGTTCACTCGTAGGTCATCCTTTACACAACATATTGAAAAGAATATACAAAAACAAACTACTGATTTTTTTTTTATTGAGATGCAAAAGAAATTACAATTACTAAAAATAGTAGCAATGAATCACCATTAGAATTCACAGAATAATAGGGTGAGAAATAATTTTCATGCATTCATATTAATTGCATTAAAGAAAGAAAATAATTGACACAGGCTGCTGGGAAAGATTATATTAAGTAATTACCTATAACCAAAGTGATCACAAAATCAAAGCGATTTTGACCATCCCTCCAATAGTTCTCAAATCCATATGCATAGATTTTTAGAGCCATTTCCACAACATAGATCCACCCTGAAGTACAAAAGGCAATCCATGAACTCCAAAGACATGATTCAAACTCACATCATAAGCCACTACAAAATAGCAAGATCAAATTCACACAACAAAATTGTAGAGCTAATAAGTGGTTGACCTTGGACAAGTTAATATCCAACTTTCAATTGACAGCCTGCAAAATCTAACTAGTAGATAGTCCGAGGTATCAATTATTTGACCATCAAGATTGGAATGACAAATGGTCAAGAAAACCAATTTTTATGATAAGAATTTACATCTTTATGAACTCATATTCATCATGAGCAATGCATGTCATGTTTCATCATTCACAGATTATATTTTATGAATGATAAATGGAAATTCAATGAAGCATCAGAAGAAAAAAACAGGATAAAACATGTACAAGGAGGGACACCAAGAGGTATGCAAAATCTGTCTTCATTGGTTTTAGAATTAACTAAAGAACAAGTCAATGTATAATGGAAACAAAAGCGCATTAAAATTCTCACATAATTATCATATTCATATGAATAAATTCCTTCAGCCATTAATGTTAAAGGTTTATATACTGCTTGCCACCAAATTGAAGTCAACCCTGGCTGTTAGAAAGTTTCAAACCAACTACAGAACACATACTTATCCTCAAGAATTTCAGGATTAGTCCTATAGTCAGTCATTTCTTTTCTGCTAGATGGAACATTGTTTATAGACAACCGTGAGTTATGTGACTATCCAAATTTGAGGCTATAATTGCATAGACCCAAAAAGCTCCATAAATGTACTTATATCCATATAAGTAACATTTATAGGAGAGGGAAACAGCATCGGAAGAGTTGATGATTTAGCAAGTCTTTACCAAAGACAAATTCCACTTCTTGCCACACCTTTTGAGCAGAATTGTTGGCTATATCAAGCTGCAAACCAATTACATACAAGATTAGCATAATTGCATCAGCATTTAAATATACAACATCAAGACAGTAATCTAACAAGTGGATCTTGGTGGTTTCAAATTTTTGGTTTTGTTTATTGAGCTGGATAGATCATGTCATTGAAAAGTTGGTTGTCTTGAAATGAACTGGCCCAAAGATCTTTGCGTGTCTCAAATTATATTTTAATCTCCTTTCCAAACGGTTACATTTCAATGCAAACATGCACTCATATGTGGTATTCAGAGGAGTTGATTTTAGATCAAGACATGATCTTGGCAACAGCTACATCCAAAGCCCACATTGTTTTGCAGTGATATGATTAGATTTATAAGAATAAACATTTAAACAGATTAACAAACCAAATCTTAGAAGAATTTAAATATAGAGGAACCAAACTTTAATCTCTATATGTTTATCGTGATATGAGAGGGGAAAAAAGGGAAAACATCAGTTCTATCAAATTTTCATTTCATGCCATACCGTTGTCTCAGTGATGACAGCTAACAGATTCATGACGAGAATGGATGATATTATGTAGCCAAATTTAGGGCTTCGTACAAACTCTTTCAACTTTTCAGAGAAAGGTGAATGGTAGATTGATGGAAGGTATTCAAAGTAAGATGGCTGCAAACAGAACCCATAGTATCAGAGATGCAGTCTAAAAGCTCCAAATATTTCCTTTGTGTTTCAGTTTCAGAGCAATACAACTTACAACATCCTCCTTTTGAAATCTTAGAGCGATTGCATTGCAAAGGTCCTCAAATTCATCCAAGTTGATCTACATAAAGAAAAGATACCAAGGCCAGAAAACATAACTGAAAGATGCCAGATGAAAAAATAATAATAACCAAAAGTCATCTTTCTTATAAATGGCTAGTTAAAATGTGCCAAATGGGATGGTTGTGAAAGACTCTTGCAAGCTTTTGCAAATGATAGCACAAGCAAACCAAAATCTTAGATACCAAGAAGCTAAATATCAGTAATATAAATGAATTCTTGTAGCGCAACATAAACTAGCTGCAGTGAGGAGCAACCAAAAATAATGTGAGTTTTGGGATTTTGCACTCACACACACATAAACGTGTGTGTACATACACACATCCACATAGGCAAGCACACATGCAATACTTGATCTTTGACTAATACTTTTGAGCACATGGCTTACACAAGGATGAATGAAGTTCTGTGGTTTTTCAAGACAGCAATTTTATAATGGAACTTTGTGTAGTACAACATTCATAACTAACACAACAAACTCAACATCAGAAATATTTTTGTGCATATCAGCTTGTGAATTCAAAAAATAGATGATATGCACTAAAATATTAGAATGACGAATACATACACACTCATGTGTGTGTACCAATGATCGGTTCAATGAAGCAAATTGTTTCCTTCCTTTCAAGCCATGTAGAAATCATACAAACTAATGTGGCAATTACTCTATTCATGCTCAACTAACCATTTAAAATGTGTGAAACCCACAATCCACTACTTATCACTTACCACACATGTTAGAATGGAGTTTTAGTATTGTTTTGTTTGTATGCATAGCATTTCCATGATGATGGTGAAAACAAAAGATCACCCGTGTTTTGTTTAAACACGAGGGAACATACCTTGAAATCATGAGAATCGTCAAGTTCATCAAATATCAACTCGAATTCTTCCCTTGATATGCTTGGCAAAGTCCTGATAAACAAAATAAATATAAATAAATAGCACATACTTCAATATATAAAACAACTTGCACCAGAATAACAACTTGAGTTATAAAAGCTAAAGGCAAGCAATTTTTTATCCTAAGCCATGGTAACGTCTTGCCATCTGTTTCCCATCTTTTTTCCAAACTCCATCCAATGGAAATGATAGAACATTTGCCAAGATATGGTGAAAATAAAGTGATTATTATTACAATTCTTTCATCAGTTAAAGTCCACTCTAAGTGCTCCCAAGATGACACCCATGATGAGAAAACTGAAGGCCAGAGGACTTACAACAATATAAAGAACAGATGCAATTTTAAATAAGACCCAAGGCTCAAACAGAATAGCGTTTGAGGGAGAAAACATATTCACAAGAAGAAAACATGCCCACGAAACCAATCAGTTAACAACCCCAGACAACGACACCAACTAAGAAGCTCAAGAGAGAGCCATAAATATACACACAATTGAAAAAAAAATATAACAATTAAATGCATTCCTCTGGTCAACATGTTGTCTACAAAGAGTTGTAACTGTTTTCTGTTACAGTATCCCCACACTCATATGTTATCAAGGCCTTTTCTTTCAAATAATATATAATGACGGAAGTTGACTTTAATGGCTTAATCCAATCAGTTCATCAATAGTCAGCCCATATGATTGCCTGGTGATGATATCGAATATCTGAAATACTTTTGTGTATATAACAGTAGCTTTAAAAACCCTTGCACAATGACTTAAGTCACGAGGATGGTGGTATACAGTGTAGCTGTTCATTCTTACTTCAAGACCAAATGGATGATAGGATAGTGAAATTAAATAGGCATAATGAAGCTATTCATGTCATTAACAAATGAGATCCAAGTAAGGCATAATCCATTTTAATTTTCATCAAGGAAAAATATCAACTGTCCTAGTAAAACAAATGGCTTTTGAATAAGGTTGGTTTTGAGATCAAATACCAGAACAAGTAGGCAAAAGTTGACCAATCCTTGTGCAAAGAAAGCACAAGACACCATTAGAATGCCTTTGCACTAGAAATGGATATTTGAGTATAAGTGGTGATTTATAATGTCACTCATATTCAAACAGTTAGTTGAATGCAAGAATCTGTGGAGTGTCTGTTGTTGTTCTACCAAGTATTGAATACACAAGTAAATGACTGAATTAATATTTTAATGAAGGTTTTTCCACTTGTGCTCCATAGATGACTACCTTAATGTCCTTTCTTTTCCAACTTCTAAAGCAGAAGTGAAGACAAAGAATAAACAAAGTTAAATCCTATGAAATCCAACTAATATAGCGCCTAATTTTCATCCACTCATTCTTTTAAAGGAAATGGGAACTATTTTCACTATCACACATCTATTCCATCAGTTCCTCTGGTCAAGGAGTGAGGAAGGGGCTTTGCTGAAAATGAGTTCCTCAAGGAAGAATAAACTATATGCTACTTTCAGGAATCAAGACCAAAAAAAGGTCAGAATCTGCCAATATTAGTCATCCATTTAGAAAGCACCATATTCGGGAATATAAATATTTTTTTTGCAACATCTTTGTATTTTTAAGAAGTCAATTATTCGTGCTCCTCTAGCATAAATTGAATTAGACTAAAAGCGTTTGTGCAAATCATATCGGAAGGATCCTGTGCACGATTTATAGAGTATGTTTTGAAAGTGTATTGAAGATGGTACACAAGGAATACCTGTATTTATTAAGTGCTTCAAATAAATGAATGCATTGCTCCTTATTAAGGTATCCAGCATCCTGTTGAACAAAAATGATATTCCCATTGGACACGAAACAAAGAACAACAAATAAGATGTCAACAACTACATTTTAATACAGAGAAAAAAAATGCTATATTCAAATGTTGAAAACATAGTGGTAGGTCAATCAACAAGAGTAACTATACTGGGGGGAAGTTGAAAATTTTCCCTTAACTGAAGCAAACCATACACCAGGGAGAAAATGACTGCAAGAATATGACACGCAGTCATATTGTGCACGTTGTTCAAAACAAACATTTGCATCAGATCAGATGAATGTGAGACAAAGAAACTAGCCTTGTCACCTCATCGCTTGATTTAGCGTGTTTGTCTCCAAGAAGAGATAAGAGAGCAAGAGCATAGTATTTGGAAAATTCAGGACATGTTATTTGAAAATCTTTCATGCTCATCTTATTCATAATCCTACATCTTCTCAAATCCCTGTAGGTAATCTTATTTGTAAGGTCAAGATACTAAAAATAAAGCATTTGTTTTGTTCAGTCGTAAACAATGTCAATACTTACATTTTCTCACATCACAATGTCTCCAGATGTTTGTTTCATGCATTCTATTAGAAGTGACACCTTCAAACATTATTACCACATAATTATGTAGCTTGGGTAAAAGAAAATGAAATTGTTGACATATAGAGAGCCACGTATTTGTCCAAATAGCCTAAATGAGTTGCTTTTCTATATGCTTTTGTGAGTTTAGCAAAGGTGCATACAGCTTTTGCAATGATTTGATGAATTTGATTTCAGCACTCTAGAATCTTTAAAGACTTGAAATTATCTTGTCTTCTCATTTTGGATAAAATAGCTTTCCTGACTTTGTCATTGTAGCACCACAAAACAAAATTTTTGGAGCCATATCTGAAGAGCAGAGGGACTGCAGAGAAGATCTTTTGTTTAAATTGTATAGTATGTTTCCAGGGAGGATGCCTTGTCATCCATTAAGTACCATGCTCTTTTTTGTGTCTAGATAAAATTACTTCCTATATCAATATCAAGTTGAGCATTTAACAAAAGAAAGTTACTATCATTCACATCTACCGACAATGGACATAACAACATTGGTACGCACATTAGACAAGGATATCTCTTTTGTTTAGAAAAGGTATTTCTCCATCTGGTAGAGAATCATTATGCAAGGGCTATTTTGATTTCTGTCAGATTTTCATTTTATTAGATATCTAAAAGGACTTAATGAAGAACATTTCTCTCAGAAAGCAGAAGTATTTGAGATGTCATGATGTTAGAACAATATTTTGAAGGCGTTGTTTGAAAGAGTAAGGCTATACAATTACTTTATAATGAACAAGAATTAAGCACAAAGATTATATTTGTGGGACGTGCATGCATAGTAGCATCCATGGAATATAAAGATAATACAAATTGAATGGATAGTTGAAAACCATGGTATTGAGTGACAACATACTTACATTCTTATCAATGAGATTGAAGGCTTTCATCAGTATTCTTTTCCTCGAACGGTCCATCTCAGAAACTTGTTTTACAAGCTAGAACAAAAAGAAGATGTAAGCATGTACATTTTCATTTTATCCCTGAACACAAAAGAAAACATCCTACAAAATATTTTGTAATATATCAAGAAGGAAATGGTATAAGCATTTGAAAATGAGAGGAAGACCGCAGACTGTTCACATTTTCAACTTTACCTGGTCTTTGAAGCTGTCATATACGACAGCAAGAACCAAGTTGGTGACAAAGTACACTCCTATTAGCACGTAGAGGATGAAAAAAAGGCTATACCAACGTGAAACCCTGTAAAACAAAGAAGATGTGGACAATACAATCTGTTATTGTATATATGTTTTTTGTTCTGCCCATAGTTGAAAAGCACACCAAATAAATGAATAGCATGTGTTCTACCATATGAATGACCCAAAGAGACAAGCATGTAATACTCTAAAAAATTGTAAGAGAGAATTATCACTTCAAAGAGAGCAGAGACTTTTTTAAAAAAATACCTTAGCAGTTAGCAAAGACCAATTACACTACAAGTACACCTAAAGAATGTTAATAGTGGCAAATCAGATTATAAGCAAGCCCCTATAACAAATTTCACATTCAAAGTCCTAGATTGAAGTGGAAAGCATATCTGATCGATTTGCATGCAGAATCTCCAACCAAAAATACAAGGCATCTTCTATATCACTAAATATTACATATGCAACTCCACAACTTTTTGCCACATTGCTCTAGGTTGAATTCCATGCCAGTATCACAAGTGAAATGCAAACTATATGGCAATACTTTGGACGAATGTAGGCTTGAGAATCTTCTATACTGGCAGTGTCTTAAAACTCTCTTGAAGAATAAAATCATAATAAACTCAACCAAGCTTTAAGGTCAAACAACTTAACACCAATGACGTACTCCACAATGTTTAAGGCCACATTTCCCATGACTTCAGAAATCACATCATGTCTTATAACTTCAAACTAAGTCAATTGCAGTATGTCTCTCATGCTCTTTGTTCCTTCCACTGGATGCAATTACTCTTCCTCACTCTTTGCACTTTCATATACAAGGTTGGAGCTATTAGCACTATATCAATTGCTAACAGTACTGTGCATCTCTCTCAAACTTTTTCTTTCTCTCTACAGTAGCTGAGTGCCATTGACAATAGATGGCATAATAGATCAAGGGCTCATAAACCCATTACATGTCTAAATGTCCATGTTGCAAACCAGACTATTATCAAATGGCTTTTCCTCCACTTTTCATTAATCAGTACTACCTTTACCTGTTCCTTCCCCTGTCCATCATTTGAGTATTTGGTGTTCCTATAGAGCATAGATGACTTTATATTTGTCCAACAAAATGTGCCAATCAACTTGAAAGGTGTGTTATAATCTCATACTACATTGGAAATGCCCCTCCAAGATACCAAGAATATCCATTCCTATATTTCTTAGCCATTGAATTTTATTAGACTATCAGATCTATTACCAGAAGTTCTAAGGTCTGAATTCCAGGATTTTGTTTTTCTCTTACTTACTCTCAAGTCCTTAAGAGTATAACATGAACTTTACAATTGTAACTTATCAGTAATCCCATCTAGCCTAGTTTCATCTATCATTAATTTCGCAAAGATTGGACGAGGTTTTAACCATAATGTAACCAATCTCTTAACCCCATCATTTGCAGAATGCAAATCACTATTTTTGGATGAAAAAAATGCAAAGAGTAATCAAAGGCAAAAGGGTTTTTTTTTTCTTTACTTTTTTGTCATTTTTCTGAAGCTAGAAATCTCATAAAAAATTGCAGTTCAATAGCTTCAAATGACAACAACATTTTCACCACCACCCTCCAACCTCAAAATAGAGTAAACACACACAGAGAGATGAAAAGGACACCTCACTAGCTACACGTAAGTGGAAGAAAATATAATAAAAATAAAGAAAAGATCACATAAATCATTTCTCAAGAAAACTTACTTGTATGCAGGTATCCATACATCTGGATTGTTGGATGTTGTAAATAAAACAAACATCTGATACAAAGTGATGCCATATGAAGTGAAAACTATTTTCCCCTGTTGGGTATCTTCAAACATGACAAAGGCTAACCAACTGGAGAAAAGCAGAAATAAAAACCCTAGAGCCTGCACAAAGACATCAGACAACAATAAATAGAAAAGAGAACATTATGTAACGCGCACTAATGGAAATAAAAACATATCAAACCAGTTTAATTGTAATTCCAGCAGCAATATTGATAAAGGAACGAATGGAAACGAACCAAGACATTCACATAAGTCTTAAGCATTCCGCCCAAAATGATGATGCTCCTTTGCAAGTCCCTAAGGTCATGACAAAATAAAAAACCGGTCAAATAACCATAAGTTGTTTGACAAAGAGAAGTGCAATTTAAAAATGTTCACCATAACATTCAAATTACATGTAGAAATAACTAAACATTATAAAAACAGACAATTCATTTACCTTTTCTTCTTTTAAAAAAAGAATTCAATAAAATGACAACCCAATTACCACAGACAATAGAAGTAGAGAAGAAAGATCTCAAACATCATTCCCCTAAATTGGCTGATTTTCATCCCTTCTAACGCAGTCCTGCTAGTTTCATTCTCCCTGCTTGTATTATCTAAGAGGTTAAATCATGAAGCATGATGTAAACATCCCTGAGAAATTGTGCCAACCTAGGATTTCTACAGGTATTCAGTAATGATGCGGCATTAAAGAGATAGAAATCCTTGACAAAATAGTTGTCCACGTGACAAATATCATGCAATACTACCCCATAGTTCGAACCAAACTAAACTGCCAACAGTTCACCAAATCATATCTCCATTCACTAAAATGCTATCGATTAAACTTCACCACTGGAACACAAATGCAAAGAAGGTTTATCTATATATATAAGAGAAGAAGAATATGAACTATGGTTAACACATGAACAAGGAACATGTGAGTTTTATGACATAGATACCTGATGTATAGAATAAACAAGACAACTCTTATGTAAGGTGCAATTCTGAAAGGAAGAAAATTGAAAGCCACTGGAGACGCATAAATCGCATAAGCCACCAAATCAACAACCAAAATGCATAGGCAAATGACCTGAAAATCCAGCCACCCAAAACATCGTATATCAAAACCTAAAGAATGACAAATTAACATTTTCTTCATCAATTAACTTTGTAGAATAGAGTTAATTGATGCACATGTACATTCCATAAAGAGACACATACGTGTTGGAAAAATAGAGAGCTGGGTTGCCCAAATGAAAAGGAAAGTATGATGACAAGCAAGCATTTTGTGGCTACACAAACATGGAAACACAAAGATGGAAATTTTTTATGCAATAAACAGTTGATAACATGAACAAGTCTTGTTTTCTGTGAGCTTATCAACTTCCCAATTTGGATTTGGCAGAGATGACCAGTAACAACATTCAGCTATATGCAAAGACACTCAGTTTCCCACATGGAAAAACAGAAATGGATACATTACCGCAAACATTAGAAAAATGTTACAAGAGAATCCTTTTACCTTCAAGACACCAAACTTTAAGCTGGGTTTACGTTTTGGAAAGAAATAAAATGTTACGGAGCGGCTCAAATGGGATACAAAGAGTGCATATAAATGCAAGGCTGCTTAAAAGGTTAAACTGGAGTTCATTCATTAGCTTACGGGATAAGGTGCTAGTGTTTCACATTACGTTAACAAACAATATATATGGTACAAGTTTCTCCAAGGAAAAAAAAAAACAGTGAGAGAGAGAGGTATTCATATTCCAAAACTATAATCACTGCCCATAAGCAAACCCTATCTAACAAGCTAAAGATGCTTCATGTGGTAGAAAAAAAACAACAACAATCAGATTAAAACTTCACAATAAGAAAACCATAGCCCAGTACCTTAGAACAATTAAGAGGATTTTTCCAGTAGATACGGAAACCTTCATATGATATTGGAAAGAAAATATGTGCCGCTAGTATGATGAGAGTTATGCCCTGCATAAGAAAAAAGAAACCAGTGTAACTTGCCAAAGACCAGATCTGGTGACAGAATAACCTTCATATGATATCATTAAAGTGACATGTTTAGTAATAAGACTACTAATGAATTCAAGACAAATTTTACTGACTGTGCATTTTATTAGGTCTATACTTTAGATGCATGCTTTCCAGCAGATTAACTAATAATTTATGAAATTTTCAGCACCTTCAAAACTTGGTGAAGATATAAGAACTTATCCAGCTTATTGCTAACGTTTCAAGAAATCCTAGAAGATCCTTCAAAATTTTGTTAATTAGTCCTGAATCTTTACAGTAATTTGCTTGAACCATAACAGCCTTCTTGCCCAAACAAGAAAGCTATTGCCAGTTTCTGGTACAAGTAATTCATTAAAAGTGCTACAGTGCATGACCCAAATGTGCACTATTAATTTTTTTTAATGTACATTTACAACTCTAGTCAGTAAATGTTAAAAATTTCACTAATCAGTTTTGCAATATTTAAGCCATTACTCAGTGTATATGTGCCTCTGTGTTGACAGCGTCTTTTGCAGCACCCTGAATAGAAGAGGATAGATTTCAATCCTATGGAACATGTCCTACACTAAATAAACCACCTTGTAGTTATCCAACTGGTTAACTTTTCTCTACACTAACGAAAAAACTCTTGTTCGATTATATAGAGATGTCGCAGCAAGGCCAGAACTTACTTCTCCAAGTTAGAAACAAACATCAAGAAGATATTTACTCATACCTCAAAAACAAAGGACTCTGCAGCAGTTAAGTACGGCAGCTCCCCAAGATAGAAGTACTCCCTATCATTGCAAGAATGTCCAGAATTATTTTGACACCACAGCGGTTTCTGCACCAGTTAACCAATTTAATAATTATATAATAATTTAGAAAGACATTGGAAAATCCTGTTTTTGTTTTTCAATTTTCTCAGCACCTTTATGATAAACTGAAAGCATATAGCGGTTATCAGTAACAGAAGGGTACTGACCTCCAAGAAATTTAGTACTATCATCGCAAAGTAATTGAGGGTCCAAATGATATCAAACTGAATATAGATGAAGTAGAACTTTGCAACACTTTCAAAGTTTGCTTGATCAAGAATTTCTTCCGGTATACCAATACCATCTTCAGCCTGTAAGTATTTTCAAACCATTCCAACTAAATTCAATCCCAGTCCCAAAAATTCTCAACCAATAACAAAAAGTAAATTTTTGTAAAAAATCTTAAACTTAAGATGGTTAGTAAATTGCGTGGGAGATAAATGAATAATTAAGTAAAAGCAAAAACCGATTCAGCTCCTCGCACGCTAGCAACTAATATGATAATTCATGCCACTTGAAACAGGTCCATATCCTCCATATTTATAGATATTAATATTTTCAATGATCGGCTTGGTGCTTCCTCACGAATCATTAATTTCTATAAATCAATATTATATTTTGAATTTTAGCCACTTCACGAACCCTTGATGGACCTGTATTACTGGAAATAAACTAACATAACTGTGCCCATACTAAGGACTATAAACAAACTAAAAGAAAACAATACATGATCATAAACCACAAGTATTTTACTCAAAAAGTCAACCCTTCACTGTTTTATTATTATTATTTTACATCCATCAAGACGATATTAACTGACTGAAAAGAATTCCAGAACAAGAAAGCAAAAGAAAAGAAGAAAAATAAGACTAAAGAGACAATAAAATGATTATCAAAATCTCTCTAATGATGAGTCAAACCTTAAATCCAAATCACATGAAAGCAAGAAAAGAACAAAAACCAACCCATCAATCTCATTTACAAATCAAGCAAGAAAACATGATCACAAACACTCAAAAACTCAACTTTATAATAACCCATTTCGATTTAGAGACTCAAAATGTGTTTCCTTTTACTATAAAATGATTAACATCCACATTCAAGAGTACAAAAAATTAAAATTTTCAAGGAAGGAAGCTAACCAGATCAACAAGAGCAGCAGCTTTTTGAAAGGGAGAACCATGAGTGATGGCATCAGAACGTCGAGGAAACTTGGACGTGGACTGATCTCTTCTTCTAAAACGTATATCTCGTCCACCGCTGCTTTCTCCTAACAAAGGCTTCTCCATTTTCTTTTGTGATCTCTGGTTGCCGAAAATGGTGGGAAACAAAAGAAAGACAGAGAGACAGGGGTTTAATACTACACAGACAGATCCACGGTCCCCGGGTAGTTATGTGTGCGCCCCACTACCTTAAGTTTAAGGTGGGCCAGTGGGTCCACACAGTTAGATCCCGTGGTGGGTGGTTCGGTGTAAACTGTAGAGGTCGGCTCAAATCCTGTCTTTTCATACTTTTTTTCATTAAAAAAGACAACAAATCCTTAACTTAAACAAGAATAATCCCATTTTATAATATGTAAGTGCGTATTGAAAAGAAAGAATTACCCAACAAAATAAACTACAGAAAAAACTAAATAGATTAATTTGATTTTTTATTAGAGTATTGATTTAAGAATAGATTTTTAAGTACAGGCCAAATACTCATCCTTGAATTTCCTAGAGCATTGTAAATCATTGGTTATATTAAAGTTCATTGGGGTAATCTGCTTGATGAAACTGTTGAATTTTGATGCAGATGAAGTAATTGCAAGGGTAGATTGGAAGCATTTATTCGAGAGCGAATAAATACTGTAACGTTAATACTAATAATAATTTTGGTTTAGGACTCCTTGATATTTTTCTTTACTGTTTCTTAACTAATTATTTTTATTCTCGATTGACTTGCATCATGCAAGGTTCGGATAACGTTTTAGATAAATTAATCATGATTAATTTAAGATAATTAATTTTTATTTTAAAATCAAAATAATATCATTTAAAAAATAAATAGGCTTTTAATCAGGTTGATTCCCGAGCTAAAAACAGGTAGGCTGGGTTCCGCGTTGATATTAACCGTTAAGATTAGCAGGTTTGATGATGTTGTTTTGAAATAAGAGGGCGACAATACATTTTGAAACTCCCCACCTGGCGAGTTGATTATGAATGATGAATAAATTACTCAAAATTAAATTCCAAATCCTTATCATGATCATGATGGCCATGGCTACTTGTAAAAGCGTGGAGGGAAGTTTCTATTACTGGATAAAGCAAATCTGTGCAGCAATGGATGTCGGCAAGAGAAAAGGTCAAAAATGTGGGACCAAATGAAATCAATTTCCCAGCTGGCTTTTAGTGCTCCAGTGGGGGATGAGGCAGCAAGCTGCTGCTGTTGGTCTTTTTCAGTGCAGAAGTTCCATGGATAGAGATGAACTTGAACAGATAGATGGACCCATCTTTGATATTTCTTCGCAACTAAGATGACCCCACCGGGCCCACCATCATGCAATAAGATTTGGATCAAATCGTGGAGCCCATGTTGTTCTTGCTCAGATTTTTAAGCATTCAAAGCCTGGATTTGAAGGATCAGATTCAAAGATTTGTTGAGCAGAGATATTGAAGCCCAGCAAGTTGATCCGGTTCATGACGATAGAGAGATAAGCCCAGATATGGAGGATCGAGAAAAGTTGAGCAAAAACAAGAATCCCAACAAGCTAAAACTGTTCATGATGTTAACAATGGAGATTAGAGAAAAAGAGGGGGCAATTGATTGTTTATATCAGGGGTTGAAAAAAAAAATCAAAAAACTGATTAAATTAAAAAAAATAACTGAAAAAATCAAACAGTGCAAAAAAACTAATTAAACCGATTAGAATTTTTAAAAAACCGATCGGTTCGGTTTCGATTTTACAAGTTTGAAACTAAAAAAATTAAACCGAATCAAACCCAAACCGAAAAAAACTGGAAAAAACTAAGCCAAATCGAAAAAATCTAGACAAACGGGTTTAAACCGGTTTTTGTTCTAAAAAACCGAACCAAAATCGGTCTGTTTGAACCGATTTCAGTTTTTTTTTTTTAAATTCGATTTGGTTACTTTTTTTTAATAAAAACCAAACCAAACCGAAAATAATCACCCCTAATTTCTGGCAATATCAATTTACTATTTAACCAAAAAACAGTAAACATTTTATTGGGATTAATACAATTGTTTTTAGGATTTATTTATTACTTTGAGATTAACTAGCAATAATTTCATCTTTTTATTAAAAATATGGTATAATAAGTAAATTACTTTTAAAATCGAAGTTTTTCAAACTGATTTTTAAGAGTTTTTTTTATATACTCATAGTGTTTTTTTAGTAATTATCAAACTGACTGCGAGATAATTTTTTTAATAAATATAAATATTAATTAAAAAAAATTAATTTTTAAATTTTTTTAGAATTATTTTAATGTGTCAAAGTTAAAAATAAATTTTAAAAAATAAAAATTATTATTTTAATAAAATTTTCAAACAAAAAAACATTTTCAAAAATAATATACTCCAAAAGTCGCGGTATGCTTTCATGTGTTGCCCCATTTCTTTAAAATATTGAATAGTTTTGTGACTGATACATTTAACTCTTATTAATTGATTAAGCTAACAAGTCATTTTCATCTGGACCTACATTCAAGATGAACAAGAACCCATTTTATTTTTTATTTATTTATTTTATTATTTATAATAATAATAATAATAGTGTCAATATCATCTTGATTAATTATTCTTTTTAATCCTGTGTTGTTTTGGGCCGATTCTAATTACTTTGTTTAATTATGAAAGTTATTTTATAATTTCCATGACAAGTTCATATTGTCCGCTCTTGTTTAACCCTAATGCAGACGCTATTGCCCTAAGATCTAACCACATGTATGGTGGATATCAACCTTCTTTTGCATGATCTACACTATAAATAGCAGGTCAGAAGCTGATGATTAATCATCCTGAGTTGAGTTAGGCTTGAGCAGATTCATTCAGCAACCAACCCTTTAATTTATCCTATTTTTCCTAAAGAAAATGTCTGGTTGTAGCTGTGGCTCTGACTGCAAGTGCGGCAGTGACTGCAAGTAAGTGCTATTTCTATTCTTGTGAAGCTTTTACCAATTGGAAACATCCAGTCATGGAGCAGGGCGTTGAGCTGTTTGTTCAAACGTCAGAACATCCAGTTCAACGCTGTTTCCATGCCTTTTTGTCCCTTCAAAGATGATGAAAAGGGCACCATATTAGTTTCTTGATTTTCTTTTTTTAGTTTCCTTGCCCTTCTTGAGACTATAGTCTGACACTCACCTTGCTGTTTTTGTGATTTCCTTGTACGTTGCAGATGTGGCATGTACCCTGACTTGGGTTTCTCAGAGAGCACCACAACCGAGACAATCATTGCAGGTTTTGCACCAGTTCAGATGTAAGTGTTCCCACAGCTGATATACTGTAATTGGTTTCATGCATCGAAGTCTTACTTGATTATTCTATATGGAAGAAAAAGGGAATTTAACTGATTTCCTGCTGCTGCTGCTGCAGGTTCTACGAGAGGTCTGAGATGAACTCTGGTGCTGAGAATGGCTGCAAGTGTGGATCAAACTGCACCTGCGATCCATGCACTTGCAAATGAGAAAACTTGGGCATGGCTCCAACAAAGTAGTTATTGTGGCCTATAGTAAACCAGGTGGTCAGTCCTCCATGTATGCATATATAATTGTGCTTTCTGTAAATTAATAAAACAGCAAAGGGTTCCTCAAAATCCTTTCTGTAGGGTTTCATTTGCTGCTGTAATTTGATGGCTACTGGTCTGTCTTGTATGTGTGTGCGCTTTGTTGGCTTCAACTTTCATGGTGATTGAATGAAAAATGCTTGATCAGTTTGTGCTTTAATGGTGTGCAGACTTTTTCTTCTCCTTTTTCCCTGCAAATCATAAGACTTTTCATTTGCTTTGACGCTGTTGATTTGACCATTCCTCATGCTATGATAACATGGTAGAACATGACGCCATTGCAAGCATCATTCTCTTGAATAAGAATTAAATGTAATTTTCTCCTCTTATCAGAATTACGTTAATCAACATGTATTCAAGAATTAAAGATCCAGCAATCAAATCAAGTACAGCAACTAAATCTATTCATAACGTTGCATAGTATAATTTTTTTAGTTTAACGTGGATGTCCGGGTTAGGTTACGCGCATCTCGACTAATCCCACGGATCCTGAGGTTAACGACTATGTAAATCTCCAGTGGCAATTATATGAACAACCACGGAGCTAGAACTTGAAACAACAGAGAGATCAAACTTCTTAATCTCAAGAGATCAAACTTCTTAATCTCAAGCGGGCCACCATCTAGATGGTTCGTTGCATAGTATAATTAATAGAGGGAGAGACGATTATCATCAACATCAAACTAGTTCCTGTGGTGATATCATATCATATCCGATGCTATTTTTTATGTACATATTCATAGTTTTCAGATCCAAACGGATAAAAAAGTAATTGAATCATCAAGTAAATTGGGTTTTACGATGTCAATATCTTGTTGAATTTAATTAAAAATCTAGCTCGACTCAGGTTCCAGGTCTTGAATTTCTCGCATCAACCTGTCAGCTCGGGTTTAACACAGCTATGCAACCAAATGAATCCAAAAGGCGCTTGATTTGCAACCGCATGTTAATTAGGATGCGTGCAATACAAAACGTTTGTAATATTCCTGTTCCAGAAGTGGAGATGCCATGGAAGATGCCACCCGCAAGTTCAAGGAAGACAAATCTTCTTGGTTGGCATCATGTTTTCCAGTTTAGGGGGTGGTGGTTCAAGGATTTACGCAGGAATTCTTTGATGGGGAGTAGCTGTTTATATATATGTGTAGATTTTTTGTAGCGTCATGAGCTTCATGGAAAGCATGAAATATGCTGGTGTTTCAACTCACAGCTTTGGAGCTCTCTCAGATTATCGAACAGTAAGTTTTCTTATAACCATTTTGTTTTTGTATTTAAAAAATTATTTTGAAAATTTTTATTTAAAATTTTTTTTTTCGTTTTAATATGTTGAAATCAAAAATAATTTTTTAAAAAATATTATTTCAATATATTTTAAATATTTTAAAAAACAAGTACTATCACAATATCAAATAAACATCAATCAAACTTCAGGTCTAGGGACGGTTATCTCATTTTGGTAGTCTATTTATTTATTTCCTCAACTTTGCTAGGAGCAGTGTTATTTGTTCAAAAAAATATTATTTTTAGATGAGATTTCAAAATATAATTTATATTATTCTCTAACACATCCCTTCAAGTAAAAGCTCTTTAGACTTAAACTCACACTACATTATTCTTAATTTTTAAATAGAATGAGGGTGGTGATTACTTGATTAAAAAGACTTTGATATCGTATTAAAATGTTATCTCATTCAAAAACTTAAATTATTAGACAAGAACTTAAGATATAATTTATATTATTCTTAAATATTTCTAAAAAGTATCAACTAATTTATAAAGGAAATAAAAAAATAAAAAATACTTAGCTAATTCAATTGGTGGGTTGGTTCTTTAATTATATATATTAAAGTCAATTTGTTTTTAATGAGATTAGTCGTATCATAATTAAAGTTGTGAATTTGACATGCTAGCTTAAATTGATTCAAGATATTTTATTTTGTTATTTTTTAAATTTTATTTTTTAATATTAAGCTAACTTTGTTATTTTTTTTTCTGTCAACAAGTGTTCCTTTTCTTATAGTTATCATTATCATATTTTCTTTTAATTTTTAGTCAATTTACTGTTGTTTAATTGAATTAACGTCGATTTCCTTTTTTAAATCACGCTAGCAATGTCCGAGCATCGTGTTTTTTTTTTTTTTTACATTGCAAAAAAACCAGCCAGATCTGAAGAAATAATTAACATTAGAACACATAAGAACACAATTAAAATTTGAATGCATTAGTACTTTTAAGCATAAAACACATATGAACCGCCTGCTCTTCTCGCCCCGACGAGCATAACACAAAACATAAAACACATATGAACCGCCTGCTCTTCTCGCCCCGACGAGCATAACACAAAGCCCAGGTCTGAAGAATCAAAATTTCTTAAGCAAATGAAATCCAGCAAGGTAAATTTCACCACAAAATTCAAGGCTTAATAGAGACGGGAAAATGATTTATCATGCACATATGAGGAGTTAATGTGGTGGTGAGTCGGGATCTTCCTCGATAATTTTGCCCTTGAAACCATACAGCACACAGAATCCAACAAGAGAGAAATAGGAAGTCAAATTCATTCAATGAAGTTGAAATAAAGAAAAGGGTGCAATCCATAACACAGACAGTTAAGCAAAACCAAGATTCGTGTTCTTGACCAAAACAGAAGAAGCCAGATAAGGGAATCAAAGCACGAAGCTAATGTATGAATAAACAGATAGAAGCATAGTCGACAAAAGATCGGTTATGGATTGCACGATTGCCTGCCTCGTTGAATATCACCATTTTTGTACTCAAGGCGGTCAGTTAAGACAAAGCAAGATTAGTGTTCTATACTGCCACAAAAAGACTAGGATAAAGACACCAGATCTGACGTATGAGTAACTCAAAAGTTGCATATCTGACAAAAGAATTACAAATAATCAAGCAATCTCAACAAAGCTACCGCACTAGGCTACTTTCAATATATGGACACTGCTGTATTTTCAGAAATGAGGGGAGGCTAGGCACATAAGAGGTCCGTGAATAATAATGCCAGGGAGAGCGTGAGGTATTACACAAAGTACATCAGTAAAGGGGATAAGAATCTGAGAATGAAGAACCAAATAAAAGTTTCCTCTCCAACCACACTGAATTTCAGACATTACCAGAGTAGCAACTGTGTCAGTCTCACGTGCAAAAACCAGGGAGAAATCTAACCTCTCAGTTCGTATGATTATCTTACAACTTTTCTTGACTTGAGACCTGCAAAAGATACCCCAGTCCTCTCAGTAATGACTAGAAAATTTGAAGGACAGTAGATAGTAGACCAAACGATTCAGTTATCTTTCATTCAAAGATTAAATTAGAGACTAAAAAACATGAGTATATTAATAGCAAAAGTCAAATGGATAAACTAATTGTTTATCAACCACCTACACACAAAAAAAAAAGGTCCACGGAAAACTCGAGGTTCATTCCCTTGTTGGGCCACAGTGTAGCTGAATTAAGACATATATATAACCCAGTATAAGGAAGAAAGCAGGATTCAACACCTCAACTAGTTCCACTCATGCAAGGTATAAAAAGAATTAAATAAATAGTGCAACTGAGGCCATAATTTTACAATAATTCTATTAATCAAACAATAGCAAAAAACTAGTTTTTTTTCGGTGCTATGTTGTCCGTCAGATACGTTTTTTTGTAACTTATAAAAAATGTACAAATGTTAGGAAGTTAAACGTTCAATGCATACGAACAAAAAGTTTTTAAAATATTGTGATGATGCCCTGGATGATATTTATTAAAAAAATATTAAGATACTAATATATTAAATTGATCAAGACTAATCATATTTAAATTGTGAGACTCAATATAGGATATAAATCCGTGATAACACCATAAAATTTAAATTAACCAAATATTAAAAGTCTTAAATAAATAAAAAAACTATTTAATAAAAAAATAACTCAAGCAAACCTAAATCTGTGTATCGCATGATAATGTTGTCCAGACCAATGTTTTTAAAGAAAAAAAAATTCAAGACTTGAATAATTGACCTAACAGGATCTATCAAGTCGAGTTAATTTAATAATATGATTAAAAAATAACAATAAATAATAAATAAAAAGACATGAAGATAACTCGTCATTTTTTAAATTAGTGAAACAGAAAAAACATGAGTTTAAAAAAAATTAAGACTTTTTACCATATGCTACATTGCGGGTTAAATATTTTTCTGTTATCTTAAAAAAAATGTTAAAATAAATGGAAATGATAACAAACTAGACGATATAAAAATATATATTGAGCAATTAATTTAGTTTAATCCAAAAACAAATTCTTAAAAAAAAAAGCTAATAAAAAAAATATAAAAAAACCCGAAATAACTCAGGTTATTTTTAAAAGCAATGAGAAATCTTATACAAAGAAAAATAATAAAATTACAAAGTCCAATATCCAATTAAATCAAATGTTAAATGATGAAACCGAAAAACATGAGTTTTAAGAAAAAAAACAACAAATAACCCGAATAAATCTCTTAATTCTGGGTTAATCTCTCCAATTCACAACTTCTTGAATTCTAGATTTAAGGTCAATTAAAAAACTCAATTTAATATTAAAAGATAATTTAAAAAAATCAATTATAAAAAGTTACCAACGTTAAAAAATAGCAAAACAAAAATAAGAATAAAATTATATATATATAAAAAAACAATTCTAAAAACTATCCAAAATAAAATAAATAATAATTAAAAGATAAAGACTAAATCTAAATTAAAAAAAAATTAATGGAGGATAAAATAAAAAAAAAACAATTCAAACCTATAAATTAATTCAAATAAAAAAATCAATTAAAAAAATTAAAAAACAAATATTAAAGGGAAAAAATTGAAGGGTTGATGTAAAGGACATGCACAAAAACCAAGAAAAAAAGAAAAAGGAAGGAAAAGAAATAAAAAAAGCCGATCGTCATCAAACTAATCAAAATTAAGCAACATGCGCCGCCAGAAAATGACAGCGAGCGTTCCTGCAGCTTTTTCTTTTTTTTTTATTAATTAAATTACCAAATCACCCTTTAGATCATATAAATATTGCAAAAAACAATGTAAAATCACGAATATACCCTTAAAGCCAAGCTTAAGATTTTTTTTATTCCAAAGGCATTATAGTAAGTTACATTGTTCATAGTTAAAGGAAATTTCGATAAAGATCGGAGACCAAGTGATTGCACTGTGCAAAAAAATAAGAAAGGACTGGGATACTCCTGAACAAATATAAAATAACAAATAAACCTAGTAAAAAAAGATCATTACCCTGAAAGACAGCATGGAGTGATTTTTTAAAAGGCAAAACATCAGTTCACTGTTGTAATTCATAGTGAATGAATTAAAGCATAGTTACAGTGGTTTTCCCACCCCAAATTTGTTCGGTTAATTCACTCACTGTTGAAATAAAGTGAACTCAAAAGGCATGGAATTATCACAAATGTTCTATATAATGACTTCGTGGTCCAGAGCATGAGAGGCTCCCCTTCATTTAACATAAAAGAATAAATGCAAACATCCCGCTAGGTGCACAGTGCAACATTAGCATATTCCAGTCATTTAATTCGACTTTGTCTAGTTTAGGTTGCCAAACAAGGCTATACTCAGAAACAGAACTGATAGGCTGAGAAAAATCTCCTTATATTGAAAGAGTTGTGTCAGAATTACCTCAAATCACAAATCAACTACGATTTTTTTCCCGTGAAAAGCTGGAAGATCCGGAGGCCCCTGCTGAATGCCTCGTTGAAGAGGATCCTGGTCTGCATTGATTGGAACCCAGGCATCCATGACAAAAATGCCACAGGGACCATAACTATCACCCCAAACAATATATCATATAGCCGAGCCACAGAAACCACCGCTTCCCAGAGTATAGCGGGCAGGAAGGGGCGGAGTACTTGGGCAATCAATAAAATGCCCCATCCAGTGGGGATAAAAGCCAACAAACTTGTGAAAACATCAGTAAATTTGAAAGATGTGAACTGAAGCAGGGCTATAATCACAAAGATGCCAAGCACAATGATCAGAAACTGGACCATCCGATAGTAGATGTGTTCTTTTGCAGCATACTTGTTCCGGGCATATGCTACCATCAAAAAAACCCCAAAGGCGACAAATACATAAATCCAAGAAAGCAAGTAAACAGCAATGCTAGTACTCCCAGCAGCAATACCTAGTTGGTATACGATCCCATATTGAAAAAAGAAGAAGCGAAGGTCCAATATTACATCCAGTAACTTTCCCCAAAGCCCAGTTGTCCTCAGATGATCCTGCTCCTCATACCACCATCTTTCCCAGCTCTGTTCAGATTTTGCAAACACACCACCTTGGTACCAAATCCAGTTCATAAAATCATCAAAGTCGTATACTGTCTTCAACCAATCAAAGCCAGATGGATTGAAGACAAACGGGGCCATTATCCACGACACAACCAGGAACCAACTAGAGATGGTCATTGCTATATAAACAAATGTGTCCTTAGCTACAGGGCTGTATGCTGCATAAACTACAAGTATCAGTCCAAGCTCAATTGCCTTCACAAAATGGCTACGAGCATAGAGCCTGTAATTCTCTGCAAAACTCTTGTGCTGCACAACAAAACCACGCCCAGTTGCCCGATATTTTGCGCCACCATGGAGGATGGTTCGGCCAAAGTAGTGCGTCCGAGTTCCCATAGAGAATGTGTAGAAAACAGATGAGAGCTGGAGCTGCATCGTCAAGAAATCCCAGATAGCTTCGAGAAACCCGTGCTCAAGAGAGTTCTCCACTATCATCGGAAGGGCAGTGAAGAGGCCAAGTTGGATGATGAATTGCTGATTCAAAATAGCACCAAGTGCCTTATTGTTACTGCTGTTGTCGGCCAAAGCAGAACCCTCAACACCGCTAAGAGCCAGATAAAGACGGCCCCATAGAAATGCATACACAGTCAGAATGACCATCATAGTGTTCAAAAAAAATCCCACCGTAGTATAAAAGAACGACAGCATACGGAAGAAGTCCAGCCTATGGCCCAATCTATAGACATCTCTGCTAAGAGTTTGCTCGCCATTTCCACTGGCAACTTTTGCTTCAAACATGGATATTTGATTCAACCCAACATCCCTTCCTTTTCCAACTTGGATGTATTCGTGGTGAGTAATATTGCCTCCTCTCAAGGTGCAATTAAAGCCAGCAAATATGTCCTCACTAATGTTAATCACTCTGGAAGCCTTGCTGATTCCACCTCTAGTCATGAACCAAAACCTGTCAAAGACATCTGGATGGCCATAATGCATTCGAATTTTCAAAGGGTTTGCCAAAACACGCTGACCCAGGGTGACAAAACTAGTTTCCTGAGCAGACATAAACCATGCAAGAGATGATACAGAACCAGTAAAAATATGTTCCCTGACTCCCAAGATAGTAGGTTTACGAGATCCATAGTAGTGCCTGTATTCTTCCAAAAGATTCCGCATTTTGAGAGCCTCTTCAAAATAGTTATCCTGGTTCATATCAATAGTCTGCACTGCATCCCCACGAGTGAAGATTAGGGCATGATTTTGATTCTCTGGTTTTCCCTCACCGAGTTTCAAGGGACCCGGCAACTTCACCCTGTAGATTTCCACTTCCTTGTCCAACTGCTGATCATACTTCACAAGTACAGAATAATATTCCATCTCATCCCTCCCAGTGTTTACTTCATCAACATAGGCAACGCGAAGGGCCTCATTATTTTTCATCAGATACAAGATTTCCTCAGCATGGGGATCCTTCTTTGCCTTTTGTGACCCGTATATCTGGCAGGCAACCACATATGTGTATTTCATCAAAGCAGTCCCATACTCGTGACCTTTAAACAACAAATTCACTGAACTGCTATTTCTGCTTAAGCTCTTAGAAGAACTTTCTGAGTCAAAGCTATCCAAACCATTGTCTCGCCTCATCGAGCCAAGTTCTCGTGAACCCTCCTTAATGTCCATCTCCGAGGCAGAATCAAGAAAAGCCAGCATCTTAAGAGCACGGTAATAATACATCATTCCCCTCACAGTACGGCCAAGCGTCTGGCCTCTATAAGATGCCCAGAGCCTCAGATCTCTCAACTTGGTTGTCCATATCTCACCATCCTTTTCCATTCCTTCACGGCGCATCCTCTGCATGAAGTTTTTCCACTCATCAGCATAAATAGTTTGCAGGTAGTACAGTGTGGAAACCCCATCTTCATTTTCAGTTCGAAGCTGTTCTCTGCTGTATAGCACCTCCTCGTTGTAATAAGGGGTCAGCACACTAAAAGCCATCATTTTCTCAACCTGGGGAGCGTGGGGCATGCTCATGAACAGGGAATTGCTGAAAAATGCAATTCTGCGCCTGGCCTCTAGATTTTCTGGGATAGTGTTCATCGAATCCCTAGAGGTAAGAATCATGTGCAAACGCCGTGCCTGCCTATAAAAGGTCTCATTGCTAGCATCAGGCAACTGAACTGCATTCCCAAAAAGAAGCCCAGCCATGGCAGCTGGGTCACGAGGAGCCAACCCGTCCTCCATCAACTGTTCAGTGCTCCTCTTCTCTCTGAAAAATTCTCGTACAGCAATCTCATATAGAGCCTGTAGAGTATCTACCACCTGGTTCAGATCCCGCTTAGGCTTGTTCAACAGCTCAAGAAGCTTTATCAACTTGGCATGGAAATTAGGCAGAGCTGTCATCTTGAAAGTCTTGGTGAATTTCTCAATCTGCAGAGAGTGATCAATTTCTTGAAACAAAACCGTGATAATTGAGTGCTCTTCTGTGTTGGTCTTGATGATTTCAAGTAACAGGTGCTTGACACTATCATAAGCTTCTATGACCGCACAGCGCCTATACTCGTTCTTGCATATCTTGTACCAGAGCCACTTATCAGGAGCATCTACCAACTCTTTGGCCTGGCTAAGAGCAAGCAGCAGCTCATTGCACAGGAGAAAACTTGGCCAGCGAATCACCCTCACATTCCAAGAATTCTGTGGCAACTCCATCAACTCAAGCTCCTTGTCAGAGATAATATCCTCCTCCCTGAAAATTATTATGATCTCATTCCATATCAAAGCAAACTTGTTTGCCTCAACCTGGTTAGACTCCAGCTTCTTGTAAGGGTGGCCAAACCCATACCTAAGCTTCAACCTGTGAATGGCATCTCTGAACTTGCTCTTGAACGTACCCCTTGCATTCAACAGCTGCTCCTCTGGCATCAGATTAAACTGAATTGCACTTGCAAAGAACTGAAATCTCAACCTTAATTGCTGGATGTTTCGAATCTCACCCAAATGTTGAAACAACCCCACTCCTGCTCCAACAAAAGAGGAATAAATGGCATACCAAATCTGCAAGTCCATCAAATAAATCAACACCACAGGAAGCCACAGCAACCCAACTGAAAACCTGTTGCTGTGGTCAAAAAACTCGTGCCATTCATAATTCACACCCCTCAGCTTCAACATCTGTTTTGATGGTTTAACCATGGGTTTAATCTGCATAAAGTAACTGAAAGCAAATTTGGTAGCTAAAACCATAGCCCAAAACAAAGTATATTTAATATTATCCACAAGCCCCTCCCTCAACCCTCTACCAATAAAACTACTACTCTGAAACCACCATGTCATCATCCGAAATATCCTCCAATCCGTATTCTCAAGAAAATTCCTAATCCAAGGAAGAATAAACAGAGCCAATGCCAATATCTCGGGCGCCACAAACACCAAAGCAACCTCAAGAAAAGTCACGACCTTCCTATCAGCCTCCGATGACCAACCCAGATCCCTGGGCGACCTCCTCAGATCACTGTTCCTCTGACTCCAAATCCTCCCATAAAATGCACCAAACACAATAATCCACACTACTGCAACCACACTTTTCAAAATCATCCTAACCCCAAGCCCCAAAGTCTCCCTCGAAACCAGATTATACTGTGTCCCGACATCAAGCAATGACTGCAAGAACCTCAACCCACTCCAAGTAAAAAAAACAGTCAACACCCTAACCTGCACATCCCTGCTCTTCAACGCTTTCCACGGATACTCCTTCTCCTCCCACGCAACAATAATCCCCGCTTGCAAAAACAAAATCAACATCACCCACAACCTATCAAAACTCCTTACAATATTCCAAAACGACCGTTGCTCCACAAACCCCGTCTTCCCCACCTTCTTCCTCGATCCCGAAGTCACAAAAAAATTACTCCCTAAATCAATCGGCCATTTCAACCTCTCAAAACACCTCTTACTCCAAAAATACTCATTCAAATCATCATAATTCCGCCAAGCACTATGTGGCGCAGCCCCGTTAAAGCTCCTATCCACTTCCCTCCTCACCGTCTCATAAATTGGCTTCACAACACCATTCAAAAACGCATTCTCCCCTGAAATTGACGGCATCACCGGCTGCCCTGTATTCTCATCAATATAATCCTCTAAAACTCTATTCAATTCAAAACACATATTATGAAATATAAAGCAAATACACTCCGGCATAAACCGTAAATTCGCCGATTCCCCCCAAATTAACAAATACAACGAGACATACAGTAACTCCCTTCTCAGATCCGTCGACCGGTCAGAGATCCAGATATTCGACTTCTTATTCAAGTAATCACACCAATTTGTATAATTCTTCAGCAGTTTCCGCCTGAACCGACGGAGTACACCGGCGTCTAGGGTATCAATGTTGTCCGGCGGAGGAGTCAGTCGCATCTGAGCGTTTGCAAGGTGAAGGACTAGGTGCTCCCGCTGGTTGCGAACGTTGTCCTTCTGGAAGCCGAAGAGCAGAGCAAGCCAGTCGAGGAGGTCCATTGAAGGGTGCCATTGAGCGTAGGGTGGTTTACGGAGGTTGCCGACGGTGCGTAAGGCGGCGGCGGCTGCTCGAACTTCGGGGTAGCGGAGGGAAGGGTGGTCGGCAAGGAGGTTCTGGATGGGGATTATGTTGTAGGGTTGGGATTCGGTCCGGGTCGGGTCAGGAGGGGGCGGGCGACGGAGAGACATGGCATTTGAGAGTGAGGATTGTACAGGCCGGGTTTGGAGGTGGTTTTTAGGCGCGTTTTGGGGTGCTGTTGGATTTTGCTAGAGAGATTTTTGAAATAGTTGTCTTTGCCATTTTTTTTTGAAATATTATGGATGGAATTTAGAGAGAGGACTAACTTGAAGTTCTGTATAAATATAAGGACTTTGTGGTGCTTTTCTTCTTGGCTAATTCTTGAGGGGGTCCTTGTGGCTTTGGGTCTGTATGGTGTAGTTTTTTTCCCTCTATACGTATTTATATTTTATATAAACAAATTAATTTTTATCATCATTTCTTGATTTTAAATTCAAAATCATAAACTATGGGGCAAATTAACTTGTTAGTTGGGCTATGCTTTAAATCTTGCTTCTATTGTCTAAAAATTGATGATGAGTGTGTGTGTTAATACTTGATAGGAGAAAAATAAATATAAAGTATAAAGAAAATTAAAAGTATTTTTATCAATTTAAATAGAATAAAATACGATTTTTTATTATTATTTATCTCGGTGAATAGGTATAAATAATTACAACACAACACAATACAAGTCTTCATGTTTCAGGGATACGTATTAAAAAATCCACTTGTATAATCATTTCAATTATTTTTTTGTTTGGGTAAAATCTTAATTCTAAATTCAATGAATATAGAAATTAAACCATTCCATTTATACCAATTATTTGCTTGATTACGTGTCAAGTAACCGTGATGATTCTAGCGTGTTTGGAATTATGGTTAAAATTGTTTTTCAAAGTGTTTTTTTCACTTAAAAATACATCAAAATAATTTTTTTTTGTTTTTTAAAAATTATTTTTGACATCAACACCAAAATGATATGAAAACACCAAAAAATATATTAATTTGAAGTAAAGAAAAAAAATTAAATTTTTTCAAAAATGCTTTTGAAACGCAAAAACAAACAGGATTACCATTTCAACTCTGCTAGAGATGATTGCTTTTTCACGTGTAAAATGCACGAGTCATTCGTGTATTCATTTTTGTGTTTAAGAATTAATTTTTTAAAAAATAATTATTTTATTTTAAATTCATTTATTTATGTTTTTGAATAATTTTTATGTGCTCATATAAAAGTAAATATTATCTAATGTATTTATAAGTGAAAACAATTTAAAAAATAATTGTCATCATAATTAAGAGTCTGTTTAGTATTGTGGTAGTAATTATTTTTTTTTTGAAAATACATCGAATAGAATGATATAAAAACACTAAAATTTTTAAAATAATAAAAAATTAAATATTTTTAAAACATAAAAACAAACCGGTAAATACATTGAATATTCCAAAAAAAGAAAAAGCCTCGAGCATTATTGCATGTCTTGAATTAGAGTGTGGGAGAAGCTTTGTATTTGTATTTTTGTTCTTGCGGGATTCAGACATTACGCGTTTCACTTGATTTGGATGCGATCGGCAAGAAGAAGAAGAAAAGAAATAAATAAATAAATTATAGAGAATTAAATCCCAATTGCAAGAGATAGTGGGAGGGTGGAAAATCAGAACAGCCCCTTCTTCTCATGAATTGGGTGTCCCCTTTTTGCTGCACTGCCATGAAAGAGACTAATTCAAGAAAATACAAAGGGGGAGAAAAAGGCATTAACTAACTGACAAAGTAAAAAACCAATCCATTGATGGCGACATCTTCTAATTTTTGTAGGGAATTCAAGTCATGCTATTCTCGGAAACTACACAAATAAAATAAAATTTTATTTCTTAAAAAAATTAAATTAAAAAAATAAATTGGACTAAAAAACCCTTAAAACTAACATATTTAAGGTCAAGTTTAACTGGTTAGGTATTGAGTTTATTCTATAATGATTACGAGTTCAAGTTCCTTTAAGGTCACGGAAAACTTAAATGGTCGTTAATTTCAGAGCCCGTGAGATTAGTCAATGTACAAGCAAGCTAGTTCGAACACCCGCATTAATAAAAATACTAACAATACAACTCTTTCCTCACATGACTTTATAATCATTTTCAGAAGCTATAATTCATAGCATTTGAGAAGTGTGATTATATTTTTCTTATTTGGAATTGCGGTTTAAATGAAGGTCAACTAAATTTTAATTTTTTTGTTTAAAAAATAATTTAATATTTTAAAGACAAACGTAAATATATAGATTACATAATTTTCAACATTTTTATGTTAGCTTTTCAAAGAAAATGGAAAATTCTGTTTTTTTATAAATAAAAAAATATCTCTGACGTTTCTCTTTTGTCGTTTTCAAGGTTTTAATATTTTTTTAAAAAAAAAACCCTTCCTTTGTTGCTAAGGCAGCGTTTGGCATTATGTTTTTACCTGTGTTTCGTCAAATTTTGAATTTTTTTTTTTTACTAAAATTGAATGCGGTTTGTACTTTTTGGATCGTTTTAATATGCTGATGTCAAAAATGATTTTTTTTTAAAAAAATTATTGGCATATATTTTAGCACGAAAAGTTATTTAAAAAGCAACTGTATCCACACTACCAAACACGCTCTAAAATAATTTATAGATAAAAAGAAAAAAAAAATGGGAGAAGTAATCTTCTTTGGAGGCTTCTCCCATACATACAAAGCCACCAAACGGACCCACACTCCATGCCTCCATCTTTTAATATTTTATTATTGCCCCACCGATCAGATCTAGGTACTCTCTTCCAGCCAGTGTCTCTGACCGTGACCGTTCCATGGACAAAAGTCAAACAAAACGCCGGTTTTTTTAAATTCAAACAAAAGTTTTCGAAACACGGTTACGCCTTAGTGGACCCTCTAGATATTTCCACGTCGCCGTCATGTGGGACCTCAATTTGATAACATGATGGATGGTTGAGATTTCATGGGTTTCACATTGATGGTTCCGATGAAAGTTCATCTTTCACATGGCAAGTGGGTGTCGTAGAATACAAGGCAAACCTTAATTATACATTCAAAGTATTTTTAAAAATTGGAGCATGATTAAATTATTTAACAACACGTGTCATGTGATTCACAGATATTAAAATATAAAATCCCAAATTTATTTAAAAAATAATATTAATTACAGTTTATTTACATATATTTATTCTCTTGCATACAAGGAGCTTCCTTTTATTTCATCATTCGAAGAGAATCATGAAGAACACAAATAATTAATAGTTTTATTAGTATATTTAATGGTACAATTGCACAAAATATACTTTAGATGTATAATTAAGATTATCCCAATAATTTGGTGATAATTTAAAATTCATCCTAAAAAAATTTAAAAATAAAAGGTTACCTTGAGGGAAAAAAATCACTAATTAGTAGTTTTAAATTTATTATCTATCAAGAATTAATATGATCATCATAATACCTATTTTTTTTTTTTTACATAAATGAGTCTACGAGCATCATAGCTTTTATTTTTAGATACATTTTAAGAGTGTTTTTCATTTAAAAAAGTATAAAATTAATTTTTTTATAGTTATTTTCAATAATTTTAATACGTTGATATCAAAAAATAAAAAAAAATTTATTTAAATATATTTTTAAGTACAAATATATTTTTAAAATATATAGTGTATCATAATGACAAACACAATCTAGATGTAATAAACTCTGAGATCATCGATGCCGAGAAAAGATAGATTACATGAAGAAATTATCATGAATATTAATGATATAATATCCACACACACACAATCTAGATATAAATAAAACGACGTCGAACCACAATGCTAAATACAATATAAATATAAATATAAATATAAAAAGGTTAAACGAGAGGAGGGGCGGGGTTGATGGAGCAGAAAGCAATGATGCGCAGCACAAGAAGAGGAGCATTGTTCTTTGAATAAATAAGTTGATAAAAACACAAAGTGATGCCCTAAAGTCAAGAAATGGCATGGAAAGTCGACAGGAAAAGATGCATATGAATTTAACTTTAATTCGAACTTCAAAGCATAAAGATGAACATGGGCTCACATGTTTTCCACAAATTTTCAGCTTCAATCCCCTCCTGTGATTCTCTCCATGCCTATCCACCCCATGGTCTGGCTGGAGTTCAGATTCCAGGAGAGTAATTTACTTCATTTCCTTGCACGAAAGCTGTTTTCTTTTATATATTATTTATTGGAATATCTAATGAATTCTTAACAACAATCCCTTTTCATTACACAATAATTAAATAAATTAAAATACACTAGAGCTGGAATCCACTTTACTAGAAGAAATTACTTTAATTAGTTGTTTTTAAATATATTTTAAAATTATATTTCATTTAAAAATATTAAATCAATGTTTTTTTATATTTTTAAATGGTTTTGATGTGATAATATTAAAAATAAATAAATAACTAAGAAAATATTTTAATATATTTTTAAATAAAAAATACTTTATAAAAATCTCTCTGCACCGCAACACTAAACACATCTACCATGAATATTTGTGATATTGGGTAGACCTAGTACAAAACTATCCTCGCTCTATTGTAATTCTTTTGATCTAATGGGCTACAAACATATATTTTTTTTCTGAGGTTTTTGTTGTACCTATCTAGTCTGTTTGTTTTTATATTTTAAAAATATTTTTATTTATTTTTTTGTGTTTTTATGTTACTTTAATATACTGATGTTAAAAATAATTTTTTAAAAATAAAAAATATATTACTTTAATATATTTTTAAGTAAAAAATACATTTAAAAATAACCATTACAATAATACTGTTCACGACTACTGAAAGTAGCTTCACCTATCCAACTGCCATGGTCTGCCTCTAACAGGAGTCTGTCACCATTACAAGATGGTCGGCTAAAGTTAGCCAGAAATCAGAATTGGATGGCCAACTTTCCTAATCAAGCACCGAAACTTAGATCAACAACTCCCACTTCCTCTGAGACACAAACCTACTAACATTTTCATATAAATTGTATATTCACTTCCCCAAAAGAGCAAACACAGAGATGGATAAGTTGTTGTCATGCTTTCTTGGGATTTCATCGCTAATGTTGTTCGTGTTGCTGCAAGATGGATATGCCCAAGACACCTCGTGCCTAAACCAGCTCGTTCCTTGCCTCAGTTACCTTAATGGAACGAAAGATGTGCCAGATACTTGTTGTGATCCTCTCAAGACTGTGATCAAATCAAACCCAAAATGTCTGTGTAACTTGGCGAGCAATCAAGGCAGTAATCAAGCTGGGATCAATGTGACTGAGGCCCAAGAATTGCCTGGAAGATGTGGACTGCATGTCAATCCACTCTCCTGCCTTACTGGTGTGCATTCCATTCCCACTCCATTCATTCTGTTCTTATTGAATTAAATATTTCATGCTAATCGATGATCCAATGTCAATGTGTATCAGGCAGCAATAATTCTCCCAATTCCAAGAACTCAGTTGATAATTCTGCAAGCATTTTCTTGTTGCCTTCTTGGAGCTTGATTGTGGCCACAACTCTGTCCTTCACTTCTCAGTTTTTGTGATCCCAGACAACAGAATACATACTTCAGTCCTGAGTGTTCAAGGAAAGGAAATGTTCAAGCATAGTGTTCAGTTTTAACATGGAGCTCTTGCCTTCTTTTATACATTTATAATCTACTTCTTATATTTTACACATTTTTCAGTTTTGAAGAAATGATAAAACCCTGTTTAATTCTTCTTCTTCTTCTTTGAATAGCCCTGAACAGATTTCAAAGCCTTCTTTTATAGTAATTAAGATTGAAATGGAATGTGAGAAACCATATACTCTCAAGGTTTAAAATTCAGAACTCAGATCTGTAACAATGCGAGTTCTGTAAACCCTAATTCCTTCTAGCAATTAGACCTCCATTTTAACAAACTGGAAGTTAAAAACTGTAAACTATCTTATTGTCATTGCTGCAAGATGGCTACATTAAGATTGGTGAGACTTGGTAAAACAAGTTGTTTTACTCGAGATCCTTCATGAAAAGAAAAATTTAGCCCACTTGAGTTATGAGCTTCCATGAGAGGAGGAGGAAGAAAATAAGAAAATCTTAGTGGCAATTTAAAAAATGGTAAGCCAAGTGGGTTTGAGTAGAAAATGCTAAAACACAAAGCCGATCTATTTATATATTGTATGGATTGACTTGATATCATACTGGATTTGATAACCTGCTTTAAAACCCTAATTAACTAGACATCAGCAATCAGCTTCCAGATGGGTTCAAATCTAATCATTTTATGAAACCGACAAAACTTTGATTGCGCCATGTTAAGAAGGGTTTAGCTTGGAAATGCTCCATTTAACCATTTCAATAATTAAGTTCACATGGGATGCGACTGGATTTCGGTGTCCATTCATTGAAGGAGGAGTTTTTCAATAGAATAATTTCTCAACATCCATGCCTCGTCAACTTTGTTTCAATTTTTAATAAAAACTCAAATAATGCTGTTTTGAACAAAAAAAAAATTTTGGTAAAAAATAAACTATGTAACTTTTAGTAAAAGTTTTTTTTTTAAATAGTGAAATTAATTTGATTGAATCTCACTCAAGTTTAACCATACCCATTAAATCATGATTTGATATTCAAATTTGATGAAGTTAATTTAAAAAAAACCGACCTCGGTCAATGAGTCATCATCCGCAAAGCCAAACCCACTTAATAAGTATGCTTAAAGTCATGCTCGAAATGATAGAGGAGTTAGCGAAGTCCGATACTAACACCTAGGAGGCGAGGGATTGTGGATCTGTCATGTTGAAAACTCTTTCTGGACATGAAAGTTAGGACAACGATCCCACTTGCCCCGACCTATTAAATCCATTTGCATCTTTGAACTAGAAGAGCTGGAGAACGAGTTCAACAAGTTTAAATATGATTGGATTTTTTGACCATGCCCAACTTGAACCGGACCCGACTTAGGGCATCAGACATCTTTGGACTTTTTTTAGGGTCACAAATGATTGATTACTTCAATATTTGTCAGTTAAAGACAAAGAAATCGTACATTAAAGGAAGTAGGACGGATATCATATAAAACCAGGGAGATAAAAAAGTAAAGCAACAGAAAAGAATAAGCATCTAACCCCTGAATCAAGGGAAGAGAAAGAGGAAAGATTTGAAAGAAACAAAAAAGGGAGTGAGAGGATTCGTGCTAAGAAACCCAAATTACTCATAGGTTCATGATAGTTAAAAGGCTCACAGTGAAATTGGATCTCCCTTACTAAAAACCAGAGAGAAAGGTCCAACACACATGCAATAAGAACTGCTAACATATAACATCATAGATACATGAAGACTCAATAACCTTATACACAGTACTGGAGAACACCGTGCATTGTAACTGCCTTTATTCAATTGAAGACAAGCATAACTGTCACTGCAATTAAGGTCTCGAACATGGATTAGTGGTGGCTTCAACCAGACCATCCTCCCCTCTGAGAACCCCCAGATGAATGCACTTTCAACCTATCCAGCACAGAATTAAAATCCACAGGCTCACCACCCTCCTCCATCCTCTGAATCACGCTGACAACATGATCACCTCGGAAACCCATGTTTACCAATTTCTCAATCAAATCGTTGTAGAAATTGTTGCGCACAAAGTGTGAAGGGCTTGAATGGCGGGGCAGCATACCTGCACCTGCAGCTGGCTGAGGAGGGTATACACCCTGGGGGAAGTGAGGTTGTTGAGATGTATGGTGTGTTCTCCCAGTTTCACCATCATAGATCATGTATGCACTTACTGGGGGCAGGCCTGGATGAGATCCAGCAGTTGCATATACATCACTGGGTTGTGCTCCAAAATTGCCCTTAATTTGCTGAGGTGGAGGTTGCTGTGGAACTGCTGCTCTTCCAGCTCCATATCCATATGGCACCGTGTCAGCACGACTAGACATGGGTTGAGGTACACCTGAATATGAAACTTGCATGGGCATGCTGTTAGGTAGAGTCTCTGGCGGAGAGGGATTTGTTGGCTGACCAGCTGGAGGGTAGGGAGTGTAAACTGTGGTGGATGGAGGCTTGATCTGGGGCTGCATGGAGGGCTGTTGAGGTGGTTGTAGTTGCAAATGTAACTGCTGGGGCCACTGTTGCTGGTACTGAGGAAATTGTTGGCCTTGTGGTGTCTGGTTTACTTGTGGCTGTGCTGGTGCCACCCTAGAGACATCTTGCATTTGGGGTGTTCGGTACTGAGGATCAGAAGTTAGATATTGGTTCTGAGGGTGTTGGGTTGGAGCTGCTGGAGTTGGTAAAGGGGCAGGAGACAAATAATAAGATTGCTGTTGTGCCACATTCTGAGGTGGAGCTTGAGAGAGTGGAGGCACAGGTGGGGCCTGTTGCTGTGGTGCCACCTGGTGAGGCAGAGCAAGAGCCAATTGCTGGTTACGTATTTCAGATGTATTGTCAGTTGTTTTGGGATCAGAGGCAGCTGGTGCAACTTTTTCCTCACTAGATTGGGAATGGCTTGATGAAGAGGGTTCCTTCTGTGCAAGCTGAAGCTTGTATAATTCTTTCTGAGTCTCAGCGAGTTCTTGCTTGTCCCTTAGAATCTGGACAGACCTGTGCACCTGCAGCAAACACCATAAAACAAGCCATACTATAGTATCATACGACCAGAAAAAAGATGAAATGCTTGAAGATCAAGATATGTTGTCAGCAAAAAAAGAAGTGATAAACTTATTAGTAATTGCATTTTAATAGTTCAATAGTTTAAAAATGAAGCAGGATTGCCTTCCCACAGAAACCCATAATTCTTTTCCGCTGGGGCTCCAGAAAGTACAATCGGAAAACAAATAATTACCCTAATATTACATTATTACTAATATCACATTATTACTAATATCACTCATATGCATTTATTTAGCCTCCCTAAATTTATCAAAGTACCACTATCACTCAAATAAGCATTTAGCCAGTCAGGATGTTTTACTCGACCCAAAAGTTGAAAACCTGGTAACCATATGCACTCCCATGTGTCATCCAATGACCAAGGGAAATAAGCAAAGGTAAAACACAGTTCCTTTGGACACAATTACTAGTTAGTAAACCATGATATTGAAAATACTGATAAAAAGCAATCTAATCACCTCTTGAATGTGCTTCTCAAGAGATTTAAGTTTTAAATCTGCCTCCTCATTGTCACGAACAAAATCTGATCGCATTTCTCCAATTGATTTATCAAGGTTGTAGCAACACAATTCCAACTGGGACAGCCGTGAACTGATACCCTCAAGAAAACGCATGATGTTGTCAGTTTGTTTTTTCATGCTTTTCTCAACAATAGAGACCACATCTTGATTGAAAGAATCCTCTGGCTGGCTATAGGAAGTAGCAGGAAACATTGATGACCTTGTCATTCTACTTTTGTGAAAATCCTGCTTGAAGTAGAAAATTGCAGTTCCTCATATAAGTGAATGTGATAATAATTCTGCTTTATACTGAACAGCTATAAAAAATGCATTCCAGGTTAAGCATTCAAGTTGAGTAGAAAGTAAGAAACTACTGAAAAGATCTAAGAAAAATTATCTGAATTGGACTCTTTCAATTCTCGAACTAGGACTTCTCAAAGCATGTACAAGGAAAATATCAATTGGGCATTTTCTTAGTAAACAAAGTACCAAAAGAACAAAAAAGAAAGAACAGCTATCTAGTGGCAAGTAGTTCTGTGGTGTGCAAACAAGCTTTTCAGCAAAACTTTTAAAAGTGCAGCCAGTTATCATCATCAGTTCACCACGATATTTAAATTTGCAGAAAAAAGAGCTGTAAGATCTAAATGCTTTGCTTTCCAAATGGCACTTGTCTGTTATCCAACCCTACCAGCAATGTAGAGCTCAATGATCGTTTGTAATGGCACTTGTTTGTTATCCAAATTTGATATTTTGAAGTAATGAATTGCCAAGTAAGCACAATCAAACATTCCTACTCTTTTTTCCCTCATGATTTTTTTGCATTTAAAAAGCAGTCAGACTAACATGTCATTCTAAAACACATTTTTTTCCTCCAAAGAAACTTTAAGATGTGCGGTTCTGAGGTACCAGGATCTCTTTGCACTCACCTAGCATTGCAATAAAGCAAGCATGAGACTATGCAGCTAAATATTGAGGGCCCCAAACTTCTCTCATTTTCTAATAAAAATTCCATTACATTGGCTAAAAATAGTATCCTCGCACATCATCTTATTCCATCTAAACCTCAGCACTTATCTTAAGAAATGATAAAATCGATGAAATTTAACCAAAACTCGATCGACTTTCATATTCTAATTTGAAAACAAGGAAAACCAAATTCAAACAAACCCAAAAGGCCTACGATTTTTTGAACAAAAACTGTAAATTATTATATTCACCTTTTGCTTGCCATATAACAAAAACAGAAAAATAGTTAAAGAAAGAAGTCAACAACCATTAAAACTTTCACTAAAAAAATTAAGGACTCTACTGGCAAAAACCAAAAAAAAAAAAAAAAATTCACCATTAATCATCCCAAGATTAGTTAGAAAAATCCATAACCAAATCCAACAATCTAAAACCCTAAAAAGAGTCACAGAAATTTCAACATTTACAGCTAAAATAGCAAAAAATAAATTGAAACTTCCATTTAAAATCAAGAATCCAACTCATAGTAAAAAAACACAAAAGAAATACCTAACCGAACCCAAAAAAAAGTTCAAAACCCTAAATCCCCAAATTCCAAAGAAGCTAAGCACAGATTTCAATAATCACACCTGACCCAACAAAAAGATCAAAGCTTTACCAAACCAAAACAGTTACCTTGCTCGAATTGGACCCTATAACAGTATCTGAATGAGACAGGTTAGAGGAATCTTGATTGTTGGTACCATAATCTTCGTAAGAGCAGAGAATGTCATCAGACCCGAAATCGAATCCTTTTGAACCCGAGTTAGTCCGACCCGATGACCCAGATGCCATTTTGGGAAGTGGGAAGTTGAAATTATCGAGATTGAGGAGCAACGGAGAGAGATGAGTATTTAAGGGTTTCTTTGGAGAGAGGATTTTGGGGGGTTTTGAAGAGGATAATACAGAGAAAGTTCAGGGTCGCGTGGCTTGTTTTCTAAGGAAGGTTCTGTTTTCTTATTAGTTTATACAAAAGTGTGAGAAACGTTTTTTTATGGAGGATAAGGTGCTATGACCTAGCTAGAAGATTCTTCCTTTTGTTTTAGTCCACCAACTACAAATCCTTACATTTATATCACGATTTCTTCATTCCGGGTCGGGCGGGTCGGGTCGGGTCGGGTTTTACATTAATTATTTTGTATTTATTTATTTAAATATAATGCTTCATTCTTTATTTTCTTTAGATCTATTCAAAAAAATAACAATTTAATTTTAAATGATTGATCTAGTTATTAAAAAGACACGCTTCATTTTTTAATTTTCTTGACTCACTATTTGAGATTAACATATAGAAAATCATAATAGTTGTAGAATACACTTTAAAGTTAAAAAATAAATTTAAATTTAAATAAAAATAAATTTTTAATTTTTATAAGATATAATTTAAATCACGTTTCCAGTCTAGACATTATTTAAAATAAATTAATTGAAACACAAGTTCCTTCGAGTAAAAACAAAATCAATGAGCTTCCTCTCCACCTTCCCGGAAAGAAGAAAGAATGGAAGGGCATGCTTCTCTTTTTCTAATTCTCTTCTTCATTTTCAATTTCTTAGCCAATTAGGGTTTGAGGATAGGAAGGGCATCACGCAACCAAGCAAATGTGAAGTTAAATCATGTTTCTTGACTAGGAAGATTGTAATAAAGCCTAACTAACTAAGTTTGTATCTGGTTATGTAGTGTTATGTATTTTTCACTTAAAAATAAATTAAAATATTTTTTTATATTTTTAATATTATTATTACATTAAAATTATAAAAAAATATTAAAATATTATTAATTTTAATATGCTTAGATGCCTAAATGTGTATGCATAAGGAACGAAACCTACGATGCAAGGTTTATTATTTGTTCTTTTTATCAACAAAATTATCTTTATTTTATTTTATTATTGTTCCTTCATCGGTGGGTTTTTCAATCCAATCTTGGTAAGTAAAGGACTTGGTTGCAAAGTTAGATATGATTGGATAGTGAAATTGCAAGAAGTATTAGTTTGGGGATTATAATTTATAAGGGTGTTGGTAAAATTAATTTTTAAAATATTTTTTTATTTAAAAATATATTAAAATAATACTATATACCATAGCTAGCACCGCCAAATACTCAAGTGGTGGGTTTTCCAATCCAATCTTGGTAAATAAAGGACCTGATTGCAAAGTTAGCCATGATTAGGTGGTGAAATTGCAAGAAGCATTAGTTTGGGGACTATAATAGTGTTTAGAATAATAATAAAAATTAATTTTTATTTAAAAATATATCATAGCTTTGCACCGTCCAATAGTCAAGTTTATGCTTGCAGGAGACTGATCGGTAGTTGGCCTGTTGTTTTACATTTAGCGAATTGGTCCTCATATTTGCATGGAATTTCTGTTGGCGTGTGGGGTGGGAGATGCTGCCAAGATGGACACGTGTATGGATGAGCGTTGGAGAGAAGACACGGTCTCGAGAAACAAACACTATAGTGTACACGGGTCACCACAGAACACAATCAGTGGTGGTGACGTGCACGCCATGATTCACGCTGTTAACGGATCAAGCGTGGTTCGTTTTGGAGGGTTGATGATGAGATGGCCCAGTTAATTTGATGTTGACTAAAGCTCTTGAAAGTCAAAGGGACAATATATTAACCATATAAAACCGACCTAGGTTAAAAAAAAACGTGACAAAGCTTTAAAGTAAAGTTGTCATAAGTGGTTAATTAACTAAAGCTAAATCAGAATATTGTTCACTCATACCCTTTTGCAATTTTGCACCGTTCACTTAATAGTAGTTTAATGGTGTCTTTATGACTCTTAGAAAAAATTAATCCAGTCTTTTTACGAGGCGTATCGATTATTAAAGCTCTGACCAGGATACACGTGTTTTTCCTCAACTTTTTAAGCATGATAAAATGATCAAATCACCTTCTATGTCGAGACTTATGATGTTGGCGAATAAGGGTATTAAAGTCTTTTTATGTTTTTGAAAAACCAAATCAAGCATCTAGGGGTCTTTTGGTCATTTCTTCATTTTTTTTGTGTTATGGCAGGTTTCATGAAGGGCAATGCGGTCTTTTTATATAAATTTAATATTATTTAAATGGAAAAAAGTGAAGATATGTGTGGCACAAGCGTCCGCACACTCTCTAGTAGTCAAAAGTATCGTTTCGTTATGGCATTAAGAAGGTGTTTGAATGAGAGGTGGCTTGTGCTTTTTTGAGCAAAAAACATGTTTTTATAGTTTTTAGAGGTGTGGTTTGTGCTTAAAAGGTATTATACCTTTGACAAAAAGCCACCACACCTCCAAGCCAAACACACCATAATAGCTTGAGCTCCTTGCCTCTTTTCATAATGATAATTGAATGAGCTGAGTATTTAGGTAGTGTTTGATATTTCAGTAATGATGACTTTTCAGAGTGTTTTTCGCTCGAAAATATATTAAAATAATTTTTTTAATTTTTAAAATTTATTTTTGATATCAGCACATCAAAACGATTGAAAAACACTATAAATATTAATTTGAAGTATTTTTTTTTTGAAAAGCATAGCCGCACCACGTAAACAAACACACCCTTAGACAAGGTAAGTAAGTAGATTGATGGGGTTTTGCTTCATACATCTTTTCTCATTATTATAACCAATAATTTTGCTTTAAAAAATTTTCCTCCTTGAAGTTCATGTGAAAATGGAACATATAATGGACAAAACTTTGAGAATAGTGGTCGGGAAGAGAAGACAGGTCAAAGGATGAATGAAAATTTAAAAAAAAAAAAAGTATAAAGTGATTGGGATTATCCACTACTTGTGGCAATGAAACACCTTTATTTTAGCTGGAGAGTTGAGAGTGCCCTGAGTAGGTAATACCTCCATCTCTATATATAGTGGGAAAAACCCTAAGCTCATTTTGCAAGAGAAAATGATGACACCTTGACCCTCTTCTGGCATGGTGATAATCCTAGGAGGGCATGGGAATTGCTCCCTTTTGCCCACAACTGAGCTTCGCAATCCATGATCATGGGAATCACTCCTGCAAAGTGGAGGAGGAAGTGGATTTTGATTTCAAGGTGGAGCCATGTCCTTGCCATTTTAAGAATCAAGAAAAATCAATCGTTGAGGAGTGGAATTCATTGACCAATCTTGGACTAAATTCTGGTCCATTCCAGAACTAGAATTTCTATGCCAAGTAATTGCCTATCTTCAAGGCTTTCTATCTTTTAAAGATGCCGTGAAAGAAATTCCTGTAATAAAAAGAACAAGGATGCAATCCCAAATAAATAAATATATAAATTGAGGGTTACTTTAAAGGACATGCGTAAAAACCAACAAGGAAAAAAAAAA
>Ga0325402_1000023_pt1 | contig 60939 bp, 57 predicted proteins | sample PopdelMetagenome_22_FD_207212 | JGI IMG/M metagenome (GOLD analysis project Ga0325402, IMG submission 207212) | Populus deltoides microbial communities from Bellville, Georgia, United States - Xylem-PdKOR-R3 | ecosystem: Host-associated > Plants > Phyllosphere > Stem > Wood/Secondary xylem... | reverse complement strand
ACATTACTTTCATGGCTTTGAAGTGGGTCAATGCTAAAATATTTATTAGAGAAGTTTTTTTTAGAGAACAACCTTATTTAGAGAAGTTTTTTTTTAGAATTCTTATTTAATTATACAGATAGATTCCTAGTTAGATTATAATAGTTAGAGGTGCAATTTTTCTATAAACAAAACACACATTATTTGGAAAGCTTTATTGATTAATTTACCCTCTCATCAAACACACTCTCTTATCAACACTCTTTAATACTTAAGTTCTTTATTAATTTCTCAAGTGATTTATTGAATTTCTTTAGTCCCCCCACAATCAGGAATATATCTCTCTATTTTCTTTTCCATTGAAACCACATTAGATTTATTTGATATTGTTATGATATGAATGCTTTGACCAGTGTATTATGCTTTGTTGCTAGTTGAAAACTACACTAGGATGAATAATTTCTTGGTAATATATAGGCTATTGGAATTCAGAAATTAAGAAACTGTTTTTCTTTTAGTTAACTCAATTTTTATAAAAAGAAAAGGAAAACATAAAATAATAATCCAACTATAGACCCGCAGAACAACTGATCAAGGATCTGATTAAGCACAAAGCAAGAATCGAATGCTTGAAGAACACCTCATTCTAGATCATATGATGCTTCTAAAATGAGGGCTCATATTCACCGTCTCTATCCACTCCTTGCTTTGCAACTGTAAAGTTTGCTTCATGGAGAACATGAAAAAAACTGACCTCGAAAAATAGGTTTGTCTGAGCGAGTGTATTGTGTTGAAATTATTAGCAAAGGTGGATGCTGTGTTCAGGTAACAATGTTTCTTATATATATTTAAAAAATTACACTTTGTATGCTAGTTTTGGTGAAAAAACTAAAATGTTCAAGTACATAATAACCCATGTCCCCTTTCGCTCTTCAAATTCCTAATTGCCAATCTCTCATTTTCGTAGCCATTAATCTCATCCACGAAGCATTGAATTAAAATGAGAGGGAGAAGGAAAGGAAGAGGACAATGGAATGGTTGATGTGGTGGCGTGAATTTTCAGTCATTCAAAGGGTATTTTCTACGAGAGTGAAAGCCTTAAAAAACTATCTCAATTCAATAGTTTAAACTATCACATGAGATTTTAAGATATGATTTATATTATTCTCTAACACATCTTCTTAAATAAAAGCTCTTTAGACTTCAAACTTGCACAAATCTCCACTACCTTGTACTTAATTTTTATCATATAAATAGAGATAGTGAGATTCGAACTCGTGATCCTTGATTATCAAGAATCTGATATCATATTAAAGAATTAATTTAATCCAATAATTTAAATTATTAAATAAAATTTTAAAATATAATTGATATTATTTTTAATAGAAAAAAACTAGTAATTAGCAAGTAATTGGGTTTGCGTGGCTGGGATTCTATCATGACGATACAGGGTCTTGAAACTTGTGATACTGAGTTTGGAAAGGACTTTTCTCATGACGGCGAACAGAGCTTGTTCACAGATGGTCCCCTTCCTCGCCATAAACTTGCGTTCACGATCGAGCATGAGGATGTCATATCTAATTAGGTTCTTCTTACGTATCCAGGCTGTTATCCAATTAGCTTGCTCCCTCCACCGTTCTTAATTTTGTGTCAACCTTTACCTGAGAGCTGTAGTCTCATCTTCCTTAGCACGTAATTGCTCAATTAAAGACTTTGATGCTTGCTTCTTTGAAGTTTGGACATTAAACCAATTAATTATAATGGGAAACCTATAATATTTCAGAAACTTTTTATTTTGACTCCATATATAAATTATTATAAACTATAAATATACATAGTAATATATAAAGCGTAAATTTTTAAATGTCGCATAGAAAATATTACCGCTCAAATCTTGAGAGGTTTTCAGTAATTTTTTTTTTTACCTGTATTTTGGTATTATTTTTGTTGTACACTAAGATAATTGAATCTGTAATATATATATGCAAAAAAGCTGTTTGTTAAAGTATTAAGAATCATATAGCTTACAATTAGAACATTACAAAGTTTAAAGACTTGAGCTATATTTTTAGAAAGAAAAATAGTAATTTAATTAATATGAAATAAAGCACAAATAAATCACTATTCTTGCATTATATTTTTCTATTTCAAAAAGAATATTTGGCAATGCCAACAATTCAAGATTGTTAAAATAATCTAATATTTTCTCCATTATTTAAGATTGTTAAAATTATAATCTAATATTTTCACCTTTACTAATAAAATAAATAAAAATAACGATGGAAATCATACATTATTTAAATGATAATATTTTTTCTTGGTTGCATAAATGCTAAAATTTAAATATTGGTCACCGAGTGCTGATGGATTAAACATACATCTCAATAAAAAAGTCATTATTCCTCTCGTTGAAAATTTAAGGAAAAATATTTACATTTGTTTTTATATGCTATAGAATTATTTATTAATTGGGATTTATTATTTAACATGGATTTTTTATGCAACGAACCTTAAGGCTTGTATAACTTTTATAAATAAAGAATAATAGAATGAGAAGTTTGGTTTCATTGCAAAAGAGAGTACAGATCCAATAATAATTTGTTGAGTTGAAAATTTTAAAATCACTATTCCATTATTTTTTATAAATATAATATTTATTTTTTAATAGTTTTTCACCTAGCTTAAAATATGCTAGATATAATATTAAATATAATAATTTTAAATTTATTAATCCATCGAAATATGAGGTAGAATAACCTTGGGTCTAAACCCTGCTAGTTAGGTCTAAGAGTTCATCAGGCTGATTTAGGCTTCTTATAAACTATCAGGTCCACCTAGAGTTTCCATCACTCTAGAAGGCTCATAATTGCCATCCAATATGCACAAGCCCAAACTAAAAACTTCACCTAATTTTGAAACATTACTGCACTGCAGTACTCAGCATATGAATTCAAAAATTGATTGCGTAATCCATACCTTGTAGTTTTCAAGAACAAAATAACACAATCTCTCCAGACCTGGCAGCACAAGCACTAATAATTAACCTTGGGTCTTCTTCCTGATGCCCTAAAGGAGTATCTAAAGAAAAACAAACTGTACTGAAATATGGATACTTTGCTCCATCAACCCAAGGACATACCTTTTTCACCAATCTAACGAGAAAGATAATCCTGCTGTCCGCTATCAAACTCACAATAGTGGAGCTTTTGGCCCATCATCTGCAGAGCCATGAATACATTCACCATTTGATTTCTGCAAAATAATAAAAGAAACGTCTGCTAAGAATGATTAGAGACTAGATGAATTGCACAAGAGTTAAGACATATAGAGAGGTACAAGACTAGGTCATCATCTTTTCTAAGAACTGCTAAAAGTCGACAAGTGATCTTCATCAAATTTTTCTCAGTGCTAGTAAACAATTTTAAACATGTCAGCTTCCCTTTTAAAACAATAACACAAATTGTTGAAGAAAGAGTTTACACAATGTAAACTGTAGCATAGCCTCTAATAATGTTAGACACCAGCTGCTGACCAAATTAACTATCAAAATTACTTGCCAGAGCATAAAGTTATTTCTCCTGGGCATAATTAATCCATATATATTGTCGCTAATGCGGTCCAATGTCCCAAACATCTATAATGGCTGCAAAAAGATTACCTGTGAGAAGAATGGAGAGATTTAAAATCAGTAAGTTCTTATATATTTGTTTGTTTTTCATCTGTAAGCCACTTTAACCTATAACCTATGTTCTAAATCGTGTCCTTCAAGTGATGAAGAAAAAGATAGAGACGGAAAAGGTTTCTTACGAATTTCTTGGTTGCTTATATTGTGTTTTAATCTATCTCGCTAGTAAGGAATGATTTTGTTTTTAAAATTACTGATCCTGGCATAGGCAACATTTATTTTCTTGTGTGTGGCGTCTTGGAGCAAACATGTAGATGAACACTCTTTTTTCAAGGACAACCCGGTTGTGGATGGCTTAAAATGCAATATCGACGGATCTTATTTGGAAAAACCAGGTCATTCAAGTATATTGAGAGATCACTGAGATTACTTTCTAGAATGGTTTTTTTATGGACAAAACCGTGTCGTTCTTGTAGGTCTCAAACAGCACTACGAGGTTGGAAGTCCTGGCCACCAAAAGAGCTATGGTAGATTGGTTTTTAGAACCAGACTCTGGTGAATGGATTCAATATCATTTCAACAACTAAGCCATGTAGATTGCAAAGCTCTTTCAACTCAATATTTGCTTCTATAATGGCTTCGAAGAGATCCGTTCTGATAGGCCACAACGTTCTCAACGAGATTGTAAGCTAAATCCCAAATATTTGGGATAAGATGAAGAAGCCGTTGCATGGAAAAAAAAGGGGCATGCAACGTGGAAACATGAAGAAGCAGTTGCATGTTACGTACATGCAACGTGGGAAAGGGTGTGGCAGTTGAGCATTAAATGGCAGAAGTGGAATGCGTCCTCTACAGCGGAGAGTTTACGTGTTATTTTTTTTATGTTAAGATGTATTTTGAATTGCAGTTATTGTTATTAGTTTTCCTATTATTTCGGTATTTTGTTGTGGCTTGGCTTATATAATCAAGCCAAGAACCTATCATAAGGAATAAGAAAGAAATATCTAAACAGTGGTACATTCTCACCAGAAGAGAATTATTTTTTCATTTATAAATATATCTTGGGACCTATTATTGGTATCAGAGCCAATTTATGGGAACAAATAAAGAGCGCATTGAACAGCTAGAAGCTGGGCTTGTGGGAGTGCAGGATAGATTAGACAGTATGGAGCAAGGCATGATCGACAGGCTTCATCACTTAGAAGAAACTATCAACCGCCTCACTAATGTAATGCTCGTCAACCAGGAGCCTTCCAACCACAGCAACCAACAATGTGAAGGTCATGAAGGGGGGCGAATGGTGGTCTCTTCCAAAACAGCAAGGCTTGAATTTCCTCAATTCTCAGGCGATGATCCAACGGAGTGTTTCAATCGTGTGAACCAATTTTTCGAGTTCCAAAATACTCTTGAAGCTCAGAAAGTTTCTTTGGCTTCATACTACTTAGAAGGAGAGGCAAACCAGTGGTGGCAATGGCTCCGCAAGACATTCCAGGATGAAGGATGTGTTATATCGTGGGCAGATTTTGAGGACGAACTCTGGGCTTGCTTTGGACCTTCTGAATGAGAAATTTTGATGAAGCCCTTTCAAGGATAAGACAACATGCTTCTCTGCGTGATTACTAGAAGGAATTCGAACGATTGAGCAACCGAGTAAGAGGCTGGATGCAAAGAGCACTGGTGGGAAACATTTATGCGTGGTTTAAAAATGGACATCTCCAATGGTATACGAATGTTTAAGCCTAGGACTTTGAAAGAAGTCATCAGCTTAGCACGCATGAAAGATGATTAAATCGCAAGACAAAGAAGAGGTGTAAGACCTGCAAATCTGAAGTGAGCTCCATTAACTCCTGCCCCTACTAATCAAGTAGCACCACCAGTTCCTACCATTCCTGTGCAACGACTTACCTGGGATGAAATGCAACGGAGGCGAGCTCAAAACTTATGTTTTTATTGCAATGATCGTTTTACTGTAGGACACAAATGTTAGGGGCCATGGGTACTTATGTTGGAGGGTTACGATGGCAGCAATAGTTTGTTAAGCTGACAATGGCAATGAAGAACTGACAACTGAGGAGAACCAGGAAGAGATAGTTAGACCAGAAATTACATTGCATGCACTAACAGGGTGGACCGTGCCCAAAACCATGAGGATATCTGCAAAAATTGGTTCCCATCTCGTCATTGTATTAATCGATAGTGGGTCAACTCACAATTTTATTAGTGAGCGAATGGCTAATCTGTTGAGACTACTGGTAGTGCCAACAAACACCTTGTCAGTTCGGGTTGCCAATGGAGAGAGTCTTAGATGCCAAGGGCAGTTTGAGGAGGTACAAATAGACCTACAAGGCATTTTGTTTCCTTAAATTTTTATTCTTTACCTCTCACAGGATTGGATGTAGTTATAGGAATTCAATGGCTTGAGCTACTAGGTTCTGTGGTTTATGACTAGAAACGATTAACCATGGAATTTGTGTGGGAAGGCCAAACCAAAAGGTTGGTAGGCGTCGATGGACAAGATTTTCAAGCTGCATCCTTCAAAGAAATCTCTACAAAAATTCATCCTAGCAATGTGCTATTTGCTTTATGCCATCAAGTCATTGATATGGAACTGTCACATAATATTCATCCAAGCATGCAAGCAATGTTGCAAAATTTCTCTAATCTGTTTGTAGAGCCTTCAAGTTTACTGCCAACGAGGGAGATTGATCATGATATCCCACTTAAGGAAGGTACTGAACCAGTGAATGTTAGACCCTATAGATACGCACATTATCAGAAGATATATCTTGGGACCCTTATATACGCACATTTTCTGATGCTCTCTCCCGTAATCAAGGGAGTCCCATGCTTCATAGTATTTTCACTCCGCAAGTTACCTTATGGGATGAAATCAGAAAGGCTGTAGCAGCAGATCCATACATTCAATCAATGGGTCGTGTGGCCACTGAAAAACCTGGTGGATCATATACATGGCGTCAATGATTACTGCTATATAAATGAAGGATCATTGTTCCAGACAATTCCTCTTTAAGAACTACGCTGTTACATGAAGTGCATGACACCAAGGTGGGGGGTCATTCAGGCATCCTTTGTACACTCAAAAAATTACGTTCACAGTTTTATTGGTAAGGGATGCATAAATCAGTGTAGGATTATATTAGAGGGTGTGAGATATGTCAGAAGGTGAAAGTCGAAACATTGTCTCCAGCTGGGCTTCTTCAACCTCTGCCAATCCCATGTCAAGTCTGGGATGACATTACCCTAGATTTTATTGAAGGATTATTGCTTTCTCAAGGGAAGGACACCATCATGGTGGTGGTCGATTGATTGAGTAAGTCTGCCCACTTCCTTACTCTGAGTCACCCTTTTACTGCAAAAACTGTGGCAGAAAAATTCGTGGAAGGTATCATCAAGCTGCACGGCATGCCCAAGTCCATTGTTAGTGATCGAGACCTTATCTTTATCAGCCATTTTTGGCAAGAATTCTTCAAGACGTCGGGCACCAAGCTACAACTTAGTTCTGCATATCATCCCCAAATGGACGGCCAAACTGAAATCATCAATCGCTGTGTTGAGCAATACCTTCGGTGTTTTGTTCATCAATGGCCAAGGAAGTGGTGTTGTTACTTACCATGGGCTGATTATTGGTATAATACCACATTTCACATTTCCACAGGGATGACTCCTTTTCAAGCATTGTATGGTCGTCTTCTGCCTTCCATTCCAATTTACACAGCAGGCTTATCTCCAGTACATGAAGTTGATCGACAGCTCCTGAGCCGTGTTGATCTGCTATAGAAATTGAAGACCAACTTAGCTAGCTTAATGCATAAAATGAAGCAGATGGCAAACCAAAAATGGAGGGACATCTCTTTTAATATTGGCGGATAGTTTCTTTTAAAGCTGCATCCCTATCATCAGCAAACAATTTTCAAAAGAGTCTTCCAGAAATTAGCTAGCCGATTTTACGGACCATACAAGATCATCGAGAAGATTGGATATGTGGCATACAAATTACAGTTGCTAGAAGGAGCGCACATTCATTCGGTGTTTCATGTGTCATTACTTAAAAATTTATATGCCAACAAGGAAATTGTGGAGAAGACAACAGTCGCATTACCACCCTTTATTAATGAAGGAGTCATTTTCTTAGAGCCTTAAGCTATATTAGACTACCGCTGGATCAAGCAAGGCACCCAGCTTATCGAAGAGTGTTTAGTGCAATGGAAACACTTTTCAGCCGAGGAAGCACCGTGGGAACCAACACAGCAGATACAGATGTTGTTTCCAACTATGGACCTTGTGGACAAGGCTCCACTTGTTGGGGGAGGTATTGATAGGTCACAACGTTCTCAACGAGATTGTAGACCAAATCCCAAATATTTGGGATAAGATGAAGAAGTCGTTGCATGGAAAAAGAAGGAGCATGCAACGTGGAAACATGAAGAAGCAGTTGCATGTTACATGCAATGTGGGAAAGGGTCGTGGCAGTTGAGCATTAAATGGCAGAAGTGGAATGAGTCCTCTACAACAGAGAGTTTACGTGTTATTTTTTTATGTTAAGATGTATTTTGAATTGCAGTTGTTGCTATTAGTTTTCCTATTATTGCGGTATTTTGTTGTGGCTTGGCTTATATAATCAAGCCAAGAACCTATCATAAGGAATAATAAAGAAATATCTAAACAGTGGTACATTCTCACCAGAAGAGAATTATTTTTTCATTTATAAATCTATCTTGGGACCCATCACGTTAGTGGTTTTTTTTTAATATATTATTTTAATATATTTTCAAGTAAAAAATATTTTTTAAAAATAATTGTTATTACAATGCGAAACACTACTAAAATTACATTCCTTTTATTTTTTTCTTGTTTTACTTCATGAAGTTGAGACTTCGACTTACTTGCTTTGACTTTAGCCACTTCCTTGTTGGCTCCTAATATAAATTATCTCGACTTTTATTGTAAAAAGAAATAAAAAATAACGAAAAGAATCTAAACCACATCAAGTTAATAACTTAAGTATTATGGAATGTATATATATAGAAAATATTATTGGACTATTCTAGTGTTATAATCTCTATCTTTATTATTGTATATTGCTCTCTATATATAAATAAAAAAGGTTGGCTCACTAATAGGTTAAGCCTTCTATTTCTTCTCAACTTGGTGTCGCACCCTCGCGGCGGAGCGTGGCGTCACGGCGACCCTTGATTGATTTCAGGTTATTTGTTTTGTGTAAAGGAGTCACCACCTAGTATTTTGGTCACTAGGAACCCTAACTGGTATTTCAAAGATTCTAAGGCAAGGGACTGGTTGCGTAAAGGGAAGGTATTAGCACCCCTAGTATGCCCTACCTAAGGTAAGTTGCTTGGTGTTTGGTTTGCTTTATAATTGCTATGGTGTTAGTATTTTCTAATCCCATCAGTTTTTCTAGGTTTGATTCAAACTAAATTTATTAAGATAGAAATCCAAGAAGATTCCATGTGCTTTGAAAGCTCATTTTTCCCTTAGTATTTCAAGAGTTTGCGACTCGTAAATCGCAAGGAGGAGGGACAAAAATTTAGAAATCTAGGGCGCTTTAAAAAAATCTATTTTATGCCTTAGTGTTTTATACTCTCACGGCTCGTAAACCGTGAAGTAAAAATTGAAATGTCCTCGATTATAATCAAGGTTTCTTTCAAAGATGAGTGATGATTTATTATTCATAGTAAATTATTTTGGATATTTACCACTGAGGGTTTCTTTATCCAAATATTAACAGTGAATAATAACAAGTGATTCTCAATAATATTTTGGATATTCATCCCTTTGGGATTTCTTTTTCCAAACATTAACGGTGAATAATAGATGAATTCTCCCCAAAATAAGATTTTTGTATTTTTTGGAATATTGGCCAATACCCTTTGGAGTTTTACAAACATGTTGTAAAAATCCAGAAATGCAAGAAAATAATTTTTGTTGTGTTTAAGAAATCCATGCGAAAACACATTTTCAAAACTTTCAATTTTTTTTTAAGAACGTTTAAAACATGTTAGGGTATTGGTCGTATGCAACATACAAGAAAATATTTTTTTGATATATATATGTATATTTGTCACATTGCGTTGAAAACCGGATATTCTAAATATGAGATTGATATTTTTTTTACAACATAAAAAAATTTCAGACCTTAAAATAAATATACCAGAAAATCATAAATATCTTACTCTTTCTTTTATTTAAAAAAAAAAAAGAAAACAGCATGTCCGGACAAGTCACTTGCCAAGCAAGTGACCTGGTTAGACATAAAAAAAAGGGCGCAGTCTTCTCAATGAACAAGGCAAAATGCATGCTAAGAGACCACGTTACTGTTCAAGTGAATTAAAATTAACTTGAACAGTGCAAACACAAAGCAAAAAAATGCATGGTGCGGGAGGTGAAGAGAACAGACCTGGGAACGGAAGGACAACGATGATCTTTGAAGGCTTGCTGGCTAGTCGATCAGTGCTGCCGTCTGCTTCAGCTCTTTCCCCCTATCCTCTGTTGGCGTTCTTCTTTTGAGCTTCACCTCTGCAATCTTCGTTCCTCTCTCTTTCTTCTGGTTTTCTGCACTTTCTTCTTCCCTGTTTTGCAGATCTTATATGCAAAAAATGAAAGCAAAGACTGTAAGGTAGTCCCTGCTGGTTCATGGTTTCTCTTCTTTTTTTCGTTTTTCCTACGCTTTCTCCCTTTTTCCCCCCTCCTCTGTCTTGTTTTCTGTGTTTTCTTTCTCTCCCTCTCTGGTAACTGAGATGGATGAAGACAATGGTACTGCAGCTTCTGCGCACAGCCGGTGGTCACTACTTCTGGTGACAGTGAAAACGTTGGCCACGCTGGTTGATGATCTCTATTCCTTTTCTTTCCTTTTGCTGATGCTCTCTGTGGAGATGATGAGGGAGACGACGATGAAAACGTGCTATGCTGGTTGAGTTCACGCCCCTGTCTCTATTTTTTTTCTGCTTTTGACAGTGGCGTTCTGCTTTCTTTTTTCTTTCGTTCCTCTCCATTCTTTTTTTTCCTGGCTTCCCTTCTCTTTTTTTCTTGTCTTTCTTTTCTTGTTTTTCTTTGTTCTCTCCTTTCTTTTTCTGTTTTTTTCCTTTTCTCCTTTAGGTCAGCACCCGAGGCTTCTATATAGCCTATACATGGCTTTGTTTAGGAACAAATATTACATTTGTTGTGTGTGGTCCTACACCATGTGATGGGGGGACCACCACATTAATTAAGAAGAGAGGCAGCTGGCCTCTTTGATTTAAATTAAGCTGCCACTGTACATGGCAGTAGCAGTTTTTGAACAAAAGAGAGGAGAAAACCGAGAGAAAGAAAGAAGAGGAGGCAGCAGAGCAGTCTGTCTTCTTTCTTCAATTTCCAGTTCGTTCACCGTTGGATCGGGCTGAGATTTGGACAGCAGCTTCTAGACACGTTACTCTTCATTCTGAACGGTTGGATTGAAGATTGGTGGTGTGGAAGCTGGTTGTTTTGACAGAAAACGGGGCTGTCAGTGTTGTGAGCTTTTCTCTAACATTACTCTCTTTAATCTTGTTGTAATCCGAGAATAAGTTGTTCTTGATGATATATTTGTTGTAGCCCTTAGTTGAATCTGAGGAAGAACAATTGTGAACCCATTATTTGTGATAGTGGAAGTTTTTAGGTGGACTCCGGTCCCGTGGTTTTTCCCGCATCGGGTTTTCCACGTAAAAATCTTGGCGTTGATTTGTGTGATTGTTGCATTATATTTGTTCATTGTTTGATTCTGTTTTTACTGCACAAAGAGGGAAAAAGGATTGGGACTTGTGAATTGTGAATTGTATTCCACTAAATTGATCCGGTTAGGTGTCCCTAGTTTTCCCAATAACATTAACTCTAGGGTGTAATATCAGGTGAGCAAAAATAGGAAACCAGAATATTTGATTCTGATTCTGTGATCAGCAGTGATTTCTTTCCTAGTTAGAGGATGGTGCGGCTCTTTTCTTTCCTTCCATAGAGCCAGCTGCTTCCTTTAAAATGAGGCAATAAAAACGTGGTTACAGCTCCAAAAATCAGGCGTGATGATAAAGGAAAAACAGGAGGAATTTGTAGAGAAGGAAAGAAATCAGATGGAGGGTGCAACAACAAAGTCTTATTTTCCTTATTTGATGTGGTAAAAATCCTGTCATTTATGATGATCTAGCCCCCCTCTCCAGCTTTCAATATCCTTCTTCAATTCAATCCCTCATTTTAGCACCTTTTGATTCAGTCCTTGGTCCAAAAAAAAATCCTTCGAATCAGTCTCGCGAACTTGGGCAAAAAATCCTTCTTGCGTCAGGAATCCCTGCTTTCACACTAGATATTCAAATGAGAATATCTTAAGCTTCTGATATTGAAATCAAGTGATTCAAAAGCCCAAATTTATCTACGCGTCTAGGAATACAACTTTGATGAAGGAGTTGAAGGGAGATAAAATCGTTTTAAAGAACAGAATCTGGCAGTAATCTTGTTGGTCAGAAAGGTTCTTGATTTGAGAATGCCGAGCATCCAAATCTGATTAAGAGTCTGCCCTAAGATCAGTGATCCCTAGGACCCAATAAAGGTGTAGGTCAATTTTCAACATGTCATGAGTGACAAAATATAGCTAAGATGGTCAGATATCGTACGAAACCAAGTCAGAATCAGAGCCTAATTTGGAACAAAAAATTGCGATAGCAGCAGAATCAGTTTTTTTTTAGTGCAAAATTTAAGGGATTTATCCAACCTTAAAAAACAAGATAATGAAGGAATGAATTTAGCATTATGAAGACCCCTAGTCAGTCTAAGAAAACCTGATGATTTTGGCAGCAAAGGGGAAGGATAAAGAGAGCAGAAAACAGCTCAAACAAGGTTTCAAAAAAAAAAAAATTTCTTTCTCTACTTTTGTCAATCCTCCAGCAAACATGAGTTAAACTCCTACACTTGGTTCAAAAGAGGTATACACCGTCTCCAACACGTAGGGTCCAAAAATGAGTAACATCACTTGGTATTAGACTTTTAACACATTAAAACTCCTTTCTCCCTAATGGACTCTATTGTTGCTGCCGATTTCTCCCTCCACCAAACCGACGCTGCAGCACAGCCAGCCACACACAGGATACTATTGGTGGCCCCTTCCCACAGTAGCAGGCTCCCTCTCTTGTAGAGCAGAACAATGGTTCCTCTTCTTATGTTTCTGCAATTCCTCTACACATTATGAGGACCTCAACTCTAGCGATAGTTGCTTTGTCCAACACTCAACAAGTTATTTTGCAAATGCAGATGAAGCCATATCTTTTTGGTTAGGGTATCTTCCACTTTGTTGATGGCTCTGTGCCGTGTCCTCCTTCTCATATATCTAAAATTAATAGTTTTGTTGGTTCTTCTTTGGCCATTAACCCTTATTTTCTTCATTGGAAGCAACAAGATCAACTTATTTTGAGCACGTTACTCTTCTCTCTTTTAATGGATGTATTGCATCTTGTGGTAGATTGTTGGACCTTACATTGTGTTTGGCGTACTCTTGAGCAAGCTCTCACCTCTCAATCTAATTCTCGCATTATGCAACTCCATAAGTCTTTTCAAAGCCTTCGGCAAGGTAATGCTTCGATTGCTATGCATATGCAATAAGCAAAATCCTTATTTGAAGAATTGATTGCTGCTGGTCGGCCAATCTCTCTTAAAGATTTCAACCTCTATGTGTTTTGTGGCCTTCGTGGTGAGTTCAAAGACTTGGTAACCAGCCTCGCAACCAAGACAAAACCTTTTTCGTATGCATATCTTCATTGCCATCTTCTTACCCACGAGTTTTGACACACGTCCCCCACGCGGCGATTTGGCGATTTTTCGTTATGTTTGCTTGATTTGAGAGTTGCCACCTAGTATTTCATTGAGGGTTACTAGGAAACCTGGATTTACTGGTCGTTGTCAGAGATTCGAAGGTAAGGGACTGGTTGTGGCTAAGGAAGGTATTAACACCCCTAGTGCACCCTACCTGAGGTAAGCTGCTTTACGGTTTGATGTGATTTGAAAATTTGAAATATTAATCAAATTCTAAGGTTTTAATAAATCAATTATTAAATCCTAGAATATATGTAGAAACATGTTCTTACATTTTCATGGAGAATAGAACATGATTTTATTTGTCCTTGAGATATTTAACCATATTCAAATTAAACACTTAATTCTTTTTGTCTTTTTAATTTTTATAATTCAATAACATAAATAAAATAAACAAACACACACACACTAACATTACTTTTTTACTATGCTCAACTCATACATCACTTATACATATTACAAAATATCAAAAGTTCAAAATAAATCAAATACTAGTAATCTAAATATACATAGCAACATTTGAAAATTACAAAAAGCTTCGGGAACAGTGCTGGAAGGTTTCTAGGCATGGGAACAGTGGCGGCGCGTCTTCTCCACGCGCCCCCACAACTGGCGGCGCGTGGGTTCACGCGCTGCTGCGAAATCCAGAGAGCAGGGGGAGATCTTCACCTTCCTATTGGTTGTGAGCAACGCCGTTACCTGCAAAATACTAAAAACGCAACAAGCAAGTCTGTTTTAGTTTTGTTTTCAGATCAGCTTCTCTTCCTTCCCCTTTTTCAGATCTGCTTCTCTTTCTCTTCCTTCAAATCTGGAGCCGGGCGTTGCACACGCTGCTAACAGGCCAGACGTGTGGATGGCTGGATCGACAACTTCCCTCGTCCTCCTTCATTTCTACACCGGCGGTGTCGTCCACCGCTGCCATGGTTGGGAGACCGGCACCCTTGAAGTCTCGGTTTTCTGCTCCTTTCTACTGTTCTTCGGCCTCCCTTCTCATTTCCTCATCGTCTCTGTAATGAGCTGCTGGAGAAGGGAAGCTGCTATTGGCCAGTTGATGGTGGTTGGCCTCGGCGATACTGGAGCTGACGGTGGCGCTGGGGTGTTGCTGTGGGACCGAGAGAAGACTGGGAAGAAAACAACGGGGGCTGCCACCGTGTTTGGTTTGAGATGAGAGGAGCAGCAGTCGGCCTCTGTCGGGTGGAGCTGGAGACCGTGAGAAGGAAATGGAAGGCTTCTGTGCAGAGGGCAGGTCTTGGCTGCAACTGTTGGAGGTTGATGTGGGTGTGGCCTTGGCTGGTTTTTGGAGTTGGAGGCAAACCAGAGAAGGGAAGGGGTTTTGGCTTGTTGGGAAGATCTGGCCAGGTGAGCTAGCGGCTGGAACTTGAAGATGAGAGGAAAACGCAGAGGCTGGTCTCTGTGGGGAAGAGAATAGTGAGGGAGATAGAGATCCCCCAGCTATTACTGGTTCCGGGACCAAAAATACTAAAAGCCAAAGTCAGTGGGGGGCGGCTTGTTGGCTGGGACTTGAGAGGAAATGGGGGGAACGGTGATGGCTCTTTTTTGGCTGAGGGGAAGTGAGCGGCCCGTCCCCTGGAGAAAATGGGGGCTCTGGTTTCTCAAAGGGAGGGGCGGCCGACTTGGTTTCAAAGGGTGGAGGCTGTAAGAGAAAGGGTTTTAGGTTTTTTCTTTTGTTTCCTCCAAATTTTCTTCGCCCACAAAATGTTCTTCCTCATTTTCTGCCGCCCCCTCATGCTTGTAAAATTTTTTCCTCTCTCCTCTATTCTACTGTAGCATGGTATTTATAAAAGAAATATTGCTAGGTTTCCAAACTAGTCCCTCAACTTTTCTTTTTCTTTTCTTTTCTTTTCTTTTTCTTAAAGCGAGCAATATCAACATCGACTCAAAAAATCAGTGATTGTAAAATTAACGCGTTAAAAGTTGAACGCGTTCAAAATACCTTTGAAAATTTAAAGTCTTCTGAGATGACTTTGAAATGCTAAAAATGATGCAAATATATCAAAATGCATTTTTTGGGGGTTTTCGTTGTTTTTTTACTGTTTTTTATTTTTTTTGAAAATTATCAAAAATATGGGTAAAAAATTAGGTAGCAACAAGTTTCTTCACAAGACCTCCGTTTAACCCATGACTGTCAACCCACCTCTGCTACCCATGTCATCTCTGCTGCTTTCGACCAACCTTACCTAGTATCAAAATAGCCCCAACTTCAATCGTAACAGAGGTCATTCTCATGACAACTAAAGTCCTAATAGCAACTGCAACAACCACAACCACAGGTATGACGTTCATGGTTCTTAGGGCTTTACTCCCACCGACTGGAAGCAGAGCAATTGGCAGCAGAATATAAGGAACTATGGTCCTTCGTAGTGGTCTCCTCACCGGTCCTTTGAGCAGAGCATTAAGTGTTAGCGTTGCTTCTCCTTTGGCCACACCACCCCTCAATGCCTTTAGTTTGGCAGCAGTGGACAACAATCGAGTGCCCATCTTGTTATTGGTAATGTTTCCACTTCTACTTGGTTTTCGAACACTGGTGCGAATCAACATGTCATGCCTGATCTTATGAATCTCTGACTGAATCTGCACCCTATCTCGGTAATGATCATTTGCATGTTTGTGGCAGTAAGGGCCTTTCCATATCCAATATTGGACATACCATGTTACATTTTGCACAACACACCTTTACCTTATCTAACATTCTTCATGTTCCTTTTATTACCAAACCACTACTTTCTGTTCATAAATTTTATCGTGATAATAATGTCTATTTTGAATTTCACACATTTGTGTTTTATGTAAAGGGTCTCACCACCAAGGCAGTACTCCTTTCCGGTCAGAGTAATAATGGTCTTTATGTTTTACCTGAGTCTTATGCCACATCTATCCCTTAGGCTTATTGGTCTCCTTGTGTTTTTGCAACTACTAATTAGTGGTATCGTCGATTGGGTCATCCTACTTCCTATGTTTTTAATTTTTTATCTTCCAAAAATAAAATAGCTTGTACTTCTAGACACTCTCTTGTTGAATGTCAAGCTTATCCGCTAGGCAAGTCATCGCATCTGTCGTTGAGACCTATGGATCACAAAACTACCACTACACTTGATTTAATCTTTAGTGATGTTTAAGGTCCCACTCCTATATTTTCCTCTGATAATTTTTGTTACTTTGTTATTTTTATCGATATGCATACAAAACATATATGGTATTAGCCTCTTGTTGTGAAATATGATGTGTTTGCTACCTTCCATCGTTTTCAAGTTCTTGTTGAGCATTAGTTTTAATGAAAAACTAAATCTGTTCAAACTTATTAGAGTGGAGAATATCGTAAGTTAAATAGTTTCTTCAGATTATTGGTATTCATCACAGGTTAATTTATCCTCATACACATGAGCAAAATGGCATCATTGAGCGTCGCCATTAGTATATTGTCGAAACTGGCCTCGCCCTCCTAGGATAATGTAGTGTTCCTTTATAATTTTGGAATTATACACTTGAATCTTTAGTATATCTTATCAATCGCATGTCTACTCTTGTCCTCCAAAATTAATCTCCATTTGAGTGTCTGTTTCATCGTACTCTTGATTATGATTTTTGTGAACTTTTGCTTGTCTTTGTTTTCCTTTTCTCCGTCCATATCTTGCTCATAAGTTGGATTTTTGTTCATCTCCACGTGTGTCCTTAAGTTATAGCTCCTCTCATCTTGGTTATCACTGTCTTAATTTAGCATCTCAACGTGTTTTTGTCTCCCATCATGTCTGTTTTAATGAAGATGTGTTTCCTTTTGTAAAATCTAAACAAATAGCATAAAATCCCAACACCTCCTCCCATCCTATGCATCCTACACACTTGCAAAACTTGATTACTTCCCTAATTTTCTCCCTCACTGCCCCGTTGGTCCACCATACCAGCAGACAACCCAACCAGACAACCCAACCAAACAACCAACCATGTCTGCCATCATCCAACAACACCTCAGCCCGACCTTTATATCACCATTTACATGTTTCTCTAATGATCATTCTTTAGGTACAGGTTTTTCTCCTTCAGAGTTGCATTTTTCCAGGTCTGCTACTGTAAAGACTCATGATTCTGCCACAAACTCTTCAGGTTATACTGCCGTGAGCTTCACGCCTCAGTCTAGTTCTCTAGCCGACCTGCAATTAATTGTTGATCTTTTCTCTTATCCTCTCCAGTAGCTTACAGGTTCAAGTTCTCCTCCGTCTCATTTTGCTGCTCGTTAGCATCCTATGTCCTTCGTTCATGGCTGCCCAAGACTGCACATTTGATGTTGTCTGCAGCCATAGTTGTTACCCCTATCTATCGAGTAATCTCTCCTTCCAACTATGAACCCATTGCATTCTCTGATGTTGACAAGTATGAGGCTTGGTATGGTTCTATGCGAGATAAAATTTAGGCCTTGCGCTCTAATGACACTTGGTCCTTGGTTCTTTTTCATCCTTCAATTAATATTGTTGGGAGTCGTTAGGTGTACTAGATAAAGCACCATTCGGATGATAGTATTGAGCGGTATAGGGCATGCTTAGTTGCTAGAGGTTTTACTCAACAAGAAGGCATTAATTACTTAGAGACCTACAATCCTATCATAAGCAAACAACTGTCAAGCTGGTTTTCTTCATTGCGGTTTTGTATGGTTGGAAGATTCATCAACTTAATATACACAATGCCTTTCTTAATGGAGTTCTTGTCAAAGAGTTCTACATGAAACAACCTCTAGGTTTTGTTGACTCTACCCTTCCCTTTTATGTATGCCGATTGCATAAGACTCTATATGGTTTGAAGTAGGCTCCACGAGCATGGTACACTCGTTTGAGTTATTTTCTGCTTTCTCTTGGCTTTCACACTTCCAAAGTTAACACCTCCTTATTTATCTTGTTTGTGGGTACTGCAGATATGTTTTATCTTTTGGTTTATGTTGATGATATCTTGCTTACGGGTAGTGACTCTACTATGCTTCACCGTCTAATACAGTTGTTGAGCTCAAAGTTTAAGCTTCGCGACTTAGGGTGCGTTCAATATTTTTTAGGAATTGAGGTTTAGTCCACCAATATGGGTCTAATGTTATGACAACATAAATATATTCTTGACATTCTTACTCGGGCTGGTATGACCTCTTGCAAACCTGTTGATACTCCCATTTCTACCTCTAAAGTTACCTTGTTGCCCGATTCCTTGTTTTTTGATCCTACACATTTTGTTAAATTATTGGTGCTCTTCAATATCTCACCTTTATGAGGCGAGACATCTGATTTGCTATTAACAGAGTCTGTCAGTTTATGCATGCTCCTATAGATTCTAATTGGGCTATCATTAAATGCATTCTACGTTATCTTCATAGTATGACATCCTATAACTTACATATCACTCGCAATTCCTTCTTTGCTTTACATGGCTTTATAGATGCAGATTGGGCAGGCAATATTGATGATCATAAGTCTACGGGTGGTTACCTTGTTTTCTTTGGTCATACACTGATTTCGTGGAAATCAAGCAAGCAACGCATAGTTGCTCGCTCCACTACCGAGGCTAAGTATAAAGCCTTTGCAGATGACACTTGTTATAACCCAATTCAAGGTTATTCCCCAAAATTCACTTTTTTTCAAAATAAAAAATAAAATAAAATAAAATAAAGGCTGGCAATGTGGAGAAAGCAGATCAAGGAGGACTACAAAAATAGGGAAAAATCAAACTGCAATTTTGGAGGAAATTCAAGGCCTAATTGTATCCCATTATGCCAAAAAATGGAGAAAAGATGCAAATTCAATGTCAAATTAAATGATTATTGGACGAATTTGCATAAAAATTAAGCCCAATGACATAATTAAATTTTTAATAGGCCAATTTGATTTAATCATGGGCCAAATTAAATTTTAATTATGTTTAAGAATTAATTTGGGTCCAATTGAAGAATTTAATTAAGTGTAAGGACTTAATTATACTTTAAATGAGATAAATTAATTTTATTTAGGGCTTAATTGATGAAAAATTAAGTTTGGGAGCCTAATTTGGGCTTAATTGAGAAGATTGGAATTTTAGGAGACCAAATTTAATTTTTACCAAGTTAATTGATTAAAATTAGGGGCCAAATTGCAAGAAAATTGAAGTTTTGGGATCAATTAGTTGCTAAATTGAAGAAATCCGAGACCAAGGACCATATCGCAATAGGCGCGTAACTTCGGGGCTCCAATTGAAGTTCATCAGGGGTTAATTCTAAAAGTTTAGCGTCAATTAGAGGTTTAATTGAAAGCAATTTAAAGAGAGAGGACTGAAATGAACTTTGGCCAAAATCAGAACTTTGGTACTGTTCATCTTCTTATTTAAATCTCTGTAATAACGGCTCAGGTTACCTCCTTTGCAGGTGCATTTAATGCACATAAAGTCCACCAAATTTAACCAAACATCCACGAAAATGATCCTCTACAGTTCCTTTACAGCTCCATGTCAATAGTTCAGTCTGAATGACAATTATTCAACTCCGACGCCAGCCTAAACATGCTAACTCAGGCAGCTTTTTCTGCAGATTTGACAGTGTACCATTCATACTTTGAGCCAACGGATAGGATACTTCCCAACAGAATCAAGGGCTGAAATTTTACCCTGGTGTATACGATATTACCCTCTTCCACCGCCTATAAATAGAGGCTCCATTGATGACCTGAGGGAGGATAAAATTGGGTCCAAAATAAGCCAAAAAACCAGCCTTCCTCCCTCTCCCCGCCGCAGATTTTCTTCTTCTGCTTTTTATTCTTTCTTCTCCGCCACAGGAAACCAACATCGTCACCATTTCATCCTCCAACTCCGCCTTGAGTAACCACCACCACCATCAGTGGTATGGAAACCATCATTTCCACCATAAGCCGCCGCCCAAACACCTTCTTTCAGTAACAACAGTCGCGACTTTCTCCTTCCTCTCCTCTCTGCAGATTTCCTTTTCTTCCTCTTCCAGTTGTAGCCGCTCCAGCCAACTCAAGCGGCCAACTCCACTATCGACTTCAGGTCTTCCTCCCCCAGCCAGCCATCACCGCCACGTCAGGTGGTCCGCTACCCTTCCCCTGGGTCTTCGTCTTCTCCATGAAAGTTCCACTGTTTTGAACAGTGGAACGTGAATTATAATTCACGTCCACTGTTCATAAGTGAAAAGTGGACGTGAATTATAATTCACGTCTACTGTTCTAGTGGACCTTGGGCAGGACCAGTTCTAGCCCAGCCCAAACAGTCAGGCCGGGTCCGGTCCGGCCCCAAAAAAAAATTTTAAATCATTAAAAAAAATATGATTTTATCAAATATTTTTCTACCAATTTTGCATAATATCGGGTTGTATATTTACACTCTAAAATACAAATCCAGTATTAAAATACCCGGTTTTCTCCGAAATATTTTTTAAAAAAATTCAAAACATTTTAAAAAAAATTTATTGCATACGGCCAAATCCTAAAATTTTTCCAATAATATTTCTCATAGATCCAATTACTATGCCATTCTATTATAAGAAAAAAAATCATATAGAGATTATTAAAGAAGCATCTCAATCTAAAAACTTAAGCTATTAGGTGAGGTATTAAGAATAGTTCTATATCATTTTCTAATATACCCCTTCAATGAAAGCTTTTTGTGCTTAAAACTTGCACATGCAAGCCAACACTACCTTATGCAAAGGATTACTGTAATAATTTTCTTTAAGAATCTAGGAAATGCTGTCATATTAGGGTTGCATGGCCCAAATTAAGGGACAACTTCATGGATATATAAGTTCCTGTAATGGTTGTTAGAAATATGCAAGAGTTGTTTGATAAGATTAGACGAATTGAGAGAAATTTATTAAGAAAAACACTGAGAATATCAAGATGAGCCTTTGTTGCAAGCATTGAGATGCATGTCTAGATGACTTGAAAATTCCATGAAGGTTGATGATAACATATGCTTGAAGAATATGGTTCAATTAGGGGCAACATTATGGCTTATTGACAATCTAAGATATGGTCGACACTAGAAAACCTTTTGATGATTGTTGGCAGGATGCACACAACTAATCAAATAGCAGTTCTTGAGAGGATCCAAGTAATGAATGATTTGTTAATCTCCTTTATGATAAAGGAAGCAATACCACACTTAGGGGGGGGGCATGTCAATTTTAATAAACAATGAGAGCAATAATCATTGCATACAGTCTAAGATGGGCACTGCACTTATATTTTAGTAGAGGACTAGCATACAGTAAACTTGAATGACCTAATGAATCAGAAAAATAAAAAAGGATTTGGAAAGCAAGCAAAGACTCTCTACGCGATTGAGCATTAAAGAAGGGCGGCCTTTATTTAAAACAAGTAAGGATGCATGCATGCCATCCAACCCCGAAGCATTGTATATATGTTTTTTAATTTTTCGGGAAGATCCTTAATGAAACCCAACAAGATTTTGATGAATCTGAGTTGACAAAGAAATAATTATTGAGCTATGATAGCAAGGAATCTTAGTTTTTAAATCCTGTCATTAGGAAGAATCTTCAGGTCAACCCTCCAATCAGGAAGCACAAAGTTCAAACCCCATAATCTGGAAACTTTAGGTTAGCCTTACAATTAGGAAGCACCAAGTTTCCAAACCCTGCTATCATAACCCATTTCTAGGTTATTCCCTAAAATTAATTTTTTTTCTTATAAAAAAGAAAAAAAGAGGCCATAATAACAGGAAAACCGACAATGTGGAAAAAGGAGGCTGAAGAAGATCCTAGGTACTTATAGAAAAAACGGGCTGAAATTTTGGACAAATTAGAAGCTCAATCATACCTTATTTTGCCCAAGACTGGAGAGACAATGCGGATTCAAGGTCAAATTAAATTATTATTAGATGCATATGCATAAAAATTAAGCCTATGAAAATAATTAGATTTTTAAGAGGGCAATTTGATTTCATCATGGGCCAAATTGAAACTTTGATTATGTTTAAGAATTAAATTAGGTCAAATTAAAGGATTTAATTAAATGCAAAGACTTAGTTATACCTTAAATGGGTCAAATTAATTTGATTAAGGATTTAATTGGTGAAAAATTAAGTTCGAGAGCCCAATTTGGGCTTAATTAAGAAGACTGAAATTTTAGAGGACTAAACTTAATTTTTTTAGAAAGTCAATTGATTGAAATCAGGGTTAAAATTGCAAGAAAATCAAAGTTTAGGGTCAATTAGGGGTTAAATTGAAAAAATTCACAAGCAAACACCTTTTTGGAAAAGGCGCCAAATTCTGGGGATTCAATTGATTGAAATCAGGGGTGAAATTGAAGAGAATTGAAAGTTTAATGGTCAATTGAGGGTCAATTTGTATAAATCCAAGATTAAGGATTAAAATGAAAAAGGCTCTGAAATTCGAGGTTGATGTTAAAGTTCAGCAGAGGTGAAATTATATTAAATCAAAAGTTTGGGATCAATCAGGGATGCAATTAAAAAAAATCAAAAGCCAAAGGAATAAATTAAACTTTGACCAAATCCCTAAATTAAAGTCAAAAAAACGTTGTTTTGAAGATAAAAAAAAGGATAGACTAGACAACTCGTCGTCTGGTTACTGTTCATCACGATAGACCAAACAACTCGTTGTCTGGTTACTGTTCATCACCCCTTCCTTACGTGTCGTTAAAGGCATTTAATGCTTCTTCTCCCTACTAAATCAAGGAAACCATACATCACTATGATAACTTGAGATTGGAATAAACCATAGAGCATATCTCGTCAACCAATTTCCTATATAGCCGTCGCACCGCTCCCTTAGAAAAGCCAACTCAAGTAGCCTTTAGCTGTCAACTTTTTCAAGCCATGATGACAACTTTGAACCAATAATTAGAATCATTCCGATTTGAATCGAGGGCTAATATTGGTCCCTAATAAAGAAAAAGTGTCCTTCTTCCACTCCTTATAAATAGGGGTGGATTCTATGCATTGAGGATAAAAAATCAGAGGCCAAATTTGGAGAAAAACAAGCTTTCTCCCCTAGTTTTTCTGCTATTATCGTCTTTATCCTCCTCTGCCGCCATCACCTCGACTTCTACATCCATCAACCACCTCGCCATCGGCTTCTCCATCGAAAGCTTCACCACAAGCCACCAGCACGACCACCATTCAATCACCTCTATATCAGGAATAATCACTGCAAACGTTTTCCTCCCTGCTGCAAACCTTTCTTCCAGCAAACATTTGTGGGTCTCACGTATGTTTTTGGGCTATAGACTTATATTGTAAGATGCAAACCCAACATTAAAAAATACCTGGTTTTCTCCGAAACTTAAAAAAAATTCAAAAATTTCAACAAAACAAATTCAAAAATATATTTAAATTAATTTCTTCTTTCCAAAAACAAAAACAATATGTTTTTTTGTCCCGTGCATACAGCCAAATCCTAAAGGTTTTTCATGCATATTTTCAAAAAAGAGGATAAATTAGTTTTTATATTATTTTAAAAAATACAAAATGGATATCATAACTAATTTATGATTATCTGTTAGGCTTTGGCCAAAATGTAAAAAATCCTTCAACAACTATATTGTTTAATTAATATCTGGAGTGTTTGGATTTAACTGTAGACTTTAATACTTGGGGGATAAAATTATAGTATAAACTATACCCTCAAGTATTAAAGTTAACCAAGCTGAAGACAAATTTTGGTTCTAGTTAAAGAAAATCGCTAGATTAGGATTTTAGGTTGGACTAAGATGAAAGCAAAAAATTTGGTTCGAGTTAAAGGGCATCACTAGATTAGGATTTCAGGTTCACCAGCCGAAGACAAAGACCAAAGTTATGGTTAAAGGGAACCACAAGATTGAGATTTCAAGTTGACCAAGCTAAAGAGAAAGACCAAGGTTTAGTTAAAGAGAATCACTAGATTGAGATTTCTAGTTAAACGAGCTGAAGATAAAGTCCAAGGTTCTGATTAAAGGGAATCACCTAATCATTGGAATTTCAGGTTGACCGAATTGAACATAAAGATCAAGGTTCTGGTTAAAGAGAATTGCCAAGATTGAGATTTTAGGTGTACTAAGCTGAAGACAAAAAAGATGATTTTGGTAAACGGAATCGCTAGATTGGGATTTCAGGTTAATAGAGCTGAAGACAAAAACCAAGGTTATGAGTACTTTTAGATTTTTTTTTATGTGTGAGACATTTATCCTTTCTATGATGATTAGTCTTTGTATCTAGAGCTTGGAAATGAATTAAGATCAAAATTTTCAAAAGTAAAGGGGGTTGACGTGGAACATGAAATAAAGTCTACAAAGAAGCTAAACATGTCTAATTGATAAACCTAACAAAAACAAGAACAATGGATGATCTAACCATTGGATCAGACTAAAAATTTTTTTTGGAGATTCTACGACATTTTTTAATGTGATATGATTTGTCATTATTGGACTGTTGGATCTCTAAAAATTAGGCCCATAAATTGTTATGTTGCCTATTTTAGTTATTTTTCAAAATATTTTTGAATTCAATTAGTTTTTTTCTACTTAGATCTTGACTCTTAATTAGGTTGACTTTAGAACTTTTATATAAATAGTTGACATGCTTTTTTTTAATTATTATTCAGTTTATTAAAAAATTTTTATAAAATATCAAATATTTTTTATATTCCTTTAGAGTATAATGATTATAACTTTAGAGCATGAAAGCTGTAATCTTCATTATACACTCTATCAACTCACTATTGTGTACACGGGCGAGATTTAAAATTGGGCATGAGATTCACTCATAACGACCTTTTATCAGACCAAGACCAAGTTAGGTTTGCCCAAACATGGGGCCAAATTAGGGAAGGTTAGTGTCCCACGTGTGTGGCGTCGCAATAATCGTTCTTCTGGATCGGGAATAGGATTGGGAAATGGACAGCACAAGGAATTCTTGTCATTTATTAGTGGAAAGAGGGACTGAGAGTTGCCAACTAATATTTTGGTTACTAGGAACTCTAACTAGTTTCAGAGATTGGGCACAGTGACTGGTTGCGTAAAGAGAAAGTATTAGCACCCCTAATGTGTTTTACCTGAGATAAGCTGCATTGTTTAATTGTTTGATATAAACTAAGGTATTGTTGTATTTTCTAGTTATTAGTCTGTATAAGGTTTAAGAAAAGTTCTTCTCAGTAAGGAGATCTTTATTTTATTAGGTAAAAAGCTAACCGTTCTAATGTCAATATAAAAAATAAAAAGAATTATCTTTTTATTTAATATCGGGAATACATCTTACGTATAAGTTCGTAATCCTAGATACTAAAAGAAAATAAAATAAATTTTTTAGTATTTTTGGAATATGGGCCTAGTTCTCATGACTTTAATAAACTAGTTATTAAAGCCCAAAATGAATGCTAATACATACTTTTTTTAAAAAAAACAAATTGTATGAAAATACTATATGATTTTTTTATATATTTTTGAGAGACTTGACCGTATGCATGAAAATAAGATATTTTTTTGTTGTTATTTTATATTTTTATTTTGCCATATTTCATAGAAAATTGAGTATTTTAATACCGGATTTGTATCTTATACTGCAAAAATACAAACCAGTATTAAGCAAAATTGGTAGAAAAATCAGCGAGAAAATCTCAAATGTTTTTGAAAGGATTTAAAAAAATTAGATTTTTTTGTTTTTGTTTTTATTTAATTTATTATATTATATATTATTATAATTATATAATAAAACATATTGGGATGGATCCAACCTAATTATATGGGCTGAGCCCACCCAGATTGGGCCGAGGTCGGCCCAACAAGTTTTGCTATAAGGGGACTGGGTCAACACTGGTCCGACCCAAAAACAATGGGCTCTCCATTGTACACATGCTACGTGAATAGTGGTGATGGGGGGTGAAGAAGAAGAAGAAGAAGGGGAATCTGACCTGATTGTGGCTCACGACAATGTTCGTCCCTGCTAGAGTTTGAGCTGCTAGTTCTTCTTCAAAACGAAGTGGTTGTGCATTGAGGGGACTTGTCTTCAATGGTGGTCTGTAGTGGCGGCTGTTGGGGGAAGGGCGACCTTTTTTTTTCTTTATGTTTTTTCTTTCTTTATTTTTCATTTTTTTGTTTATCTTTCGTCTATTTTCTGTGTCCTTAGTCTATTTTTTTCTCGTTCTTGTCTCTGTTTTTGTCCCTTGTCTCCTTCTTTCCCTCTTTGTTTTTTCATTTTCTTTTTTTGTGTTTTTTTTTCATCCCTTCTCTTTATTTTATTTTTTTGGTTTTGTCATCCCATTCACCTCTTGATGAGGGGAGTATTTATAAGGGGCAGGGGGGAGAGAGCTACCCTGTCCAATCATGCCGAAGGGGTAGGGTGGCAGGGTGGTTATTATGTAGTTGCCTCAGGGCTACCCGCAAGGCTTGTCCCCTCATTTTTTTCATCTCAATGGTAGGCCATAAGAGGGGTGTGGGTTGTGTCGGAGTTTTTGGGCAAATGGGGGGGGGAGAGAGAGACGTTGCAAAGGAGAGGAAGAAAAACTTTCTTCCCTTGCCTATAGCGCGTGAAAGGGAAGAAGAAGATGAACAGTGTCACCAAAACGACGTTGTTTTTAGCTTTGTCTTTTTTTAAAAAAATAATAGTGAATGAAATGACGTCATTTTATACAAAATGCGTCATTTCATTTAAATGAAAATAGTGTCTAAAGACTTTGTTTCCAAATCAATCCTTAATTAAGATTTTGATTCTAAAAATCAATTAAATTGCATACTTACCAAATTCAACTGTCATTCCTGAAGTTGGTAGCCTTTTTCATTTAGATCCTTGGTTTTGAATTAATTTCTTTGACCCCGAATTGATCAACAAACTTTCAATTTCTCTAATTTAGCCCCTGATTCGATCAATTCCAGCCCCAATATTCACGCGTCCTTTCCAGTTTGGTCCATGGTTTTGTATTTCTTTGATCAAATCCGTAATTGCCCATCAAACTTTAATATTTATGCAATTGAGCCCCTGATTTGAGCAAATTAACTCTTACAAATTGTAATTTGACCCCTAAACTTCAATTTCTTCCAATTAAAGCCCAATTTGACTTAAAAAATCCATTTTCTTGCCATTAAATCTTCTATAAATTCGGTTAAATCTTCAATAAAATTTAATTGGGTCCTTAAACATCTAATTTTGAATTTGTCTTCCTTATATTGAATTTTCTTTGCCAGCAGGGCTTTCATTAATCGAAAATATATTGTCAAATTTTAATCTTTATACTTTTAAACCTCCTTAACAAATCTTTGGGCATTTTTTGGGCACCCCGGTGTCCTCTTCTCATTGAAATTGATTTTTTGGTTTTCTTCCGATAATTTTTGATTTTTTTGTATTTTCTCTTTTTTTATGTGGGGATTCCTAAAAATGGACAATAACAGTTAGAGTTAGCCGAGATCAAGTCCAAACTCAGCCCATATGTAACCTTTAAGGTCAAGTTGAGGGATATGCCACTGACGAACAGAAGCTATGACAATAAGAGTGTGAATAGTAGTCATTTTTGCAACAATGGCAAATATCTCCTTATAATCCATACCATACTATTGAGAGTATATTTTTGTAACCAACCTAGCTTTGTATTGCTCAATAGACCCATCAAAATCAGTTTTGATCTTATATACCCAATGACAAGCAACAACACTCTTACCAGAAGGTAGAGGAACCAAATCCCAAGTTTATGTCTTATGTAAAGCAAAAAGTTTCTCATCTATAGCTTGCTGCCAAATAGGATCAATAATTGTCTCTTTATAGGAAAAGAGCTGAGAAAGATAATTAATAGAAACTAAAAAGCAAGTGAATGGTGAAGAATAACAAGAATAAGCAAAATATGGTAACTTTATGGACTTACAAATGCATATGGATTGACGTAGAGGTGGATCCACAATCTTAGGTGAAGCTTGAGGGGTTGTAGATGATAATGAAGCTTCAGGTATACCAGAGAGTAAAGTGTCAATACCTGTAGATTGATGAATATAAATTGGTCGAACATGGAGAGAGGTATCTGAGGTACTTAGAATGTGAGATGATAAATTATTAGAATTCTTAGAAAAAATATTTATACGAATAAGATCAGGTCTAGTTAGACTATGAGTAGTGGATGGAATAGAAAAGAAAGGTATATGCTAGAGAAAGACAACATGACGAGACACATAAAATTTATAAGTTATTGGATCAAAACAACGATACATCTTTTTACCTTCACCATAACCCAGAAAGACACAAATAACAAACCAAGAGGACAACTTATTGTGTTCTACATGAGGACGAAGAACGAAACAAGTACAACCAAAAACTCTAAATGAAAAATAATTAGGGACATACCCATATAACTTTTCAAAAGGAGATAAACCCTAATTATGAGAAGATGAAATTGTATTAATCAAACTTATATTAATAAGGACAACTTCTCCCCAAAACTCACTGGGAACAAAAGTAAACAGCAAGAGAGAACAAACAGTTTCAACAATGTGCCTATGTTTTCTTTCATCATCTCCATTTTGCTTAGGAGTATCTATACGTGAAGTTTGGTGAATGATTTCATCTAAGGCAAGCATCTGACAAAATTTATTACAGGTGTATTCCCTGCTCAAATCACACCTAAAGCATTTGATTATAGCAGAATATTGAGTTTTAACAAGAGCTCGAAAGGCTGTATATATCTCAAAGAATTCAAAACGATGTTTCATTAAATAAACCCAGCAATAACGAATGTGATCATCAATAAATGAAATATAATATCGAGACCCTCCTTTAATGGCAACAATAGAAGGTCCCCATATATTAGAATGAATCAAGTCAATGGGGAAAAAGAAACATAAATACTTTGATTAAATGGTAAAGTGGAAAAATTCACCAGTTTACATCCCATTATAATTAGAAATATCATAGGTTTGCAAATTTCCTAAAGTTCTTGTGGATGCCAAAAATCTCAAACGAGAAGATGAAACATAACCTAGACGAGAATGCCATAAATAAAAATTAACTAGAAGATGAAGGATTCAAACGAAAAGAAGACAAATAAATAGTAGTGGTAGCAGCAGCGGTAACTAACACTTTTAACTCATCAAAAATATATAATCCATTCTTCCTACGGCCTGTCCCAATTAGCTTCGGAGACTACAGATCCCATACATAACAAAAAGAAGAGGAAAAATGACTAAATAATCACCAGAATCACATAATTGACCAACAAAAGCAAGATTCAATCTGAGTTTTGGAATAAAATAAACATTAGAGAGAGACAAGTGAGATGTGACAATAGAATCAACACCTACTAAGGGCATGAGATTGTCATTAGTAGTCATAAGAGAAATGAAGGGTGAAGGGGATAAAGAGGTAAAAGATGAAGAATCTAGAGACATATGATATGAAGCACCAAAATCAAGACCTATTCAGAATGTGACATACTTGAGGAACTATGAGGCAACTGACCTATGAAAGGTGAAACGGACATTGCTTTTGGCTGTAAAGAGAGAAACTTCTGAAATTGCTCAGCTAGAGTACTAGGATCAGTGATAGAGCCTGATGAAGCTACTGCTGCAATATTGTGGTTTGGTGGTTTATAACCCTAAGGTGGTCTATGAGCATTAGATTGTGACTAACTGTCAAGCTTCCAAGCTTGATTTAGTTGTTTCAACTTGGGACACTAAGCCTTCTATTGACCTTTCTGCTTACAAAAACTACACTTGTCGAAGGCAATCCTTGTATAAGGCTTATTCTGATGATTATATAATGGTTTAGATGGTACTGCTGGTATAGAGGGATTCAAAGTAGATAGAATTCCTTTTTCAGAATAAGACTGAAGACATATTTTTTCAGCCAATAGCTCACTAACAATAGAGTCAATAGAAGGCAGTGGAGAACAATACAGAATTGAACCTCTAAGTCCTTCAAAATCACTGGGAAGTGCTGTTAAAAACTGTATCAATCGTTGCTGATCTCTACGCTCAATATAGGCGCCATAAGCCTTTAATTCTGCCGATTTTGTGATAGCCAATTGATCTCAAAGATTGTCATAGCAGAATAAAACTCTTTAATACTCATATTCTTCTAATGAAGAGCTCGTATGTCATTCTCTAATTTATATTGCTTTGCAAAATTTAATTGCATGAATAACCTTTACAGATGATCCAAAACCTCATTTGTTGTCTCATACTTTGCCAACTGCGTACCTATGTAATGCTCAACAGAATTGTTGATCCAAGTAATAATCTTTGCATTGTTTGCTTCCCATATATCTATCAAAGCAACATCCCCCTCCGTATTTTTGGGTATCACATAAGTTCCACTAACATATCCCCACATCTTTTTACCATTAAAAAAACTCTCATTACATAACTCCAATACCAATAAATCTTTCCATCTAATCTCACACTTACAGACTGAAGTAAATCATTTCTTTCAGTAGCCATAATCAACAAAAAAAGAAAACCATAATGCAAAAGTATCGAAAGACAAAGTACCAGATTGCAGAAACTAAATAGATATCGCAAAAACTGAACAAATATCTTCTTGAAGTTATAGGATTGCTCCAAAATACAAAAAAAAATTGCAGAAATTGAACGTAATACCGAATTGCAGAAACTGAAGGGAAGACAAAATACCAAAACAATTGCAGAAACAGAACATAAATATCAAATTGCAAAAGCAGAAACAATATCACTCAAAAAAAAATTGAAAGGCTCGTTCCATAAAATCAGCTCTAATACCATGTTAAAATAATTCAAATTAACACAAAAAAATATGAACATAAGAGAGGAGGTTAAAATTCTCAATAATCTGTTTATTCTAAAATATTTGTTTTAATTTAAATACAAAAAGATTATATATAGGCTAAACTAAAAATTCTATTTTACCTTTAATAAGTAAAATAATACACACACACACACACACACACACACACACATATATATATATATTATGTAACCGTACAGACGATTATCATGTGACATAGAAGGTTGATCCACACCTAGAAAAGAAAAGAAAAGAAGCTGCCTGTGAATGCCTTTTAGGTTAGAGTGAACAATGGTGGCATGTAATAAATATCACCGATTGGGACCAGCTGACACGTCGATTGGGAGTTGCGGAAGTAAATAAAAAGAAAGATGTTGGCTTCTAAAGTACCAAGGAACAAGCATGGCTTCCGTGAGGAGGCAGCTGCCAGCTTCCGGATACACACATTTAAACCCTAAGATCATGTAGAAGATAACAAAAATTGTAAAAGTTGGTACTTTGTTTTATTCAGAAAAAATCCAACGCAATTTTGAGGGCTTTCAAATTGAATTTGGAAAATTTAAGTGATCCAAATATTTTGCGTGCTAATAAAAACTCAATCCAAGTACATTTTGTATAAAATTATGAGCTAATTGTTTCACATCCCATTATTAAAATAGAAATTCACCTATAAAAGACCCGTACACACACACACACACACATGCATGGGCTTGCAAGAGATTTTTTCTTCCCTTGGAGAAAAGTCTTTCTACTATTGGGACAAAGCGAGCAATTTTTTACAGTAAGATTAAACACACATTATGAAAAGATTAAATTGACAATCAGTGAGTTAATTGTTCTATTTATAGAATATATTAGCATAACAGTTAAACAGATTGAAAAATATAGAGTAGAGATGAAATCAAAGGATAATCTGAAGTCAGAAAACATGTCGAAATTGTGGATTTATCGTCCAAATCAATAGTTAATTGAAGAGTACTGTTAGGGCCACGAACAGCCGAGAATGCCTGCATTGCACACCTACGTCTCTCTTGAAGCCTCTATAAAAAGGGAGGGTTAGCATGGCAATTGAAACCATAAGTCCCTAGCTCGAAGCATATACACATTACCAACTAGCTTGATGGCTATTCCTACTGGCTTGCTTCTATTAGGAATGCTCTTCCTAATCTTCTCGTTTGCTTCTGCTCAGATAGAGATGCCAAGAGGTATCACTGAGGACTTTGATACGACTTGTATCACTGATCTTAAATTCGGGTTATCTCGTAAATCCTTTCCGGGGGATTTCATATTCGGGGCAGCGGCATCCGCTTACCAGGTATGAACCTTCGCTTAGCTTCCAGAGTTCCCTAATGATGCAGTATACATTTCTTTTTTATTTGTTATTGTTGTATACATTTCGCTTAGCTGCTGTAACTCAAGAGTTTTTGTAAATCAAGAATAATACATGCAGCACCAAAGTGCAGAATCCACATGGAGAAGAGCAGCAAACGGAAAAATAAACGCACACACGATATTTTATTTTTGGTAAATTAGCGTGTATTATTCGTAATCCTCTGATAATGCAAATCTTTGTGATGGCATGCAGACCGAGGGTCATGCAAACAAAAGTTGCAGAGGTCCGAGTATATGGGACACTTTTACTCAAGATTTCCCAGGTAGTTCTCTCTCATTTTCTATGTGCGTGCCCATGTTGTTACGATAAAGATGAAGGAGAAAGAGCTAAAGAAAGCTACCCTATGGCTGGTTCTGGTTCATTAAATTGAATTTCAGGGATCATTTTCAAAATTTATTATTTCTATTACATGTGCTCCCCCCCTTAGCATTTGCCTCTTTCATCTGGCAATTATAGCTACGGGTGTCCTTCAATTTTTTAATTGAATCTCAATTTGAAAGCTAACCCTATATTTTGTATTATTATTATTATTATTCTACATTTATTGGATTATAATAGAGGGAAGACATTTGACAAATTACGTTCGAACTATGAAAGGAAGCCAATAAATAGACCAGGTTGGCCTTTCCCATTGTTTCTTATTTCCACTAAGAGAGTATTTATCAAAGGGAAAATGAAATGAATCGAAACTAAGAATATATATGCACAAGCAGGTTTGCTTCGGTCTTGACACAGTGTTTCTGATATATATATATATAAAAGCAAGCAAGAAAGACACGATGTATGGAAATATGACTTGGGACGTCAGGATGTGGTCAAGATACTTTTGGCGGTCAAAGTTTATAGCTTTTCAAACCTATGTATATAAATATAATTTTGAGTTTTTTGAATTAAGAAACCAAAACATTTAACCAAATATAGCTTTACTCTATCATTTTCTGGTTAATTTGTCAACATTTATATTTTTATTTAATTGATTTTAATTAATACAGTAGCATTATGATTAAAGGATCGTATCCATATATCAAGGGAATTTTAATTAAAAGGGTAAATAAAAAATTATTTTTTCATTTTTTAATATATTTTTTAAAAATCATGATATAATTATATCTATATCAAAGATATTTATTTTATTATAAAATCATAAATTAAAAGAGAGATATTAAGCACCAATAATTAAATTTACAGGAGGAAAGATGAGACTATCGTTTATCATTTCGTAATCATAACAATTGTGATTAAGAAAATTTAATTTTTATATCTCAATTAAATTTATAATTTCAAATCCAATATAGATAAAATGACGCATATTTTTCTTCTTTATTACTTTATATATTCTTATATTTCAATCGATTACACATGTATGATAATTATTGTATTAATTATGGTAATGTTTCATTAATTTAAGATATATATGAAGTATTACATCTTTTTTATTTTTAGAATTGTCATGGGGGCGATTCATATCATATTCATGCATGTTCTGAAGCATTGCTTCACAGATAAAAAGATTTAAAAACATAGAAAAAAACTTGGGCCGGAGAAAAAAAATATAAGAACCCAAAACATATAGAGGTGGATCCCATCTAGAACACTAAATAAATAATAAATAAAATTGAGAGAGATAAACCATTATACTTTGCATGAATGACTAATGTACAGCTGCATCAATGATTTTTATGAAAATATTCAGAAAGGATAGCTGATGGCAGCAACGGAGACATGGGAATTGATTTTTACAATCGCTACGAGGTATGAACATGATGAAAATGGAATTTAAGTTGCCTTCTGGTATGGCGTACCAAAAAATGGAATTGATTTATTACATAAAATTCAAATTTGTTAGAATCAAATAGATACATTTTCATTACTCATAACTCAACTCATACATGCATGCAAATTTCAAATATTGAATGTAAATTTGCGTACTTTGTGACAGAGTGATCTTGAAGAAATGAAGGATATGAATATGGATGCTTTCAGATTCTCGATCTCCTGGTCTAGAGTAATTCCCAGTAAGTATTTGTTGGTTGATATTTTCTTTTTACTTTCAATTCTTAAAAAAAATCTTGTGACGTTCAGGTGGGAAAATAAGGGCAGGAGTGAACAAAGATGGAATTGAGTTTTACAACAAGCTAATCAATGCAACTATAGCTAAAGGTTTAAATCTTCTCCCTTTCCCTAGAAATATAATTTTTTTTTGCTGTAAGTCATGCGTGCCGCTTGATTCATCAAAATATATGGTTTGTTAAGAAATAATTTGCCATGTAAAAAAAAGAAATGCAAAACTTGATTTCAGAAGTTCTTATCTTAGACATTTTCTCGTGTTTTATGCTACAACACAGGTTTACAGCCTTATGTAACTCTCTTTCATTGGGATGTTCCTCAAGCACTTGAAGACAAGTACGGTGGCTTTCTCAGTGATAATATTGTGTAAGTTGTCACCTAGCATGCTATAATATACTGTGCTCCATCATTATGCATATACCAAGCTTATTTAATAATTCACAAAGTGCAAAATTAGGGAATCAAATTGTTACAGTGAAAATTTTGTTCGTCTAATTTATAGGAGCGACTTCCGAGATTTTGCTGAGCTTTGCTTCAAGGAATTTGGTGACCGAGTGAAGTACTGGATTACTTTGAATGAGCCACAAAAGTTCACCGGTGATGGCTACGATTCAGGCCGCTTTGCACCAGGCCGATGTTCCAAGTGGGTGGATGAAAAGTACTGCATAAATGGGAACTCTTCCACCGAGCCTTACATAGTTGCCCATAATCTCCTCCTTTCCCATGCAGCAGCAGTACATACATATTGGCAAAAGTATCAGGTATGCACTAATTGCACTTTTTTAATGGGTAGTGTAAAGAATCTTTTAATCCCCATGATCTTAGCTATATAATTAGTCAATCCCTTGAGTTCAAATGCTAAAAATTGAATCCTATTTTTAATCCCCGTGTTAGTTTTGCCAGAAAAAGTAATCATTATTTGTCACAAATTTTCCAATCTCAAGGGATTGGAAAAAGAAATCAGCAACCAATTCTCTTGTCGATGAACTACTCTTGAAAAAATGCAGGCATCTCAAAATGGGAAGATTGGGGTAACACTCAATGCCCGCTGGTTTGAACCGTACTCTAACAGTATAGAAGATCGTAATGCTGCCAAAAGATCTCTTGATTTCATGCTTGGTTGGTATGTATTTCTCCAAACATAAATAAGCAGGCCTTGAATTATCTTCATTAGCCATTTCAATATAATTATGTGTAGATTTTTTACTAACATTTCACTTTTCTAGGTTCCTGAACCCTATAACATATGGTGACTATCCGAGCAGCATGCGGGAATTAGTTAATGATAGGCTACCAACATTCTCTTCACTGGATTCTATAAATCTCAAAGGATCGTTGGACTTTGTTGGATTGAATTACTATACTGCATATTATGCAGCAAATGCGAATTCTTCTAGTCCAGACCCTCGTAGATACCAAACAGATTCTAATTGCAATATTACAGGTATGCTCATAAAATGTAATGATAATATATATACATATCAGAGAACGAAAGAGGAAACAATATTTTCGTTTTAATCTTGTTAAGGGACGAAAAACATCATTGTAGCCATGGATAATTATTACAGGTATGCCACAGGTTAATTCGTTAATTTCTACAAACTATGCTCCTAAAAGAAATGAAGTTTTACTTCCCTTGCCAAGGTTTCCCTTAATTACGTACTTCCATCACTTAAAACAGAGATTTTGTTTAATTTGAAAATTTTCCGCCACAAAAAGGAGGATCTAATCCAAAAAAAAAATCTTCCAATAAGGTGGTTAAATTTTACCCATTAATGTTTTACAGGAGAACGAGATGGCAAACCCATCGGTCCACAGGTTTGTATGCAAATAATACAAATTTCCAAACTCGTTTTTTTTTTTTTTTTTACGAAATTGAAACTAAAAAATATTCTTATCACAAATTGCAGGCTGGGGTATCATGGCAGTATATCTATCCAGAGGGGTTGCAGTATATGTTGAATCACATCAAAGATACATACAATAATCCAGTAATTTACATCACTGAAAATGGTATTTGAAAAAACAAAACTTTTGGCTCTATAATTAATTGAATCCAGTCAAAGTTGTAATGGCCACACTCATCATCAATTCTTGATTCCATTTTTTTCGTCTGTTCAGGCTACGGTGAAGTCGTTAAGACAGATGTAGAACTACATGATGGGACCGTGATGGATCTTCCAAGGGTAGAATATCATTGTACTCATCTTAGGAATGTTGTAGCATCTATCAAGTGAGTTTACACTTTGGGATTTTTTTTTCTTGCTTTGTTGTCTTAGTTACCGTAAGCATGCACTTAAAATCTGCTATTACAAGACCATACTGTTAACATTTGAACTAATTTTGGCAGCAATCATCGAGTTCAAGTCAAAGGCTATTTTGCATGGTCCTTTGCCGACAATTTCGAATTTACAGATGGATATACCATAGGATTCGGTTTGTTGTACGTAAACCGTACGTCTAATTTCACAAGAATAAAGAAGCTCTCATCACATTGGTTTACAGAATTCCTTGGGGACCAACCAGCTAATCCAGTACCATTATATTTCAAGCGATTGAATATAGCTTGATGGAAGAGAAATTAAGTCTTTGGCCGCCAATATAAATAAATAAATAATCACTAGGATAACTTTTATCCAGTGAACTCAATTCTATGAATTTTTCCTAATTAGTGTGATGTATTATACTGTATTGTTTCAATAAAAACTTGGTTATATATGTCACCAAGTTAAATCTCAATGTAAGAGCTCCAGCCTCGTGTTGTTCTAGTACTGAAATGCCTCGTGTTTTAATTTGAAAAGGCTGTAAAGTACTCTTACCGTACTATTATCTTAATTATGTTCTGTGGCTGTTTTTTTTTTCTCTTTTTTTTTTCGATAGTATTATTAGTCAATGGTAGCCATGGCCAAATCAAAACAAGTTGACAGTTTGTTATAGAAGTAAGAATTACTATTTGCAGAAAGAAAAATTAGAGAAGGTGTTATCTTGTAAAGAAGTCTGCATCTTAGTGAAAACAAAGTTTGTCAGAGATGCATCAGTCCAGTCTCACGTCTTTTGTTGTTCGTCCATTTACAAATACCAACAGCATTTCTGAGGAGATCATTACTGTGTAATTGAAATGTTCTTCACAATTCTTTAACCATGTAGACAACCGGTGGAGGGTTAAAGAGAAGAATGATTCTAAATCTAGTTTTATATCATTGAAGCCAAATTATTTATGGTTAACCAGATACTCCAAGCAATACCATACCATATGAGAGAAGTCTCCATGCTATCCTCTGAAATCTACCATTGACCATTGCTGGCCATTGAAACAGCAACTCATCAACTCATTTTGGAACACATCAAAGGACACCCACCATGAAAGAGATTTTTTCCATTTTTTCCATGCAAAGTTGATCTGAAGCAACATAAGATCTGATGATTCTAATTCAGCTGCACAGAAAGCACAGAAGCATTGTTCCAATGATAGACGTCGACTGGAAATAAATGATCTTGTACATTGTCTGTTCTGAAGTTGGCAATATAAAAGTTTCATTTTGTGGTGGAGCTGCTTTGTTCCAAATGCTTGATTTAAATGAGCAAGTTCTATTAAACGTCATTAATCTATCAATCAGAGTACTGCATGATTTTATAGTGAACTTGTCATCTCTGCAGATATACCAGACTTTCACGTCTGATTTCCTTTGATGTTTTGTTGCTGTTAAATGTGGCAGGCCTTTTGGATGGTCTGTGACGCATTCAACTTTAGTAATTTACAAATATAGCTATAAAATACCTAAAATTGAAATGTTATCGTTTGAAAGGCCATACGCCTCAATCATCTCTCCATATTCTTGATCTATTATGAATCTCAAAAACATTAATTAGCAAAGTTTATTGAACTGTGTGATTTTTTGAATTCATTAGAGACTAATTTTGTTATCAGTCTTTGAATTGAATGGTTACTTTAGTAATCCTTGTTAACTTAATCAAGTTTGTGCCTTTTATCGCTCCCCAATAGACATCACAGCGGCTCGAGATTTGGATCTGTTTTGAAAAAAGTTACCATCTAATAATATAAAGGAATTCAAAATCCTAATATTTACACTGAAATTATTGAAGTTGATGGGTGGTTAGGGACTTGATTGAAGAAATCCAAAACTACCCAAACTAGAAAAAAAATGTAAATATAAGGGTTGAAATTAATCAAATCAGGAGCTAAATTAAAAAAATTAAAAGTTTGGTAGTCAATTAAGGTTCAAAATACATAAATTCATAACCAATGATCAAAATAAAAAATCAGTCCAATTTAAGGGCTAACAATTAAGTTTAGCGGAAGTGAAATTTCATGAAATTAAAAATTTAAAAACAATGATGAATGGAATTAAAATAAATTAAAAGAATAGAGGCTCAATTGAAATTGTCGTTCAAACTTAAAGAAATGTGTTAATGGCATGTTATTCGGTCGATTGATCTTTATTTTTTATAATTTTATTTGCTTGAGTTGACAACTTTAAATGCATAAATATAAAGTTACATAATTCTAAATTAAGAATAGTTCAATTTAAATAAAAAAAAATACATTTTCACTATCAATTTCAGGTTGTGTTTGGCGATGATAATATCAAAATTGGTTCTACGCGGCTTGAAATTAGGATGATGAACACAATAAATCAATTATTTATCATGACAAAATCCCAGGTACAACAAGTCTAGATACATCGTCACCAATACTAAGTACTATTATAACGTCTAGATACAATTGCAGTAGAATGGTGATATGTATAACATGTCTAAGATATAAAGGGAGGGATAGCATGAGAATTGAAACCATAAATCCTTCAAACCATTCACATTAGTATCTAGCCAAATGGCAATTCATCTTGGCTGGATTTTTTCAGGAATGCTCCTCCTAGTAAGCTCGTTTGCTTCTGCCAAGCTAGTGAAGCCAAACAACATTATGGACTTAAATGTTCCTTTTGCCACTAATTCTTTCAACCGTAAATCCTTTCCAAGTGATTTCATATTTGGGACAGCCTCGTCTTCTTACCAGGTAGCTAGATCGATTGAATCTTCACTTAGCTTCTAGGATTCCCTAGTTGAGTACTTAGTACACACTATTTGTTTGGTTTTTTTCCCCCCTAGTTATGTCGTTATTGAATACAAACGCCCGCTGTTATAACTCGAGTTACATGATGTCCGCAGTACATATTGACAAAAAACAAGGTGCAACATGTCTAGATACATCGTCATGAACACTAGTGCTATAACATGTCTAGATACAATTGCAGTGGAATGTTAATATGTGTAGCATGTCTAGATACATAGTGACGCACACTACTGCAATAACATGTCTAGATACAATAATAATAGAATGCTGATCTTGCTTAATATTATCCTACTAGTATAACATGTCTATTTACATGGTAAAGTACAGTGAACAAAAAACTTATGGGTGGCGTTTGAGACAATATAAAGTTTTTAAACCCATACCAAACATAATTTTAGTATAGGAAATATATACAATTGTAGTAGAATGATGATAATGCTCAATACAAATAGCCAATTAGTTATAAACCAAGCTTAAATATAGCTACAAAGCTAATGCTATTCGGATTCAGGAATTTAGAGCTAGCATGTATCAAAATTTGAATCCTGAACTGATTATGCAAATCTGTGTTTATGGTATCAAGTACGAGGGTGATGCAAACGAAAGTTGCAGAGGTCAGAGCATATGGGACACTTTTACTCAAGAATTCCCAGGTATTTGTCTCGCCCCTTCTCTGTGTGCATGCGTGCGTTATTAATTAAGATGAAGATGATGATGATGAAGAAAGACCAAAAATAGCTTGTTGTCTTTCTACACTATATGTCAAAATATGGTCTGGTTCGGGTTCATTAAATTTTGATTTCAGTGATAAATATATTTCAAATTTTAGTATTTTAATTACTTGCGATTTCTCCCTTTGGCTTTTGCCTCTTTGTATCGGGTAATTTGCTAAGGATAAGTGATTCAAATTTTTTTAAATCTATATTCTCTTACAGATATTTTCAACGAAAGCTTGTTGTCTTTCTACACTATATATCAAAATATAGTTTTGATTTTACGAATGAAGAAGCTAAAACATTAACTAAATAGAACTTTACTCCATCATGTTTCTGATTAATTTCTTAATTTTTTATTTTATTTAAATGATGTTAATTAATACAGTAGCATGATCATTAAATGATCATATTCTGATCATGTCAAGGGAATTTAAATAAAAAGACTTGATATTACTATTACATTTAGACCAAAAGTATACACACACACACACACAAAAACACATTAATGTACAGCTCCATCAATCATTTTTGTGAAAACATTCAGAAAGAATAGCTGATGGCAGCAACGGCGAGATGGGAATTGATTTTTACCATCGCTACCAGGTATATATCAATTTGATGATAATGTAATTGTAACATAGAGTTTCTTGGATGGATATGGATATACTTCTACTAATGGACGTGAATGTCCATACCGTGTCGACAGAGTGATCTTCAGACAGTGAAGGACATGAATATGGATTCTTTCAGATTCTCAATCTCTTGGTCGAGAGTAATTCCCAGTTAGTATGATATAAGAACAGTGATGGTGTGCTTTTTATTTATTTATTTGCTGATAATTTTTACTTTTACTTTTCTCTAAAACAAAAATCTAATGATATTCAGGTGGGAAAATAAGGGCAGGAGTGAACAGAGATGGAATTGAGTTTTACAACAAGCTCATCAATGCCACCATAGCTAAAGGTTTAAATCTTCTCCCTCTCCCTAGAAATATATATATATAATCTTGTTGTTAGTCATCCGTGCTGCTTGATTCTTCAAAATAGTTTGTTGAGAAATAATTTTCCAAGTGAAAAAGAAGAGCAAAATTTTATTTGAGAAGTTATTATCTATAACACTCTCATATATTTTATGCTATAACACAGGTTTACAGCCTTTTGTAACTATCTTTCATTGGGATACTCCTCAAGCACTCGAAGACATGTACGGCGGCTTTCTAAGTGATAATATTGTGTAAGTTATCACATTTTTTTGTTCCAACATTAAATACATATATCAAAAACAGAAGCCAAGCATTTTTATTAGTAAAAATAGGATATAGAATTGTAACATAGAATTTTTTGTTCTTCTGATTAATTTATAGGAACGATTATCGAGATTTTGCTGAGCTTTGCTTCCAGGAATTTGGTGACCGAGTGAAGTACTGGATTACTATAAATGAGCCACACAAGTACTCCAGCGACGGCTATGATTCAGGTCAATTTGCACCTGGCAGATGTTCCAAATGGGTGGATGAAAAGTACTGCAAGCATGGAAACTCTGCCACGGAACCTTACCTAGTTGCCCATAATCTCCTACTTTCTCATGTAGCAGCAGCAGATACATACAAGAAAAGGTATCAGGTATCCACTAAATGCACATTTTTAATGGATAAACTATTATTTAATCCCTATGATATTAGCGAAATAATTAGTCTATCCCTTGTGTTTAAGGCATAAATATTGAATCCTATTATTAATCATTGTGTTAGTTTTGCATGAAAATCTAATCTTTATCTTTCTTAATTTTTTTCTTCGCCTGGAGTAAAATCTTCTAATTTCACCAACTACATTTAAATTAACAATCAACTCATGTCAATAGACTACAAATGATTTTTTTGACTTTATTTATTTATTGAAAAATATTTTTTTTTAGAAAGTGATTTTCATAAAAAGTAAATTATTGAAAAGTTGATTATTTTTCAGTATATGATAATGTCATGGAAAATAAATTGAAAAATACTTTCAAGTATTTAACTATGTTATAGAAAATAAGCTGAAAAAATAACTTATTAATATTTTATTTTAAAAAAATTATTAATAAAATGAGGAACAAATCTGATAAATAAAAAAAATTAAAAGATGGTGAAATTAAAAAAAATATAATTTCATAAATTATTTCAAATAAAATAAATAGTAATCAAAACAATAAAGACCAAATTTGATAGATAAAAATTTTAATTAAAAAAATGATAAATGAAAAGTAAATAACAATTAAAAGAATAAGGACTAAAATTGATATAAAATTCAAATTAAATCAAATTTTAAGGGATGAGATTGAAAAAAAAATTCAAAACAAAATATATGGCAATCGAAAGATTGAGGACCATATTTAATATAATAAAAAAATAATATTTTTATTAATTTTTCACACTTTCTGGAAAGTGTTTTCCGCTCAAAATTAAAAAAAAATACTTTTCTGGAAACCAAGTCAATTTTTTCTTTGACTTTTTACCGTAAAGTATTTTTTGTTGATTAACTTTTCTAATAGCAAACAAATACAGGAAAGTTTGAAAAATAATTTTCAGAAAACAAATTTTCATGAGACAAACGGAACTTAAAACTAGAAAAACTAACTTACAAAATTGTAAAACATACATGAATCAAATTATAATTTACAATTAATGAATATTACGGGATGTATAGAAAATTAAAATAATATATGTATGAATCACTTTGTTGGTTGAAAATGCAGGCTTCTCAAAATGGCATGATTGGGATAACACTCAATGCTCGTTGGTATGAACCATACTCTAACAGTACAGATGATTATGAAGCTGCAAAAAGAACTCTTGATTTCATGCTTGGTTGGTATGTAGTTCTCCAAAATATGCTAGTAGCTAGCTAGGCCTTCTATTATTTTCACTATATGCGCTTTAATAACATTACATGTATATTTTTTACATTTTTTCACGCTTCTAGGTTCATGAACCCTTTGACATATGGTGACTATCCAAGCAGCATGCGGGAATTGGTTCAAGATAGATTACCAAAATTCTCTCCACTGGATTCTATTATTCTCAAAGGATCATTAGACTTTGTTGGATTAAATTACTATACTGCATATTATGCAGCAAATGCCAATTCTTCCGATCCAGATCATCGCAGATATCAAACAGATTGTAATTCCAACATTACAGGTAAGAATTTTGTTGTTTTAGTCTTGCTAAGGTAAAATGGTGCTTGTAGCCATGGACAATAGCGACAAGAAATGTCAGGTTACGTTTTGCTTAAAGAAAATGATCTCCCAGGCTGAGGTGGTTATGATATAATTTTACCCTCTTGTTCTCTTCATATTTTTTCAGGTGAACGAAATGGGATCCTCATCGGTCCAAAGGTTTGTATGCAAATTATACATAATTTACATAGCTTTCTTTCGATACTCGAGATTGAGGAAAAATGTTTATTATATTACGCTGGATGTACTGTTACAAATTACAGGCTGGTGCGCCATGGCAGTATATCTATCCAGAGGGGATACGATATCTTTTGAATCACATAAAAGATAAATACCAAAATCCAATAATTTACATAACTGAGAATGGTATTAAAATAAACTCTGCACATTCTAATGGAAAGTTAGTAAAATTTTAATGGTCGAATTCATAGATTCTTGTTTCTTTCAAGGGTACAGTGACTTCCTTGGTGCTGATGTATCAGAAGCGAAAGTCTTGGATGATCATCCTAGAATAGAATTCCATTTTAACCATCTTCGGAATGTTCTACAATCTATCAAGTGAGTTTACGTATTGCATGCGTGGTTAAACGATTTTAATTCTTTTGTTGCCTTTAATTAAGATGAACATATATACACTTAAAATCGGCTGCTGACCAAAAAAGTTTCAGGTGGTTCAAATAATGATTTAGATAGACCAAACTGTTTAACATTGGAGCTCATTTATGCAGAGACCATGGAGTTCAAGTCAAAGGCTACTTTGCATGGTCTTTCGCCGACGACTTCGAATTTATAGATGGATATACCATAGGATTTGGTTTGGTGCAAGTAAACCGTTCATCTGGTTTCTCAAGAAAGGGGAAGCGCTCAGCATCCTGGTTTTCGGAATTCCTTGCAGACAAATGGGCTGATCCAAAGGTATATTTCAAGCGATTAAGAATAGCTTGATGGATCAGAAAGTGTTTGACCAATATATATGGGACTATTTATATATATTAGTGTTGTATATTAGTGTGTATATATATCAGAAAGTTTAAGAGATTCTATGTGGGTTCTTCCCATGCAACCATTGACTATCTTATGCAAGCCTCCCTCCACAAAACCATCTGGTAGTATGTATGGCTTCAGAGTTATGCCGAGATTACGAGGAGTGGAAAGGGCTACAGTTGGATCATTTTTATTGTTTTTTTTATAATCATCAAAAGTATATTGAAAAGATCGTAAAGTCAATAGCCAAAGCAAAATATAAAAACATAAAAAAAGAAAAAAGAAAAAAGAAAAGAACACACTTAGAGAAACAGAAAGAGAAAAAAAACTAATTTGCTACAACAAAAACAAAGAAACTACCTAAGATTTTTTATTACACCATAATTTGATGCCGTCAAAAGATCTTAAGAGGTCATTTCCTGCATAAGTGAAGTTTTAATCCAGAGTAAGCAACTAAATAGCAACCCGATGAAAGATGGTGAAAAAATAATCAAACAAGCTTATAGTTCCCTCCTAAAAAACAATATTGTTCCTCAACAACCAAATACCCCAAGTAGTGCTACTAGAGATTAGTCTCCAAGCTAACCTTTGAAATTTGTCTTGCCTTCTTTCGGACCACTGCAAAAGCAGCGAGTCTAGTGTGCTCGGTAAACAACATTGGATACCCCACCAATCCAAAACTTTCATCCAAACACTCCTAGAAAAGTTACAGTGTATAAAAAGGTGCTCTGAAGTTTTCAAATCTGAGCTGCAAAAGACACATTGAACTTGAGTGGCAGGCAAAACATTCCAGTGATGAAGAAAAACTCTTGTACTAACTTTATCCTAGACTACCAACCAAAGAAACACCTAAACTTTCGGAGAGGCCTTTTTAATCCAGATGTTGGATTCAAAAACTTTAGCATTAGCAAAAGAGGTACTATCAATTAAGGTGCAACAAGACTTAACTGAGAAGCTTCCATCAGAATTACATAGCCATATGATTTTTTCATCTTTTTCATGTTGAATTATCATTGACTCCAGCATTGATAGTAATTGATGATATTGCTACTCTTCATAAGATAAGAGGTTACTGCACCAAACCAAATTCTTTCGCCAATGATCATTCACCCATTGACCCATCTCATGAACCAAACTATTCTGAATAGCAGAAACTTTGTAAAGCCTGGGGAAAATGCTATGCAAAGCATTTGATCCTATCCACACATCAAACCAAAAGAGAATGGAGGATCCATCACCAATCATAAATTTAATGTTTTGACACAATACTGAGCTAATAACACTGTTTGGATCCAAGATTAACAAAATATCTTTTCAAAATGGGAAAATATAACCATGCAATTTTGGGATTCCAAAGGCATGCCCAGATAAGAGCAAGGCAAAGGACCAAATCTGCAAAAGATTGAAGATGTCATACTAGCACAAGCATCTTCCCCAACATTTATACCAATTAAAGAGCTTTTATGGAAGTTAATATGCAAACTTGAACAAATAGCGAACCACAGGAGAATCCTTTGAATTATTTTGACCATGTGAAGATTAGCATATTGCAGATGATTGAGGCAAAAGTTGTCTCAAAAAAGGATACCTTTCAAAAGATCACTTGTAGTTGTTTTTTGAAACAAAACAGATAACCTCTTTGCTGCAATTAGAAAAAGGAATGGAGAAAAGGGTTACCTTGATGAATCCCACGACCTATCAAGAATTCCTTAGAAGGAGATCCATTAATCAACACTAATAATTTTATGGTGGACATGCAAGTGTTGATCAAATTAATCCATTTTTCACCAAAACCCATATACCTCATAACCTACTCTAAATAATCCCACTCAACATTGTCGAAAGCTTTGTGACAATCCACCTTAAATAAGGCTCGACACCCTGCATCTTTTCAAGGAATGAATTGCTTCATTAGCAACCAAAAACCCATCAATTATTTCCCTTCCTGTTAAAAACATTGTTTGATTCTCACTGATAAGGTCATGCGTAACCTCTTTCAGGCGACTACAAAGAACCTTAGCCACTATTTTGTAAATGTTGCTAATTAAACTAATAGGTATGAACTCTTTGAAGCCCACCGGGGAAGTTGTCTTCAAAATTAGATGAACATAAGCATGATTGACTCTTTTTGGAAGCCTACCTGTTTTGAAAAAAATTCTTGGCAAGATCTAACAAATCATCTGTAATGAAATCCCAAGTAAGCTTGTAGAATTTGAAATTGAAACCATTTGAACTAGGACTCTTGCTCCCTTCATAGTCCCAAACATTATGCTTCAATTCTTCCAAAGTGATATCTTGCTCCAAACTAGTTGAAGAAGAAGTCGTCACTGTTTTAAAACCAACGGGCCCTAAACCAATTTAGAATCTATCAAGGCTTCTAAATAAGTTGGAGAAGTAGCTAACTATCGCATCTTCGATGATCGGTAAACCTTCAACAACAAAACCATTATGAACCATTTTCAGGATATGGTTTTTAGCTCTCTTGAAGTTATCAACTAGATGGAAGAAACGCGTGTTGTGATCACCTAGGCGACACCAAACTTGGCGAGACTTTTGCCACCACATGTTTTACTCAAGTTACATTGAAAAAGCAATCTCTCTGAATAACTCTGTAACTTGGTTTCAAACAAAAAACAAACCTCCATATCAAAATCCCTGACTAACTTTGAAACCGTCCTGTTCTTTCTAGCTAACCCCAAACCACAAGAATTCCATGAAAGAATCTGCATAAGAAAAGAGATTAAAAATCCTTACCGAACAAGGAGGAACAACTGCTCATTGAGATGCTTCCCAATTAGCCTTCTCTTTATGCCTTTGTTGTTTAATATAGGATGTGAAGTCATCTAAGTTGTGAGGTTTTTCAATCTGCAAAGCCTCCTCTATTTCTAGCATTAAACAAACTTCATCACCCTCAGAAGCTTCATTGTTTTTGCCATATGCTAGCAAGTGACTCTTGTTACACATCCGAATTGTTGAGTCCTTAATATCCATTTCACTCTTGTTAACTGTTTCATTCAAACTCCCGTCAGTTATAATCAGCTTTGTACATCTCATCTTCATTCCTTTTTTGGCAGATAGAACAGTGGTTGATGCAATTTAGGAGGTAGAGGAAGGTAAACCGTAAACCACAAGTCTACCAGACATAGAAGACTTGCAGAATAAGGAAAACTTGATTATGTTATAAACTTATTAGCTGTAGAATTTATCCTAGTTAGCTGTTAGTTCCTAGACAAATTAGGATTTGATTAAGTTTACGTATTGAATTATAATTCCTTAGTTATAGAGTATTTAAAAAGGGGAGAACAGAACAAACAAGACATTATTGTTTTCTTTGAAACTATTCATTTTATACAATAGAATTCAAAGCGATTCCCTTTACAGAGAGATTCTGTGTTGTTAACTATTTTAGTTCCTGCTCAATTCAATGAGAGGTTGAACTAGGTGGCTTTACATCAATTTGGTATCAGAGCTGTTCATGACCGTAACCCAAAGTGGTAAATCATATACCATGTCGGATAACCATGCTATCAGCAACCCCCCGCGTGAACATGCAGAATTACAGCAACAAAACTACCAGCAGCAAATCACCCATATCATCACTATGTTAGAACATCTTTCTAACCGCATGGATGTTATGGATGAACGACGGGCACGAGACGGAGTAAGATCTCCTAATAGGAGGGGACGTGGCCAACCCCATGAGGACTCACTGGAAAGAGATCAGAGGATAGGTAAGGAGGACTTGGAAGCTGAAACTATTAGAGATCTTGAACCCTGTCACCTTCGTGTTCAACAACACAGGGAGGAATTCCCACGTATTCGTGACAGATAAATAATGGACAATCAACCCGTTGACGAACTCACCAAGAGAATGAAAGTGAATGTACCCGACTTCTATGGCAAACCAAACCCGCATGCTTTTGAAGATTGGTTGACAGCCATTGAGGATTATTTCGACTGGTTCGCCATCTTTGAAAACCACAAAACCTGATATGTCAGGTTGAAATTGAAGGGACATGCACGAGCCTGGTGGGGGAGCGTGGAAGAGCAACTAAGGCATACCAGGTGCCCAGCAGTTTCAGACTGGGAAGAGATGAAAGAACAACTAAAAGAAAAATACTTACACATTGATTATGAACAGATGATGTTTGAAGAAATGCTACAATTGAGCAGGGCTACTTAATAGTGGACCAATACACATACCGTTTCCATGAATTAACTATTCGTAGTCAAATTGTGGAGACAGACCAACAAACATTAGCCCAATATCACAATGGATTACGTGGTGAATTATACAAAGAGATGTTGGTCACACGACTAATCAATATGAATGAGGCATACCAACTAGCATTACGTATGGAGAGGCAGCTACAGAACATGAGTGGGAAAAAAACCATGCCAATGGACTTAAAAACATGGCGCACAATAAGCTTTCCCATGCAGAAACCACAAACAACAGTAGATAAACCAAGGAGCTCATGGTTAGGAGAACAAACAGAAAGAGCAAAGGCTACAACTAACGGCCCACAATGTTACAAATGCAAGGGGTTTGGACACTATGTCATGGTGTGTCCCACTAGAGATACGAAACTTGTTTTTATATGCGAAAAAGAATTAACAATAATGAATGAAGCAGAGGAAGAAGAAGCAACAGAGCTTACACAAGAGGAGGAGGAACAATTGGGTGCCTCGGAGTTGCCAAGCTATGTTATTCGTTGAGTATTAACTGGAAATAAAAAAGAACCTCATGCAAATCAGGAGTGGATGCGCACCAATATATTCCATACCCGGTTAGAACATGGGGACAGGGCACTAAATGTAATCATTGATAATGATAGCGGCATGAATGTCATCTCGGAAACAACGATAGAATGGTTGAAACTTAAAAGGGAAAAACACCCGTCTCCTTATCGAATAAGTTGGGTCAATGAAAACAACTTAGTCTCAGTGAAGCATCAATGTTTAGTACAGACAAGAGTATGTAGATAAAGCATGGTGCGACATCATCCCTATGATTGTTTGCCATATGTTATTGGGACGACCATGGCTTTACGACCGGAAGGTCTCCTATAACGATTACGCCAATACCTACTCTTTTCAATATAAGGGCAAGAAGTTGGTGCTAGTACCACTACCAATTTCAAACTTTGAAACAACCAGCACAAAAATTCCAGTATTGAACATGCACCAATTTTCTCGAGCCTTAAATAGAGAGTACATGCTGTTATTTGTAGTAAGATGAGAAGTTAAACAAAATGATGGCAAAGTCCCTAAAGAGCTGACAACAATAATAGAGAAATTCCAAGATATCATGCCCGATGAAATGCCATACCAGCTACCACCTATGCAGGACGTCCAACATGCTACTGATCTCATTCTAGGATCATCCTTACCCAATCTACCCCATTACAGGATGAGTCCTGCAGAGAATGAGGAACTTAACCGACAGGTTCAACAACTATTGGATAGGGGATTCATCCGGGAGAGCCTTAGCCTCTACGTCGTCCCAGTACAACTCGAATTCGGAGCAATTCCTTTTATAGAGAGATTCTATGCTATTAATTATTTTAGTTCGGAGCAATTCCTCTACGTCGTCGTCCAGAAATGCAAGAAAATAATTTTTTTGTTTAAGAAATCCATGTGAAAACACATTTTCAAAACTTCCAATATTTTTTTATACAAAAAAAAACGTTCAAAACATGTTAGGATATTGGCCGTATGCAGCACATAAGAAACTATTTTTTTATATTTTTTTTGTCAAAAGGCAAACATCATGAAAAATATTCACTTATTCCAAAATTCACAAGAAACTTAAAACAATTAATCTCAAATAAACAAGGTTCGGCACACCAATTTAAAACACAGGTCAGTGCACAAAACATTAAAAAAAAAAAAACAAAGTCCTGAAGCTAACAAAAAATTTCAACATAAACCGTGACCCCCCCTGCAAACTCAAAAAAAAAAAGATGGCTCTTTGAACCCAACCCGGTTACTGGCTCAAATCAGTAGTCGGTCCTGCCACTGTTGCATGCATATGCATGCTACAGTGGCATGGTAATTAAATTTGCAAAAGTGATAAGAGTGCAGGGCGCTTATCTGATAGCTGACGGGCGAAGATGATGCTGCAGTTTCTTGCGCACAACCGGTAATCACTGATTCTGAAGATAATGACGACCGCTGGTAACTGGTGTTGGTCTCTGTCCATCTCTTCTTGCCGAATCTCTTCTTGCCGACGCTTTCTCTAGAGACGGTGAAGACGATGATAAAGGTGTGATGTGCTAGCGAAATGGATGTTCTTTCCTCTGTGTTTTCTTGCTCCTTCTCTGTTTTCTTGTGAGCTGCTGCTTTGGCTAATACCTATGAAAGAAAACGTTGCACCGCTGGAGGAGAAGAAAACTGGAGACGAAAACGAAGGGATGAAGGGGATGGCGAGGACGTGCTGGTTGGTCCCTCTATGTTTTCTTATGTTTATGTTCTTTCCTTCTGCTCGTCCCTGCTGTGCTCGTCTTCGTCCGTTTGTTTCTATGATTTTCTTTCCCGTGCTTCCCCTGTTTCTCCCTCTGTATTTTATGTTCATCCTTCCTCTCACTCGCGTCCGTCTTGTCTCTACTGAGAAGAAATGCATGGTTGTTGTTGCTATGACTGGGCATGCTCACGGTAAGAAAGGGGAGTGAGGGCTGGTGCTTACGGGTGCTCTCGATGAGAGGGAGATTAGTTCGGGAGGAGACGGTGGTCATGGTTTGGGGAAGATTGTGTGGGTGTACATGGGATGCTGGTTTGAGTAACAACCGGGACTGCTGAGGGAGGCTGGGGATGGTTGGAGATGACGGGTCCAGCTAAAAAATAGGGAGGTGAGTAGCGGCTTGTGTAAAGATAAATTTAGGTTTAGGGTTTTGTATTACCCTTAATTTTTCTTGTCTTCCAACTGCTCCCCTATCAATTTTTCTCTCCCTGTGCATATGGCTGGATGTTCACTTATATAGAAAATCTCTACACATTCTATTTAAGTAAATATTGCAATAATTATTGCAGAGATTATCTTTTATAATCAGCACCAACAAATCCTATATATATGGTATTTTTTATTGCAGTGATTATTTTCCATAACCAGCACGAATGAAATCATATATCTATGGTATTTTATATTGCATTAATTATATATGATTCAGTAATTATCTCCTTGACATATTGTTTCCTTAACCCTGATGCTCTATGTTATCGCCACATGTAAATTTTTATTTTTTTTTTATTTTTTAAAAATTTTATCAAAACATGGGTCAAAAATTAGATAGCAACATTAAAAATGAGTAATGTAACACCCTAGTCTTGGGGGAGGGATTTGGTGTCTAATTGAAGTTGAGCCTGTTGTCCTCACTATCTAAAAAAAATACCGCTTGTTGCATATAGTTTTAGTTATCATTTCTTTTATCTTATTCAATTGTTTTTTATTTACTTCATAAAATATGGGATATAGAGTGTTGTAGGGACAAAAAAAAATTAGTCTCATAAATTGTAAACCTAATCCATTAAGTAAAGGAGAATGCTGAGAAAAAATAAAAAATTTATATTTTAAATTAGCCAAGGATACATGTACATTATCTAATCCTAAAGTATTGTATAATATTTTTGCAAAACAAATTACAGGAAAAATCCTTGATAGAGTCAAAGAAGGCTCCAATAAATCCAAATCAACAAAATAAATTATCCTCGAGTCATGATACCTAGGAGAAATTGACCCTACAGATAGGAAACGCTAGGAAATCCTATAGCCAGGTAAGTTATTTCTACACCTTAAGATAGATCATACATTAGAATGAGATTATTTTGAGTAAGTCATTCATAAGAATGAGATCATCTTGGGTATTTTTATCTCTATTTTTTAATATTTCAAAAAATTTTAAAAAAATCTAAAAATTTTTATTTTCAATAAATTTAGTTAATTTTAACAAATTCATTACTTTTGTCATTTTTATGTGTCAAAAAAATCATAAAAAATACAAAACAAAAAAATAAAAAAAAAATAGTTAAGGTTGAATTTGAGCCAATGATTAAGCATTACAGAAAAAAATGAAGGTTGAGAATTTATTAGGCCACAATTAAGGGTTCTAAATTGATTTTTTTTTTGAGAAAATAAATTAATTTGATTAAAAATAAAAACATTTTAAGTTCAAGGATGATTTTAAAAAATATAATTAAGTTATCAATCAATGAAGAGCTTAATTGAAAAAGAAAATCAAAATTAAAAGTATAATTTATCAAAATTGTACAATTTTAAGAATGAAAGATGAATTTCCAAACCAGTGATAAAATCTGAAGATGTGTATTAATTTCATTAAAGATGCAATTGAAAAGAAAAGGGAGATATAGGACAAATTCAATTGAAATTACAAGAATTTGAGAAACAAGAATAAATTAAAAAGAAATTAAATTGAAAAGATTTGATTTAGGAATTAAATTGAGAGAGACTTTAAGATTTAACCCTATTTGAGTAAACTTAGAAAAAATCAAAATTCAAGGACTGTAATGAAAAGGAGGAAACACTCCAAGGACCAAATGGCTATTTATATAACTTCATTTCAGTCCCATTTGTCTCAATCTAGTCCAATTCAATTCAATCCAATTAAGTCCAATTGAATTGATTTAATTCAATTTAGTCCCAAATTAATTCCAGACAATTAAACCAAGATTGCAATCTCCCATTTATAGCTCTTCAAAACCAAATTTCTGAGCAATTAAACCGAAGATCCTCGCAATTAAATCCAGAATCACAATCCCTCAATTTTGGCTTCTCAAATCCTAGACATTCAGTCAAGATTCCAGCTTCAAAACCCCTTAATCACAACACCAATTATCTCCAATCCAATCTCTATAAATCAAGCCTCCAAATCATTCAAAACTTCAGCCTTTTCTCTCCATAAAAAGCAAGGAATTCCACAAGAAAGGGGGAGGGGAAGAACCAGCCTCTGATTCCAGAAAGACAACACAAAAAAAACCTCGGAAGCACCCAGGACGCAACCAAGGACAAAGCCTCCCATACCCATCGAAACAAAAACCACGCAACTGCCTCAAGTCACCCACACCAAAATCAAACCGAAATTTCAAGCCATTCTAGTCCCAAACCAAAAACCCGTGGTCATTGATTCACCACCATACACTGTCAACTAATCCAATTTCTTCCAAGAACACCATTGTCTTCCTCATCAACTTCCAAGACCAGCAAACCAAAACCATTATAACCTGTCATCTTCCTTACCCTCCATTAACCCGAAACATGCAACACCAGAGAAAGCATCAAGAATTTCATCCACTATTCCTCACAACTGAATACCAAAAAATTTTCCAGTATCTCTTCCAACCAAAAACCAATTTCCTACCCTTCACCAACTCAGCTCCATAGAAGCACAACAAAGCATCACAGAGCGATTGTTTCTCCAAGATCAATTCCATTCATAACCTTGCATACCATTTTCTTATTCACCCATAATAGACGAACAACAACCTCTATCTTCAAACCCGCCACCCACAGTCAGCTCAGCCCTCTTCATCGACACGACGCACAACAAACCCACACCATCACATCCCGAACCAATTCAACTCGAACAACCTATCTCTAACCATCATTCTTCACATCCTTCAGTCTTGAAACAACCCAGTAAGAGCACCACCGTGAAGCCGCCACCACTAAACCAAAACCCACAGAAATTAATCGAAGCCGATCCGCTAGAAAACCTCAACAAATCATCCAAACAAAAAATGAAAGTGTTACCTTTTTCTCCTTAAATACCCACGAAAGAAACCCCAACCACCCTCAAATACCCACGGTTGAAACCCATAACAAACCCAAGAAACAACCCTCACCTTAGCCATCAAACTTGGCACACCACACTGACACCTACTCTCATAGCCCGTCAGCCCATCTATCCTCCAAACCCATAGCCCAAATACAACTTAGCTTTTTCTCTCTAAACCCGAAGACAACAACCCAACAAACCCAATTGATTGAATCTGGGTCCATAGCCAAGAAACCACCTTGAAACCTATCACAAACCATAAATCTACCCTCATCCACCGTGGGTTTCTCCTCTAGACAAAACCTCACTTATACCCGAAGCATTGGTTAAGGAAAGAAGAAGAGAAGAGTTTGTTTTGGAGCTTTTCTTCGCAGTTTATTATTCCCCTCATTTATGCAGGCTTTTAATATAGGCCCGTGTAACACGCGCGCGTCACAGTCCAGAGAATCTAATCCGCCTGTGCGTGAGCCACACTCTCACCACGTGTCCTAGTGGTATTTTCCAACATTTTTTTGGTGTTTTTCAACCTCAAACCCGAGTAAATATTTCTGTTATTTTTGTGTTTAAATTTTGTATATATTAATAATTTTATGCTCTTGTTTTATTGTAAAAATATATTTTTTTTTGTTCAGCAGTGTATTCTTATAAAAAAAAATGAATAAAACAGAATTATAAAATTGTAAGAAAAATAATAAAATAAAATGTCATTTATCATTCCGCAATATTTTCTTAGCATACGTTTAGTAGTTTGAGCTAGGTCAATGTGATCCCAATAAAGCTTATACAATAATGGCATTGTTTTGGATTTTATTTTTGTAGATTTCAAATCAGAGATATCTACCTCTCATGTAACATTAAGGCTTAATCTTGATTGTAATTGAATTCCTTAATGGCACGAAAACAAGAGAAAACATGCTTCTAATTTGTCAGCTACAATCATGGTGCGAGAAATCAGGGTTTAAGTCTTATAATCCACTTCAAATTTTAGGTCACATGTATTTTCTCAATCAGCCTTTAATTAAGAACCATAGCCCAACCTTTCCATTCTTATGCAAGATTCAATTTTTAAAATTTGATCCTTTTTTCATGACCCAAGCAAAGAGGAATCAATGGCCAATACCTAAGTTGATTTCTATGACTATCTTCAAGGATTTGATACTTAAAAAACTAGTGATTTTTTTTTTTCATAGGGGGGTTAACATCCATCTATAAAAGGGATAACACTAACAAAAAAAAAAAGGTAAGGGAACTGTCGCATGTGGACATACAACATTAGGTAATCGTGGAAGTTACCACCTAGTTGTCGCTAAGAAACTCGGGTGTACTAGTCTTATTAGAAATTCAAGGGGTAAGAGACTGGTTGTGATTAGAAAATGTATTAACACATCTACTGTACCTTACTTAAGGTAAGCTGTATTATATGAATTGAATGTGGTTTAAAGATTTTGATGAGTTCCTAACTCTACAACGGAAATTTACTGAGTGATGACCATTGTGTCACCCATAAGTCCTGAACTCAAGATACTTTAAGGAGGGCTTGCCTTAATGCAAAACAATGTATAAGGAGTATACACTCTAAATGCAAGTTATAATCCTTTTACGTGAGACGAGGGGTAGGTTCACTACTTAGTTTAAAAAAAGGTCTCTCATTGTTCTAGTGATCGTCCTAATGAAGGCAATAAAAGGGCCTGGTAGGTAATGAGATGACATGTATTCCAGTTACTACCAGTCCAAGAACTTTGCAAAGAGTTAGATGATTTCATAAGCTTAAACCTCGACTAAAATTCATAGGGTAAGATGTTATTCCCCCCACATAACTTAAAGTTTCTATGTGCTCATCTCATAGCAATATATCGCAAATAAACTAATGATGCATGAAAACATACATGCATAGGCAGGATAAAATATGCTAAATCATAAATAAAATAAAATAAGCCAAATGAAAAAAAAATGTGAACACATCAAAACAACTAAACCATATAAAACACACAAAGCTTAGTCCAATACTATTAGAAGCAATACCTTATCAAGTGGAGTTGTCATTCTGTTGCACGTGGATATATGACGTTGAGAGGTCGTGAAAGTCGCCACCTAATTATTTGATTTATGGTCACTAGAAAACCGGAGTGTAATGGACTTATCAGAAATTCAAAGGTTAAGGGACTGCTCGTGGCTAGAAAATGTATTAGCGCACTTAGTACACCCTACTTGAAATAAGATGCATTGTGATGTTTGAATTTGATTTAAAGATTTTGATGGTTTCTAATTGGTGGTATCCTTATGACATATGATAGGGATTTATTCCGGTGAATAAATTTAGCATTTCGAATTTATTATAAGCTCGTGTGCGCAAATTAATTTTTATGGAGAGGGATCCATGTAGGTGTCTTGAAAGGGTTCATTTATCCTTAAAGGCGGAAGGGTTTTCCACAACTCGTATGTTATGACGAGAAATACTTCCAATTAAAATTAGTGAATTTTCTAGTCAATTTCTGATATTTAAATATCAGCTTATTTGTAGGTCTAATGTTTATACTAGAATATTGACCATTAATTCTCATGAATTAAAATTTTAGAGATTATTGAAATATTGACAAAATTCTCATGAATTCAGTAAAATGATAATTAAATCCAAAATGCATGCAAATATATATTCTTTGAATTTTGCATAAAAATACTAAAATACCATGTATTTTATTTTATTTAAGCAAAATATATTTTTATTTTTATTTTTGAGAGACTTGTCCGTATGCAAATAAAACATTTTGTTAATTAGTTTTTTTTTTCTTTATATCTATCCTTTTTTTTATCATTTATTTAACACAAAGTAAAAGGGCAATAAAAAGAAAATAAACATACACATAAATTCTCTATTTTACTATATTTTACTTACACACCTAATTACACATATCTACAAAGCACTAATAATTCAAATTCAAAAAAATAATTTAAAAATACATATTAAACATCTAAAATTATAAAATAGATCTTCCCAAGATAAAATAATATGGAGAAGTTGTTGAAACTTGAGGACAGTACTCCTGAAAGATTCCAGGGGCTGGGGGAATAGTGATAACGAGTGGAACCACGTGCCTCTCCCACTGCTGGTGTGTGGAACCAGGCGCCTCCACAGGTAAAACTAGAAATATGGGTGGATTTGAAGTGGTTAGTCCTCTTCTTCCTCCCTAGCTGGTGGTGAAAGTCAACGTTACCAGCAAAACGAGGAAAAACACACAAACAATTTCTTTTACTTACGTTTCTATTTCTTTAGAATTGATTCTTTCTTCCTCTCGGTTTGTTGGTTGCTGTTCAATGGAGTAGCTGGATTGTGATGGTCAACGGTGCAGCTGAAGGACAATCGTTACTGTTACTAGATGTGTGGGCTATTGTTGATGACGACGAATATGTTGGGAGCTGCTAGTGGTGTAGAACGTCATGGATTTGTTTTGATGGGGAATGAGTATATGACCGAGAGGGAGGGTTGTTAATTACTTGTGTTTTGGAAAGGGAGAGGCTGTGGTCAGCGGTGCTGTTGGTAGTGATAAGGAAAAGCTAGAGCTGCCGTGAGTTTTGGAAGGGAAATGAGCTGTGGATGGTGGTTCTTGTGGTTGTTGAGAGGCTGGCGTCTGGTGGTTGGGGAGTCGAACTGAGAGGGACAGGAAAATGGGTTTACAGCCCACAGTGTTCTTCTCTCTGGTCTACAATAATTTTGCCCATAACTTAGTTGTTCTGTTCATTTTTCGCCCCCTCCACACCCCTGTTGACTCTGCCCTGACGAAATTAGGCTAACATAAAGAAATTATTACATAAACTAAGTTCATCACATCACATGAGGCATAAACTAAATTAATAAACATGGGACATACAGAGTAAAATACAGAGATTTTTGTTGATCATGATGCATTTCACATAATTTTATCTACATGTCTTCTATTTATTAGTATAGCCTATAAGTGATATGGTAAATTTAGCGTGTGTAATCATTTCTCGTCTATCCTAACCTAGCATGTTCTCATTTCATTTTATTTTATATTTTTTAGATTAAATTAAGCTCTCTTACGTTGAATATTGAAAACGAGTATGAATATTGCTACAACGATCTAACTGTCTAGCAGAGGCTTAATTTTCAATTGGAAGTGACGAGTTAAAGACTTTCATGTCTTAAATTTTTTTCTCGATGCAGATTGCAGAAGGTAAACAGAAGTTGTGATGAACTTTCTAAGTATGTGCTGGCGTTCAAAGCAATCACAAAAAGGAGATATTACTCGAGACGAGGGGTCACCTCAAGGACTCAACGCAGCCACAAACCAAGAAACTTCGTATTTCCTTGCACAGCACTGTCCAAGCAACTTCCAAATATTTGCTCACTATAAATTGACAGCATTCCCTTGGAGATCATCAAGAAACTCCCACGTAACATTTTTCAGCAAAAGAAAGTTAACTAGTTGGCCTACAGTGTCTTCACCAATACTACTTCATCGAAAACTGTTTTAGATAACAAGAGAAAGCAAGAAATGGGTCATTTCTCAGCCATTTTTAGTTGCTTTGTTCCATCGGCTTCTTCAAGGGTTAGAGATGAAGCCCATAAGAAGGCAGAGATTCCTAAAAACAAATCAAAATCATCAGGTGCTCCAATCGTAGTTTCTTACTTCCCCATGAACTCATATCTCTCTCGCTTGTAACAAATTCCATTCCAGGAAGATGAAGAAGGGCCATGTCACATGTGATTGTTTATGCAACTCAGCATATGGCGGGAGCCTAGTGCGGTTCTGATTTATTTTTTTATTTTTTTATGGATATGTTATTTTATTTGTTGCAATAGCTAGGTATTGCAAGAATTGCTTATCCTGTAAAGAAAACAAAGGATGAATACCAAAATCATATATAATTTTGTCCCGAAGTAAGAGTATAATTTATGGAGTCCACCTCTCAAATCATTCACCAATTAAATTTATTTGCAAAATCTTAATCCTGCACACCCCTAGGAACTTGCACGCGTACATCAAGTTTTTTTTATATATAATAATTATTAATATCATGCTAGCCATTTAGAGGATGGCGATCATGAAAATTTATAGTTTTTACATGAAAAGTCATAACTAAATTATTACTCGTGTAAGAGAAATGTTCTTCACAACTGTATAACCATGCAGATAACCGATGCAGGGTTAAAGAAAAACAAGACTCGGATTTTGTCAAATATCATTGAAAACTCAATTATTTTTGTTAATCAGATATTTCAAGTAATATCATATGAGAGTAGTTTCCAAGTTTTCCTCTCAAAACTTCTATTTACCATCATTTGCTATTAAACCAGCAGTTCATCAGGTGTGTTTAGAGCACACCAAAAGACCCCACCATGAAATTAATTTTGTCCATTGTTTTCATGCAAATTGGAATTGTATTAATACATGATCTGATGTCTCTAATTCAGATGTACAGAGGTCTCTGATGTAAGTGCTTACATCTGGGAATTAGAAGATGACAAGTGCATCATAAAACACGTTCAAATACTTTTCTAAGAGAATTAAGCTAGATCAATTGGCCTTTGTCAAGAAAACAAGACTCAGCCGGATAACAGACATTAATGTTCCAAGCAAATAAACATTTCTTTCTGACACGCAATTTGAAAGCAAATATATGCTACAGAGTCAACGTTCAAAAAAGGCATAGGTAACGATTATCTACCATTGTTTCAAAAGCCGAAGGGACACAACAATCATAGTATAAAATAAGTTCGGACTGTTCCCTGGCTTTTATAATATATACGCAACTAAGACTTGGACACATTAAGTTATTAGTAGATATATATCAAGATCTTTCTTGCTCTGCAAGCTCGAAATATATAATTTTTCCCTCATAAGAAACTGTTTGTACCGCGTTCTTAAAAAATTTAAATTTTTTTTATTAAAATTTAATATGGTTTATATGTTTTGGATCGTTTTGATGTGCTAATGTCAAAAATAATTTTTAAAAAATAAAAAATCATCATTAGCATGTATTTCAATATGAAAAATTAAAAAACAACCACTACCACACTGCAAATCATACTCTAAGTGTCACTAGTCATTGTGGCCGAAAGCAGCCACTGAAAATTGGTTTTCCTTTCTTTGCAAGTAAACATAAACTTCTCTCACACGCTTCATTTTTTTCTCATTATAAATAGCCAATTCTTTTGCGTTACAATTCATCAACTTAGATTCCAACGTGCCTTCTCTAAGCTTGTTTTTTCCCTCTCGTTGCCCTCTTACTAGTTATTCCTAATTGTTAAGCTAAAAAAAGACACCAAGTGCCTCTCTTCACGGAGAAAGAAACGTCAAGCTAGCAATACAAAGCCACAATGGCGAAGTTCTCAGCAATTTTCGGCTGCTTTGTTTCCTCTTTTTCCTCACGAGTCTCCAATGACAACGTTTCAGTTCCAGAAGTAAAAGCGCCCAAATCAGAGAAGTCAAAGGGCAAATCAAAATCATCCGGAGCTCCCATTGTAGTTTCTTACTTCCCTGTTAATT
>Ga0325402_1000021_pt1 | contig 62090 bp, 24 predicted proteins | sample PopdelMetagenome_22_FD_207212 | JGI IMG/M metagenome (GOLD analysis project Ga0325402, IMG submission 207212) | Populus deltoides microbial communities from Bellville, Georgia, United States - Xylem-PdKOR-R3 | ecosystem: Host-associated > Plants > Phyllosphere > Stem > Wood/Secondary xylem... | reverse complement strand
AGCCTAAAAAAGCGACCCCTTGAAAACGTATCATGTCCCTCCATGCCACCACAGCAACATACGGACGGTGATGATGAATTGGGTCATGAGCATCCTTGACGAATTATAAGAGCTGAAAAGGAGAGCGAGCGTGCCTTGCATGCATGTAAATGAATCCTCCCTCGCTTCTCTTCTCTGTGGATTCCAGACGATAAAGCAAGGAGAATGATTAATGGCACCGAGGGATGGAATACAGCTGGAAATTACATACCAAACATTTGGATGGATTGCCTTCATTTTATGGTCCATCAGCTTCTACGCTCAAGTTTTCTTGGATTTCAAACGCATGCATTTCTTGTCATCATCTGATCCAATCTCACTCTTCTTTCTTTTCTCAGCACAAATCAGAGTGGTGGGGTTGGATCTTGACGAAGCATTCCTCTCCGTACTTGATATATAGATACATAACCCTAGCTATGAGATGTTACTGATCATGGAGATCCAGATTAACGGATCGAATTAGTTGTGTTATTAATTTCTTGGTCCGTGCATGCTGATGAGTGCAGTAGCCACTGCATGATTGTGTAAATCTGGGCTGTTCTTGCGCTTCACGCACGTATATATTGGACCCTTCATGCGCATGAAGTTAGTTACCTCGTGGAAAACTCTTTAAAATGATATTAGGAGGGTTTAATTCATTCTATAAACAGCTTTGGAATTCGAACCCAAGCCACAACTTGGATTAAAGTGTGGTTGCTATCAATGAACTGAGAGAATATCATCATCGACTAACAGCACTACCTGATACGTATTCCTCGTATGAAAACATAGCGCCATAAAAATCACGGTCCTCCTCGCCCTTATCTTTTGAATCAGACTCTTTGACAAACCACTCATCTAAATCATCCATGATCTCTTCCTCATTTTCGCTAGTTTGCCCAATATGCTCCCCCATCAAATTAAGAATATTTAGAGGAGCCTTCCTTTTAGTCAGGCACAGTACTTTCCACATCAATTTGTTCTTCCTATTGCTAGCTTTAACTCCTTTATTACTCCTGGACACTAAGGCGGGATCAATCTGCTTTCTTTTACAGCTTGCGATTGGTTGGAATTGTGGAATATGGTACTATCCAGGAAGTGACTCTTCTTTTTCGTAAGGACTAAGGTATACCATATTACTGGAACCATATTGCATGTCAAATTATCCCTTCATGACAAGAGCACATGCCCTATTACATAAATACTAATTTACACGACGCACTAAGCTGCGAGTAAGATAAAAAATGTTTTTGAAAGTAACAAAATATATTTAAATTATAGAAAATTAATTGATATTATTATTAAATTCAACTCAATATGTGAAGTTTACTACTTTTCAATCCTACTATCTCCCTAATTTTCTAAACCGAGTTTAAAATTGAAATATATATATAAGAGTTAAACATGATATAATTAATTTTGTTGATTAAAAAACAACTAGTTAACCAGTAAAAAAAATAAAGATGAACTTTTTAAAAAAATAATGAAATTAACATAAAAAAACTTTTAGATCCAATTTCTTATCTAATCCAAGTTTAAAATTAAATTATATAAAAATTATATCGATATGACTTAATTAACTTGACCAATTCAAAGATAACATAACCAACTAATACAAAAAAAAAATTGAAATAAAATTTATAGGATTAACAAATAAAACCTCTTGACTCAAAACTTTATCAGGTCTAAATTTAAAATTAAATTGTAAGAAAATTATCTCAACATAATCCATTCAACTTGACCACAAGTTTAAAATCAACTCAAACTATTGTTTAAAAAAAATTGTTCATGAAATCAAGAAGAAACTGAAATTTAAAACAAAAAACAAAGAAGAGAAATGGAATAAAAAATGGGGGCTGAATTGAATAAATAAAAAAAGAGCTTCACAGTAGCAGTAAAGCTCCATTTAAAAAAAGCATTCAAAATGATGTGCAGCTCAGGAGAAAATTAGAGATTCAAAGGTAAAAACAAAATTCTGATGATTTGCATTATACTCTCGCAATGGCTTGAAGCAATTTTATTTCCTTATTTTCCTCACGTACTTAATATGCACACCACAAACAGATACATATTTCAAGTGGAGGGCTGTTCAAGCTTACATGTCAAAGCAAATTCTCTCGGCATGCTAAACTGAAGGCCGAAGTACATAAACCATTAAAGGTGGGATTTCATAACAACATATTATACGAGCATTACAAACGGGCTCTAGAAATACTCATCTTAGGGAAACTGCACAAAGGATTGTTCCAGGCAGGCTGCATTTCTATAATGTGGGAGGAATCCAGATATAGCCATGTGTTTGAACATAACCAGCTTTTGCCAACAACTCATCTGCTTTGACCGGACCTCGGCTGCCTGGTTGGTATTGCAATGGCTTCATCTCGCCATCATCAATCCTATGCAGAAGGGGTGTGAAAATCTCCCATGCCGCCTGATGATTAGAATGAAGCAACCATCAGATTTTGAAATCCCATTTCAGTCAAGATATTTTACCAAGTTAAAACAAAACCTACCTTCAACTCATCTCTGCGAACAAAATGCTGCTGATCACCTCTAATTCTGTAAAACCAAAAACCACACTAGTTATCAATTTTGTTATTGCTATTGCTTTTGTAAAACAATTACTGTTATATCCTTCATTCGTAGCTTATGCCAACCCTTTTAAGCTCATTAGACTTCGATGCACTTTCTGGACTCTCATGACAAAAGCAACACTAAAAAATATTTTGTCAGAAAAAAATGAACAAAAGGCATGAATCATACGTGTCAAGAATCAGACGTTCATATGCCTCCGGGATGGCAACCCCTTGATAACGTTGCTTATATGACAAATCTAGTTCACTTTGAACAGTAGACATCTCAAGTCCAGGCTGCTTCACCTGCATGAGAGACATCGAGCAATTCAGAGATAAGCACAAGGACAGCTAAATATTCATGTAATCTCCAATTATAGATTTATCATGTCTCGTGCATTCAGATCATATTCTTAACCTTATACTGTGGACCTATTTTTAGATCAGCTATAATTTTGTGAACACATGGCAGAATAATTTTTCAGAAAATGGCATGTACATTCTCTTTAGCACCAATTTCCAATTTTATTGGACAAAACATTCGTGCAATTTAACAAAGGATAAAGCTTTGCATACAATTACCAAATTAGACACATACCGTAAGTTTCATGTACATGGCTTCTGAGGGTTGCAGGCGTATCACAAACTCATTTCTTCCTTGCTTTTGACCTACAAAGTAAGATATAAGTCAAGTAACAAGATGCTTGTTGGGAGCAAATTAAATGATTTGGGAGCAGCAGATATATTAGTTTGTAAGAACAAAATTACTTTGAAAAACACCACTATAATTTATAAAATTAGCCGGTTTATAAAATCTTTTCCAAAGCTCAGGATCAACATAAACCATGGAGGAAGTAGTGATGCAGAACTCTAAATTTCAAGAGTCATACATTTGAATATATCACCAGGAACATCCTTAAATTGAACACGTATCTCTGCCTTCCTTGAATTCAATGCTTTCCCGGCCTTTAGTATGAAAGGAACCCCTGAGAAACAAAGTATGGCAATAGCAATGAGAACAAATTGCTTTGGCAATCTGAGTATATCTAAGGTTCCAAGAGATTCAGAAATCACTTCCACTGTACTGTGAAAATGTTCTGTAAATAGCAGAGTAAATGGATCCTAAAGGAAGTATACCTTCCCATCTTTCATTATGTATTCTCAGAACAACAGTTGCAAATGTTGGGGTATTTGAGTGATCAGGAACTGTTGGGTCATCTCTGTAGCCTTCATACTGTCCAAGAACAACCTCTTCATCTTTGATTGGAAGCACTGATTGAAGAACCTGAAAGTCACTGTGCAGTCAGCATTTGAATGGAATAGGTACTCTTAAGGCTCAGAGCACCAACCTTTGAAGGAACAGATAATATCACAACGAAAATTAATTCTAAACTACAAGCTTTTCTCTAAATGGACACCTAAGAGGATCGATGATTAATGTTTTTCATCTGTCAAGGAACTAAGATATTGAAGCATCTTAGTTCATGATTATCGTTGAAGACCTTTCAGATTACAAATATCAGGTGATCATGGAATGAGATACTCTCAAAACTAATTGAGTCAAAAGATACTCACCTTCACTTTCTCATCCCGGATATGTTCAGGTTTGAGAGAAACGGGCTTCTCCATGGCAACCAAACAAAGAACCTGTGACAAGAAGAAAATCGATTGATAGATTAGCCACAAATGGAACCCCTTTCCACTCTCATAATTTTCTCTTGCATGGTGATGCTGGAGAATAAAAAATATGCAACTTGCTCAGGACATGAATGCTTAAAAGATCAGTCTAAGTACAGGGCTGAGCTATTTCGTATGACAAACTAAATTCTAAAAGTAGACAGCAGTACTCTTATATCAGAATGGTCCAGAAAAATGCTTATCCTATATTCAGGGGATATTGAGACTCCAAAAAAGATGATGAAAATATAATAGTCCAGATTAAAGCCATGGCCCATACCTGTAATAAGTGATTTTGAATAATATCACGGATAATCCTGCCACAGAAAAACAAGATTAAAACTTGTCACCCAGAGAACTCCACAATATAAATTATCAGAAAACAAAAGGTTCCATAACCCAAAACTGCATTTTCAAGAAAATTTTACCCTCAGTTTTGCTAGAAGATACTGATCAAAGATTTTAAAAAGAAAAACTACATAAAGAAAGTAAAATTAAATATGCTACATATTATAACAGTATGATTATGTCCTGAAGAAGAAAAGGTGTGGTTTCTTGGTAAGAGATCCTGCTCTATGGACTGTATGTGAACAGGTGTTTACAAAGCATACCCGTATTCATCAAAATATCCACCACGGCCTTCTGTTCCAAAATCTTCTCGGAACACAATCTGGAAAACAAAGGAGATGAAGATTGAAATTTATGATGCAATGCTTTTAATGAACAGATACTTTGGTAAATAAGACTCATAATTTGATGTTCTGAGATGACCATTGAAAGGCATAAATTCATAGCTAAAAAGTGTCACATCCCCACTATTAGCATTAGTTTTGTTTGGCACACAGTGACAAAAGATGCTCACCTGTACATTGTCAATGTTGTCGCGGTTCCAAAGAGGTAAAAAGAAGCGATTTGCAAAACGGAGTACTAGCTACAAAATACAAGCAACAAAAAGGATTAGGAAGAGATAGCAACCTTGATAAACAATGAATGCTAGATACTTCTATGTATCTTACCAAGTTCTGCACCAATTCTTTTCCCAAGTAATGATCAATTCGGTAAAGTTGTGGTTCCTCAAACAACTCTCCAATCTGGGCACTGAGTTTTTCTGCAGATTCCAAATCTTTGCCGAAAGGTTTCTCAATGACAATTCTAGTCCATCCACCAAGATCAGCTGGAAAGGATTACATGAACAGCAGTCAATAAAATCAACGCAAGAAGTTCCAGTCTGCATGAAAACTGGAAAGTTAACACAGCTACTTAAACTGATGATTTTGTCAAGTCTAGCAAATTTATCTAACCAAGGCTAAACAAGAAAAAGGGCAAGTTCAATTAGCTTTCAAGGATGAATTAAACGATGTTAAGAAAGTAGCTACAGGATAACAAAATCTCATTTAGAGGGATAAATTGAAACAAACACATAAGATTCTCCATCATTAGCAGATCCAGTGATGGCTCAGTATAACAATGGGGCCTCCAGTTTTTGCCAATCAGGAAAAATTTTAAGAGCCCCTGATGAGAAACATTCTTAAGCAAAAGCAAGAAGGTCAAAAAAGGTAACTTGATTGTCAGTATCTGCAAAAATATGTCAGTTCTCTTTTTCTTTTTCTCATAGTTCCCAAAGTGGCTATCATTCAAGTTCTTTTAACCATCAACATGACTAGACCAAATGAATATCTCATTGTGCTTATTATCTTCTTCCAATAAATACCAGATGTAAATGAGGATATTATAAAAAGAGAAAATGTCTGACTTTATGAAGTAAATGCCAAAAAAAATCTACCTTCCGATATTGGAAGCCACACAAGCAAACTGGATCAGAAAAACTTACATCTATTCATGCAACACTTTCTGATCATCCTGCAGACTGGTGGATACACTGATGGGGGGAGTGCAAGATAAAATAGTCTTCGAGACGATCCTTCTGCACTGTTTTTTGATACTTCATGCTCTGAAATTTCCTTATCCAAAAGCCGAAAGCCATCCTCAGTATCATAAGAACCACTTACATATTTAATCTGCAAAGTTGCAAAAGCTTAATATCGTATTGGTGCATGCCAGAACAGATAAAAAAAAAAAAAGGCATAGAAAGAGCTAGATTCACCAGTTGCAAGAACTTTGATACATCTTCAGAGTGCTCTGAAGCATCTTCGCCAAAATATCTGCAATGATTGTTCAATGCCAATCATTTTCCATATTTATTAAACTTATCAATAACTTTCAGCAAAAAAATAGCACCAAAATATTATATGGAAGTTTGAAAGGTAGTATTTAGCACCATCGACCAATGAACTGACAAAATGACAAACAAAGAAGCAAAAGGGAAAAACAAGAAGCCACAGTCACGAAGTACAACTCCTACTTTCTTGCTTGTATGTTTCGATGTGAACTTCACAAATCATATCAGCTTGCCCATTATTCTCTATCACTGTGAATTAAAGTAAAATCGCACACATTTTCGAGAGCATATGCGCACAAGCATGAAGCAAGCACATAGACTTCAAAAAACAATACAGATGCAAGGCAGGATATCTCACCCACGGATTCGATTTCTGAGATCATCATCTGAAATCTTGGTCCTTGCATATCCAAAAATGTAAACTTCATTTGATGGCAGAAATCCCTGCCCACCATCCCATCAAATAAAAGATCAATCGAACTTCTCTAAATTCACCAGAGACCATTCAATTATTAGTTTCAAAATTAGCAAGCAAAAGGATTGCCCTCTATTTTACCCGGCGATAAAGATTGTAGAGAGCAGGGAAAGTCTTCTTCTTGGCTAGATCACCAGAAGCACCAAGAACAATAATTGAGAGGCACCCAGTTTCGGGAACAGTCTCGTATTCCTTTGAAAATGAATCACTTCTAAAACTAGATCTCTTCTCTACCATCCATTGACCTGATCCCATGTCTTTGATATATCAAGATTTGCCTCCTCTCACTATCTTTTGTGATCTGTTCTCGTAACACAAAAATATTAGCTACAAAGCAAAGGTTATTCGTTTTGACCAAGAAACAAAATACTTAGAATTCTGTTTCTTTCCTTGGGTTTCATCGAAGTGAAAACGTGGTTGTTCTATAAAAGAAATGAAACAAAAGCTTAACTAATAAAATGGACCAAGGAAACCATTAGACAAAGAGCCTCAAGGGAAGAAGAATGCAAACCTGAAATATGGGGAATGAATCGGATCTAATCAGATGATAGAGATCAAGAAGTGACAAAGTTGATCCCAGATTTTGGTGCAACGTTTTCTGCAAATATTATAGGAGTTGGTGAGGAGATATCTATATCGCAAGTCATAAAGAGGCACAGAAAGGGTGTGTTATTTTAACGTTTTGTAAAAGCCGTAAAAATATTTTCATGGGATTTGCCTTTGCCCTCGTTGCGTTGCTCACCAAACTCTTGTTTTGTCTTTGGCCGCGGACGACCAACCGTACAGTACTGGTAAATTTTTACCCTCATGTTTTTTTCCGTGTTCAAACGTGTACACAGTTTTTTGGTGCATTTGGTCTAATTTTAACGGGGGTAATGATTGAGTAATTATAATCTTAAATAAATTAGTTATTAAATAATATTGATTAAAAACTCCCGAGCAAGATAAAATGAGATTTAAAAAAACTTTCAAATCTTATTTAAAAGATTAATAACTATTAATTAAAAAATAAACATGATTTAACATAGTAAACATACTCTATTTTCTAATATTAAATCAGAACATTATTAATGAAAGGTTATTAATTAGACTGGGAAACCGATCACTGAAATATTAAGTCAAACCATTAATAATTTTTCTAATATTTAGGGGATCATGACACATTGTTAGGTGAAGCACTTGATCTTTAAATATAAACTAATTAATTATTGAATTGATAATAAATTAAATTATTTAATTAGATTATAATTTATATTTGTACCAACGTATTAACAACCTAATGAGTCATACACATTAAAAATCATTAGTCAGAAATTAAACTAAGATTATTTAATTAAGTATGACTTAATTAAAATATATTTTAGAAATTAAGGACTAAAATATAATTAATACATAGATTATATCTTTAAACTTGGAAAAATCAAGTAAGGACTTCATTGAGTTAATTTATAAAATTATCCTGAATTAATATGTGGATATTATTAAAAGAAAAAATTGATATTCCAATTTATAAAGTTTTTCATATTTCCCTATAAATAGTAAACTATGCCTTTTATTTTTGTGTGGTTATTTGTTAGACAGAAAAACTACGTAAATCACAGAATAAAAAACTAACACTCTAGGCATAGAAATCCCTGCCTACTAAGTGCCCGTTTGTTTACGCGGTAACTTTTGCTTTTAAAATAAACTACACAAACTGAAAGTTTGGTTATGATAAAACGCATTTCACTGTTGACATGGGACCCACACAAAATTTGGAATGAACCGCAGGTTTGCGGAAAGCAGCTCTCAGCTGTTTTCCGCAAACCTGCGGACAATGGAGAGTGAAACTCCACTATTCATATGAATAGTGGAGTCACTCTCCACTGTTCCGGTCGAACCGGGTCCAGTCCAAAGCTAAATGCAGTGAAACGGGTTCGATTCAGTTAAAAAAATTCAATTTTTATTTTTATTTTTATTTTTAATTGTGTTTTATTCAAAAAATTAGAAGGTGATCGCTTGATGACGTATTATTTGCAGAATTTGATCGCAATCCCAATTTTATTCTTGATGATATTTTACATGATATCGTTGCGCGCTTAAGAAACCAAGGAAACTGTAGTCCTTATCGGATGGATTTTGTACGTGATGAAATTATAGATAGTTTAATGGAACAATAAAAAATATTAGATATAAGTATTATTTATTTCATGATGTAATAGCAGTAGTTAAATCTACAATATTTAAATTAAAAACCATCAATATATATTTTAATTATTTTATAACCTCAATTTGAAAAACATTCTTTTAACCAAACACATTAAACTACTTTTTATTCAACCTTAATTTCAACCACAGTTTTAACCAAACATATATAAATACTAAACCAACCTTAACTAAAAGTACTTTTTATAAAACAACTTTTTTCAAACCAGAACCACAAAAGCTACCACAATACCTGGATTTAAGAGATTTTTCACGGATGGTTCGTGTAGATTACTGTTGGAGTTAGACATATTGTGATTTGTGACAAATCAGCTTTTAAAAAATTATTTAAAGTTGAAGAAAATCAGATCTTCAAGTAATAAATTCTTAAACAACTCTAAATTTGTATAATAAAATCTTAAAAATTATCGAATAATTTTGTTTTATTATTCTTAATTATGAGTATATGATATTTAGAAATGTAACAATTATGTCTCCTCTTTCTAATCTACGTTGCTTTCGATTAGAAACAAAAGGCTTATCAACTTGTCCTGACACCACTCTTATGCACTTTGAAATATTTGTTGTATTTCTTCTTCATTAGAACTCATCGTCGAACTTACAACAATATCTAAAGTAGGAAGACCTTGTGAATTTACCCTCTTCACATCCATATTAGTCTGATCTGCTACAAGAAACTTTACATTCTACTCCAAACAGTAAGGTGTAACACATTCTCGAAGCAATATAAGACCTTCTGAAATGTTTCATTGAGCTTTCATGGTGCTCAAGGGTTGTTATGTTTCATGGCGGCCGATCGAGAGGCTTTGTCAAAGCAGGTACTTGGATTAAACATACAAGTCTTTATTCTAATCATGGTGTGTTTGTTATAATTTTTGTGATTGGAGTTGAGTATAACCTAATTATATACGAAACTCAACAATAAAAACTAGTTTTTTTTTTGTTTTTTTAGCTTTTTTTGATCGGTGTTACATACAAAACTCAATCATAATTTCTAAAACAAATATATTTTTATAGCGTTTATGGTTCAAATTCCCAGGGTTTAAGAAAGAGATCATGAATTTCAAGAGATAAATATCAAGACTAGAAAAAAAAAATTGAATATGATTACAAGTGTGATATGTCTCTTTTCATGTATTATACAATCTTATCTTTTAATTATTTTTAAGATTTTTGTTTCATCTATAATTTTAAGTGTAAATTCTCAAAGTATAATAAAAAAGTAAAAATAAAATCAAATCTTAAGAGGTTTTATATATATATATATATATATATATATAACCATCCCTAAAATTAAAAATCAATAACAACAATAAAATAATAATAATAAATGACTTATCCAAATAATAAAACTTAGAATACTCAATTTCCCAAACCTTCTCATGAACCTAACAAATTTTCACCACTAATTATAAAAAAGGTAAAAAGTTTATATGTTGTAATTTTTCAATAAATCTTTTATCCCTTTGTACGTCTTATGTGTATACATCCATACAAAGCTTCATTGAAACCCTATATTTTTTTTAGTTCTGTCATTAATTTTTTTTCTAACTTATTTATGCTTAACACAAATTTATTATTTTTTATAGCTTTTGTTGTTTTTTTTAATTCAAATAAATTGTTAAATAGTTTGATTGTTTTAATTTTTAATTATAGTTTGTTGATACATAAAATTGCAAATTAAGTTGTTATATGTTAGATTTCAAAATTAATAGCACTCATTGATATTTTTTTTTAAAATACAAACACTCAATTAAAAAAATTAAAATCCATACACTCAAATAAAAAATAATCCATATACTTAATTGGAAATAAAGTGAAAATCTCATGCACATTGTCTGACACATCAATATAATGGTATACCAATTTAACAATTACGTCTTGTATATATTTGACAAAAATAAAAATTAATTAATGAAGTGAGATCAATCTAATGGTTAGAAAAAATTGAAAATTCTCACATTGGAATATACTCAATTAAAAAAAATTGGAAAGCTGGTACACAAAAAAAATAATTTATGTGCAATTTCCCAATGGATGAAGCCGTTTTTTTTTTTTTTTTTTTTTTTATGACTTATCCGAGTTAATCCCTGGGCTGATACACTCTGGATCTGGACAGTGGAGTTCGAGGCCCAACTCTTGAAGACAAACAACCATGCAACATGCTTCCCGAAGTTAAGGAAGACCCAACCGCAGACACTGGGGCGTGTCCAGTAAAGATTTATCGAGGTTTTGAAACCTAATTCCCATTTCAACCTTGACCTTCTTTGTCACCACAGTTGATGAAAATGAAAATATATTAAAAAGTAAAGTATATTTTGGTCAAACAGTTGGGTGGAGAAAATTACAATGAAGACAAGAATATAACCACAAACTAAGTACATAAAAATAGAAGATTAATGTTTTTTGATTTTAAGGTTGAAAATGCTGGGAAAGAAACTTTGCAAAAAAGCAAAATCAGAAACAATAACAGTAAAATTGAGCTAACAAAACACAACAACAGTTAGCAGCAGCAGCAAAAACAACCACCAGTGATTGCTGCTTCTTTTCTGCTTTGATTGATTCCCATCTATCTCTCCCCCGCCCTCTTTTACATGGATACATACACAAAGAAAACACAAGAAAGACCAAATTGTGTGTAACTTTATCTGTAAGTATAGAAGAAAATCACCATTCCTTTTTTGTCTACTTTGATTCGCTACTCCCCCCCTTTTGCCATGTTTGCTGTATCTGCTGGTTTTTAATGTTAGTTTAATGTTTAATTTGTTTTCTTTTTGTGTGTTTTATGTATGCTGTCTTGCTTGAGAGTGTTTGTTTTGCTTTTATAGACCAAACCCAGATCTTGTTAGCTTCTGACCTAGCTGAATTCTTAGTCTATCATGGAGGAGCTGAAGTAAACAGAGGGAGTGGTTTTGTGTCTGTTTGAGAGAGAGGGGTGAATAGGATTATCTCTTACTTTTTTATTTTTTTATATAAGTCAACTGCTATGGAATTTGATCAAAATCCAACTAATTGTTGCTTTTGTTAAAATGCATCTGGGTTTCTTACTAGAACTCAAAAGGTTGTTTATATCTTCTTTTTTCTTTTGGGTTTAGAAGTGGAAAATGCACTATTAATTGCTTGAGATAAAAAAAGAAGGCGCTCATTTGATTTGACCTAAGTAATAGTATCTCTATCTAGGAATGGCTTTTTAATGTTCCAAATTTTTTGCACGCTCAAGTTAGTTCAATCTTTGTTTTGAGATCAGGAAGGGATTTTCCCAGTTGGATTGAAACATTTTTTGGAATTGAATGTTGTTCTGTGACAGTGGCGAAGATTGGACACATAAGGATGGATTATCTCATTCATAGATCACTTGTTCTGTCCTGAAATTACTCTGCCGCCTTTCTGTCTGCTCCATCTCATCGAATTCTGCCTGTTGTCTTTCACTAGCCTTTCTGTCTGCTCCATCTCATCGAATTCTGCCTGTTGTCTTTCACTATTGCTGCTTCTGCTTTGGAGGACCTGTCGACTAGCATTGGGTTCAAAAAGTCCTGCAAAAGGAGGCCGTGTTGCCTTATAAGTTATGATTAAACAGATACTCAATAGGCTCCCAAAGAAGTCGTCTAAGTCAGCCGATAGTCGTGATGGAAGTGGAACATCTACCTCCTCATCAAATGCTTCTACAAGCTCAAGAAACAGTGATCTAGTCAGTAACCGATATGGAAGCTTGAGTGCTGTATCTCTGCCAGATTTTAATTCAGGTCCAAATTTAGGATCAGGTTATGGCAATAAGCTTTCACAAGCTGTGAATTCAAAGCTGAATGGGAACCAACCCGTTCCTTATGAGGCCTTGCCTAGTTTCAGAGATGTTCCCAATTCTGAGAAGCCGAACTTGTTTATCAGAAAGCTAAACTTATGTTGCATTGTGTTTGACTTCAATAACCCTGCAAAGAACCTTAAAGAAAAAGATATCAAGCGACAAACTTTGACAGAGCTTGTGGATTATGTTTCTTCAGCCAATGGGAGGTTCTCAGAAACTGTAATGCAAGAGATTGTTAAGATGTTGTCTGTAAATTTGTTTAGAACGCTCACTTCTCCTCCTCGTGAGAATAAAGTTTTAGAAGCTTTTGATTTGGAGGAAGACGAACCTTTGATGGACCCTGCATGGCCTCATTTACAAGTTGTTTATGAATTTCTTTTGAGGTTTGTGGCGTCGACTGAAACTGATGCAAAGTTAGCGAAGAGGTATGTTGATCACTCATTTGTTCTCAGGTTGTTAGATCTTTTTGATTCAGAGGATCCCAGAGAGAGGGAGTATCTGAAAACAGTTTTGCATCGTATATATGGGAAATTCATGGTGCATCGGCCATTCATCAGGAAAGCAATTAATAACATCTTCTATCGCTTTATTTTTGAAACTGAGAAGCATAATGGGATTGCAGAGCTATTAGAGATTCTGGGAAGTATAATCAATGGGTTTGCTCTGCCTCTGAAAGAAGAGCACAAGCTTTTCCTTGTTCGAGCTCTCATTCCACTTCACAAACCAAAATGCTTGCCAATGTATCACCAGCAATTATCATACTGCATTACTCAATTTGTGGAGAAAGACTGCAAGCTTGCTGATACTATTATACGGGGGATGCTGAAGTATTGGCCAATCACAAATAGTTCGAAAGAGGTTATGTTCTTAAATGAGTTGGAGGAAGTTTTAGAAGCAACACAACCAGCAGATTTCCAGCGCTGTATGGTGCCCTTGTTCTGCCATATTCGCTGTTGCTTGTGTAGTTTGCATTTTCAGGTTCGTAGTTTATTAATTTCGTCAATTTTTACTTGTTACTGGTTCTCCTTTTTGCTCCTCATGAAAATTCTTAAGGAAATGGCAAACTTTAATGAGCTTTAGATGATTTGAATTACTTGATTGGTCTTCTAGCCAGAACTGTTGTATCAGAGAAACTAGTTGAGGCATAAATCATTATTTACAGTATTTTTAAGGCCAAATGCATGCTGTAATGGTGAGCAAAAATGCATATTCAAAGTTGTAAATAAAGATTTTTGTAATTTCTGTTGAGAATCTGAACCATCAAGAAACTGCAATACAAGTCCCAGATTCATGTTTAATTGTTGATTATTCAGGACCCTGACATAAGTGATTTGGAAAGGAGGGTTGTGCCACTTTTGTAGTTGCTTGCTATCTGATTAATTATGTTTTATAAGTTTATCTGTACATTGCTATAGCTGCAACCTTCCGTAATGGAGTTTTCAGAATGCATTTAATATGAATATCTTGTGGATGAGCGGACTTGTTCCTGTCATCACTTGGTTAATGTTTCTGATACCAATCCATCATCACACCAGCTTGAAACAATCACTCTGTATATGGATGAAATATGGGTTATGATGGAGTGATGGACCATGGTTTTTGTTTGCTATTAATAATTCACTTCAATGATACTTGTTGATGGCAGTCACTTGGTTACGGTACCATCTACAATCCCCATGAAGCAGCTTTAATATATGCAGTTTAGTGTGTGCACAATGACTGTTTTTCTTTAGTAATTATATCATACATGGACCACATATGTACGCCCCCTGATAGAGGTTGCTTTATTTTAGCTTGTTCTGTATGGTAAGGAATCGTGTAATGCATACGGGCCTGATGGCTGTGGTGGGAGGGAATGATTTGGCAGCATATATGCAGTGATAAAAGGATTTAACTGAAATCAAAAGGATTTTCTTTGTTGTCTTTAATTTGTGGGAATTGTGATTTAGATCCTAAGTGATAGGCTGATTCACTTCAGGTGAATCTTTATATATGATCAGACCCGATCATATTGTTAGAAACATATGTAGAGGGTGGATTGCACCAGTCACAGAGAAAATGATGGAGAATTGATTAAAGATGATTCATGAAAGAGTGACTTGCTACAATTAGAAGGCACTAAAAAGAAGTTATGTGGATCAGAATTATGGAAAATGATATCATAGTGTACCCTGGGCAGAGTTTTGCTTTTGAGGGGAGGAGTTGCTGATGAAGTTCCATCACATATACTTGGTATCAAGGCATATAGAAGTTAAGTTTTATTTAGGGGAATTGTCCTCTTAGCTCAACTGTGCTTTCTTCATACCTGGAAACTGTCTTAAACGGGAGCAGTTTGTAACTTATTAGCAATCATAGTGGGGCAGGTTCAGGATGGATCATACAATTCCTGTCCCCACACCATTATCCAAATCTATCCCTGTCCCTGCAAGCTATAGACTAGATAAAAGTTCTAATTAATTTGGGGTCCTTGTTTCCTTAAAATGCTGCGTGCAAGGCAGATGCTCTTGTATAATTTAGATGTTTTACAGTGATTGCAATAAAACTTGAAATTTAAACTAGAACCACATACATTCATGTGAGACTTTACAAAGCCCACAATCCAACATGCCCACCCTCACAAGCACACAATGGAACTAATTTCAGGATTTGTATAGAAAGGGGTCATGCCACTGTGTTCTTGGATAGAGGCTTTTAGTCGGAAGAACTCCAAAATATTGTTCTTTCTTTGACATCATATCATTGTTGAGATGAACTTGGATTTCTGTTTAGAGTTTTCTTTCATTCTGTTTCTACATTCAACATTTCTGTTTTAGACTTAGTAGTATATACGCTGTGTGGCATTATAATCAGTGCACTGGTCTCTGTCTCGCCTTTGTCTTGCACATTCAATTTGTTACAAGCTTACATGCAGTTTAGTGCTAAAGTATAGTATGGTTATTGGTATGTTGTTTATCCCATGCTGTACGCATTCAATCATGTAACTCCTTTATTTGTAGGTGGCAGAGAGGGCTCTGTTCTTGTGGAACAATGATCACATTGAGAACCTAATCAAACAGAATCGCAGAGTCATACTGCCAATCATCTTCCCAGCATTGGAGAGAAATGCAAGACAGCACTGGAATCAAGCAGTACAAAGCTTGACACTGAATGTTCGCAAGATCTTTTCTGATATCGACCCAGAACTCTTTGAGGAGTGTTTACTCAAGTTTCAGAAAGAGGAATCACGAGAGAATGAGATTAAGTCGAAACGTGAAGCTACGTGGAAACGCTTGGAGGAGATTGCTGCAATGAAAGCTACAAGTAATGAGCCAGTGCTCATCTCCCCCAAAATCACAAGGCGGACACCGTCTGGGTAGAGAGTTGGACTCCTGCTAGTGATTTTGAAACTTCAACTTGGGAATTGGCATGCAAACCATTAGCCAAAGCTGGAGATGCTGTTTTAAGAAAGTGGGATATATAGCTGGTTATAGATTCCCTTGCTCACTGGCTTCTTTAAAGTTTATGGTCTGCTAAGATGATTAAGACACAAGTTCAAGGTGCCGTGGTTGCATGCAAAATACCTGCATTTTGTTTATACTTGTGAATTGCGTCTAAGAGGTTGGGTAGACAAGACAAATGTGTGGTGCAGAGCAATCTGAAGGGCACTTTCTGTGAGCCAAATTGGCCAGTTTGATGGTCGACTACGTTTTCAAATGGGTTATGAAGAAAGCTCGAACTCCAACTCTATGTACATGTAAAATTATTAATTTTGGTTTTAATGGTGAGTGTGCTATCATCAGACCCTTCTTCCCCCTCCCCCCCTTCTTTTCTTATTTTAAATTGTAACCTAAACGTTGATTTCATAAAAAGGGCTGAAGTTGAAGATGCTACAGAGTGCAAAATAGAATAGCTCCAAGTAGAATGGAGCCTGCCCATTAACCCACGATAAGTTTATCATGAGAAGAAAATGTGAAACGGCAGGTTTGCTAGGTATTCACTTGATCATTGTCTCGTGTTAAGCTGATTATTGGCATGCTACAAGTTGCGGGCCATTTAACATAATTTTTTTTTTAATATTATTAACATATTAAATGAATTTTTTAAAAAAATATTAAGATGATAATATATTGTATTAAATTTTTTTAAATGAAAAAAAAGTTAAGGTATTAATATGTTTTCTAGAAAAAAATAATCACATGAGCTTGAGGAAAGTATTTTCATAAACTCAAAACATGTATATTCAATAATATTTTTTTAAAAAAATATTAAAACAACTATATATTGAATTAATTAGGTCAATCTATGTTAGCCTGTCAAAAATATGACTCGGATTATTAAATTAAATTATAAAATTTAATTCTCAATTAATCTATCTGAGTCAACCCAAGTTAACTTTCTAAACTTACTACTCGGGTCATAAGGTCAAATAACCTTATAGAAAATAAATTGAAAAAAAATACAAAATTCAATTTTTAACTAACTCAATGTTAAAAGATAACGTTACAACATAAAAAATTAAAAAAAATAATTGAAGAATAAAATTAAAAATTAAAAAAATAAAAGAAAGGCACTGTTTCATTGAATTGCTTAGCGAGTAGGTGAATTATAAATTCTTTAGTTCATGTAAAATGTAATTAATAGAAAGAAAAAAAAGGTTAACCATTAATGGATGAAGAGTGTGTTTGGTATTGCGATTGCTATTGTGGTTGTGGTTTGAAAAAAATTATTTTATAAAAAGTACTTTTAGTTGAGGTTGGTTTGGAAAAATATATCTTTGGTTAAAACTGTGGTTGAAATTGAGATTGAATGAAAAGTAGTTTAATGTGTTTGGTTAAGAATGCTTTTTAAATTGAGGTTATAAAATAATTTTAATATATATATATATATATATATATATATTAATGTTAATGGTTTTTAATTTAAATATTGTAGATTTAATTATTGTTATTACATCATGAAATAAATAATACTTATATAAAATATTTTTTTTATTATTCCATTGAACTATCTACAATTCCATCACGTTTGAAATACATCCGACAATTTTCTTGGTTTCTTTAACACGCAACAACATAACTTGTAAAATATAATCAAGAACAAATTAGAATTGTGATCAAATTTTACAAATACTACGTCATCAAGCGAATAAAACACAATTAAAAAATAAAACAAATATATTTTTTATTTTACTAGATCAGACCCAGTTCAATGCATTTTGCGTGTTGGACCGAACCCGATCCGGCCAGAACAGTGGAGCTATGTTCCATTGTTCAGTGAACAGTGGATCATGTCTCCCCTGTTCACCAAATAGTGGACACATGCCTCCACTGTTCACAGTGTAGCATGGTTGAATTTCTTAGCCGCGCAAGAAAGCAGCAATTTGCTGCTTTCCATCTCCCAGCGTTTCGCACACAATTTGTTGTGGGACCCATGCACAGTAAGCAACTTTTTCTTTTTAACCAAACGTTTACTTAGTGTATTTTTGAAGAAACGCAAACGGTAACGCGTAGCCAAACGGGCTCGAAGCCCATGCCCTGGCTTTAATAACAAAGGTCATGCCTGATGGTTTTATTTTATTTTATTTTATTTTAGAGGGTGATAGGTGATTTGTCATCATCTAAATTTTTTAATGAATGGAAAATTAAAATCTAAATATTTTAAAACAAAAAACTCAATTTTTAGTTTTTTTTCTAAAAACACCTCCAAAACACAAGCAATTCAAGACACCTCAAAATCACTCTAACAAATAAAAAAAAATAAACAGATCCCAATATAATTTTTTCCATTAAGTTTAAAAAGAGATACCATCTCTATTGAAACTCTTCTCAATAAAAGAAATCTATTGATATACAAATTGTTTTTTTTTCATGTCTAGAATGTGGTCTTCTTCAATGAACTTTTTGATCAAAATCAAAAACTAAAAAATAAATAAAATAAATTTTTTGATCAAAATCAAATTTCTAAAAACTTTAAGATTCCCTGTATTTTCTCCATGTTTTACATTGTAGTCCTCTTTCTTTTAATCTTGTGTTTTCACTATAATTTAAAATTTTATCTCATAAAATTAGGTAGTACCAAGGATTAAATAAATAAAAAAAATATGGGAATGACATTTAAAAATTGGGGGGAAATAAAAAAAGAAAAGAAAAGATGAGAGGAGCTTCTTTTCCGTCTTCATTTTTTGTTTTTGTTTCCACCAAAATGCATAAGCTTCTTCGGTTAAGTTTTTTTGTTTTGTTTTGAAAAAAGAAGAAATAAAAATGAGGATTCGGTCTCCAAAAGTTTTGAGAACCGAAGAAAAAGAAGTTTTCAAAAGATTTCAAAATTAGTTTTCACTTTTAAGGAAAATTCTAGGGTATGAACAATCGATTTTTTTTTTCTATTTTTAGTTTTCATGTTGTAAATATTTATATGATTACCATTATATTCTAAACAATTATTAAAATACCCTTATAATATTAATATTATTATTTTACCATCAAACTAATAATTACTAGTTTTTCTCACAATACACACCCACCATAGTTATTAAATATGGACCAGCTCGATGTGTTGACCCGGTGACTGAACTGATTTGGATAAGGTGAGACACCAGTAAGAGCAAACAAACAGTCAAACCTGGTCGACCCGCCAGGTTGATCCGTAAACCCGGACCATATCATAGTTCTTAAACCCGGACCAGCCTGACGGGTGGATCAAGGACCTAGTGGCTGAACCGATCTGGGTAAGATAAAACACTGGATTAAGCAAAAACCTGGCAAAACCCAGTCGACCCGCGAGGTCGATCAGTAATCCGAGCGACTTGGCAAAACCCGGTAGAGACCTATTTTTTTTAAAATGTATTTTTTCTCTTAACTAGAGACTCCTTTTTTTATATTTTTTTAATTAGTTATGAACTTTTTTCATAGTTCACTATATAAATACTAGAAGAATGTTATATTTTTTCAATGTGGGATTTGAAACCTTTTAATATATATGTTTTATGTTCACAAGAAAAAAAATATTTTTTTTAATGTGGGATTTAAAGCCTTTTAGTATATATACTCTATCTTCACAAGAAAAAAAGTTATATTTTTTTAATGTGAGATAAAAAATCTTTTGAAAAAATATTTTAAACTTCATTATTTACAACATGTATAACTTATATTTACATGGATTGTTTCTTAATTTTTTCATATGGAATATTAAAATTTCAAATATTTTTTTTATTTTTTCAGGTTGACCTGGGTCAACCTGTGTACCCTCGGACCTAGATCTTTGACTAGGTCAACCCCTTGACTGGGTTAACTTCTTGATTGGATTTGATAACTATGAAGCTCGTGTATACGGTTAAATCATATGAATTAAAGAATGCACAAAATATTCAAAGATCACCCAAGCAAAAAAAGCAACAAATTTATAAATTTTTCTCACAATACACACCTGCATATAATTTGTTTCCCTCGTATTTGAATGCATGGACTTATATATCAGAGCACTTGCATAATGTCATATCACTCCTTTATATAACTTATGGTCGTCTGAGGTAGCAAATGGATGGCTTTATATAATAACAAGGACATGGCCATCCTCTTTAACATTTTTCTAAGCACCTAATTTATTGTTTTTTGACAAATGAGCAATGAAGAAAGCTCTTGAGTTAAGTATTTCATATTTTCTTACTATTCAGGTACATTGGCAACTGATCGTATGATAAAAAAAATACATTTAGTTTATTTATTTTTTATATTGAAGTTTCTATCGTTATGTTTTTGTATATGTTTTGCCTACTATTTGTGGTGCCTCACTTATATCCTATGGAACAACTTTTATAAGATAGCTTCTTTTTGCACATATATATACATTTTATTTCTATACATATTTAGCTTTAATTTGTATATATTCTTTAAGAGTATATAGATTTTAACATATGTTTAAATAGTTCTGAAAAATTAACCCTAATGAATTTACCCTAATAAGCTGAATCACCCACTTAAAAAAACTAATCCAAAATATTTACTAGTATGCCCAAACCCTGAACCAAATAAGTTTTGAATCCTAGTTGAAAACAAATTATTAATTAAGTCACATGTGTTTTCTAAGTCAGATTGGATTCCTTTGTTTCCTTTATTGTGTTTTCTTTTCACCCAATAAGGAAATAAAAAAAAATAAATCCTAATATTTAAATAAAATAATTAATGTTCCAACACATAATAGGAAATCATAACCTAGTTATGAATCCACAAAACACATGAAAACATCACATAACAAGGCTAGCCAAAACTGATACAAAATTGACAATCTTGTTGTCGAAACTACATGACCTAAATAAGGGTGCATTAAGCCCTTCGTGCACATGGTTTAAATGCACTAAGGCCTCCTCTTGATGGTCCAAAGGATCCCTAAGTTCAATCTTAACCGAAACTTGCACAACTAGCTCAATCAATACTTCTTTCAATGCCTTTGTTTTAGACCTTATGATGAGTTCATTTGGAATGTGTAATGCGTCCTTGGTGTTTGTGGGCCGATCCACATCATCCCTGCTCTCCTTAAAAGAATTCGACTCAAATCAAAACCTGTGTTTTTCATGACGTGCATGACATCATATGGTGAAGCTACCTCCTTTAATTAAAGGGGAATTTTAGGTTTAATCATGAAATTATGATTATAAGTTTCAGGAATCGCCATCTAGTATTATGGTTATCAGGAAACTTAATGGTCTGCGAGAGTCTGGGTAAGGGGAGTAGTTGTGTAAGGGGAAAACGCATTACCCTCAATATTCCTTACCTAAGGTAAGCTACATTGTTGATTGATTATTTTTCTAGATTATGTTTTTATCCGTTGGTCTCATCTAAGGTTCAAGACAAATCTCTCATTGTGAGGAAGTCTATACCTTATTGGGATAAATTCTAACCATTCTAAGGCCTAGATTTAACATCACATTTATTTCTATTTTGTATCTTCAATACCTAAGGGTATACTTTATGATATAATTTTTTACCCCTAAAATATTAAAGTCTATAGCTAAATCCTAACACTTCGAATAACAAATTAATTGCTATGAGATTTTTGGTATTTTAGCCAAACCCTAATGGATAGTCATAAACCAGTTATGATATTTATTTTGCATTATTAAAACATGATAAAAATGCTATTTTATCCTTTTTAGAGAATATACATGAAAAACCTTAAGGATTTGACCGTATGCACGGAAATAAAATATATATTTTTTGTGTTTTAGAAATGAGGTATTTTTTTTAATTTTTTTCAAAACTTTAGAGAAAAATCAAATAATTTTAATATCGGGTTTGTATCTTACAGTGAAAGTCTACGACCTGATATAGGGTAAAATTATTGAAAAAACATGCGACGGACCCACAAATGATTTCAAAATGGTGTTTGAAATATTTTAGATATTTTTGGCTTTTTATTAGGCTTGTTTGACTAAACATTAAAACAAAAATAAATTAAAAACTAAGAAAAAAACATTAGGGTGTATTAGACAAACACACCCTTAGTCTAATAAATGGATTGGTTAGGCCTGAGTTCCAAGTCCAGTCTAGTTCAATTAAGCCCGAGGGCCAATCCCGAGAAATTCTTTTTTTTAAATGATGTGGACGCAACCTAGCTGTGTGTGCTGGGCTGAGGGTACAACCCTCTTTATTTTACTGCTGCCATTTGCCAACAGTAGCAAGACATGCATTAATTCATATCTTGCATGCATCTAATGGATGGTGCCAGCGAGAAGAAAGGAGATTACCTGGCTTGAGGAAGTGTCGCTACCGGGAAGGGAGGAAGCTGCTGGACGAGATCCCGCTGGAACTGGGTGGTCTAGCCTTCTTGCTGGCAACGTGGGTGGTTCAGCCAAGGAAGGAGCTGCTGGCATAGTGTTCTCCACTGAAGCAAAAGATGAAGTTGCAGGGGTTCTGGGCTGTTGTTGGTCACGGTGTAGAGGCTAAAGCTGCTGGAGTTCACGATGGCAAGGGGTTGAAATTGCTAGAGGGAAGCTTGCGGTGCTGGACTTGTTGAAGACGCAGTGCTGGTGAGCAGGGTGGCGTCGCTCACGGTGGCACCACCAAACCTGGAGAATAAGGAGCTGTTGGTTGATGATGAAGGTTGAGCTGCTGTTTCTCTTCGTTGCTGTCAGTTGCTGGTCTGCTCTTGAGAGGAGGCTGGAGTTGCTGGAAGAAGCTGGCTACTGAAAATTATGGTGTGTTGAGGCTGATTTTTTTGGCTTACTTTCCAATTTCTCTTTCTCTAATCCATGAAATTCACCCCTATAAATAGTGGATGAAAGAGAGAGATCTGGTATTTATTGAAGATAAATCTTGACCCTTATTCAAACAAGAAGAATCCCAAATTGTTGATCAAAAATCATTATCATAAGCTATAAAATTTGGTTACAAAGGCTAATCAGGTTGACCTTTTTGGGGCATCACGGCATTGGCTACAAATGCAACCATCTAACAAGAATTACTCTAGGGTACAGTACGGTGTTAGGCCATGAGAATGATGTCTTGTTTGTTCTATGATGAAATGTGGTTAGACGACAAGTTGTCTGGCTTCCTTTTTTTTTTGTTGGTCAAAATGGCATCATTTTGTATCAAAACAAACTATTTTACTCAAAACGCATCGTTTTATTTAAGAGAAATGATGTCGTTTAGACACCCTTAGGGTTTTAATTAGGGATTTAACTAAAATTTAATTTAGTTATGTCTTTTGATTTCTTTTAATTGCATCCCTAATTGACTTCAAACTTTTAATTTTATGCTATTTACCCTTACCAAACTCAAATATCAACCCTGAAGTTCAGCGTCCTTTTATTTTGATCCTTTGTTTTGGATTTATACAAATTGATTCTCAATTAACCATTTAACTTTCAATTCCACCCTTGTTTTCAACCAAATTGAGTCCTTAAAGTTTAGCGTCTTTTTAAAAAAGGTTATTGGTTGTGAATTTCTTTAATTTAACCCTTAATTAACTCTAAACTTTGATTTTCTTTATTTTTAAAGGGAAAATGGTAAATTTGTTTTTTGGGAATCCAAAAATAGGTTATGACAGTGTCAAATAAAGTAAGATCAAAACATTAAAGGTAGCACTAACATCATACTCACCTGGAAGATCAACTTTGTAGGCATTGTCATTGATCCTCTCTAAAGCTTGGAATAAACCATCACCACGAGGCTGTAACTTTGATTTCCTATGATTAAGAAACTGTTCCTTACGCATGTGCACCCAAACCTAATCACTAGGTTGAAAAACAACCTGTCAACACCCCTTATTTTCTTTTAAAGTGTACAGCCTGTTTATTTTCTCTATTTGCAGTTGAACTCTTCATGAAGTTGTCTCACCATCTTTGTCTTTTTTTTCACCATCAAAACTTGCTTTTTCTTCCAAAGGCAAATGAATTAAGTCCATACGAGTTAATGGATTAAACCCTTAAATAATTTCAAAAGAATAAAAGTCAGTGGTTGAATACACAGTTCTATTATATGCAAACTCAACAAAAGAAAAACATTATTCCCATCTTTTTAGATTCTTTTGAATGACAACACATAAAAGTTGTGATAAAGTTCTATTTACTACCTTAGTTTGTCCATCTATTTAAGGATGACAAGTTGTCAAAAATAAGAGTTTAGTTGCAACTTTCCCCATAAAGTCTTCCAAAAGTAGATAAGGAACTTAACATCACGATCTAAAACTATACTCCTAGGAATGCTATGCAAACATACAATCTCTCTAAAGAACAAATCTGCAATATGAGATGCATCAACAATCTTATAACATGAAATGAAATGTGCGATCTTAGAAAACCTATTAACCACAACAAAAATGGAGTCTCTAACTTTTTTTTACCTATATAAACCTAAAACAAAGTCCATAAAGATATATACCCAAGGTTCAATATACAATCCATATGGTTGCACTCTAGATTTTTTCTTTCTACATGCAATGTAGTGTTTACAGATTCGTTGCATGTCCCTTTTCATCTTTGGCTAATAGAAATGTTCATGCAATACATCCAAAGTTTTTACAACCCTAAAACGACCCATTAAACCACCCCATGTGCTTCATAAACAAGCAATTTATGCAAAGAACTAATAGAAACACACAATCGATTCTCTTTGAACAAGTAACCATCCATCAAATTAAACTTTCAAAAGTCAAATGTCCACATGCATTATATATTTCAGCAAAGTTAGAATCATTAGCATACAATACCTTTAAATATTTAAAGCTTAGCAATCTAATACTCATAGTGTTTAGAAGAACATACTTGCATGAAAGTACATCAGCCATTATATTCTCTTTGCCTTACTTATACTTAATTACGTAAGGAAAAGTCTCAATGAATTCAACCCATTTTACATGTCTTTTATTCAACTTACCTTGTCATTTCAGATGTTTCAAGGACTCATTATCTGAATGGATTACTAACTCTTTTGGCCACAAATAATGCTGCCATATCTCAAGTTGTTTTTACCAAAGCATATAATTCTGTCATAAGTGAGATAGTTCAAAGTCACTCAACTTAACTTCTCACTAAAATAAGCAATGAGTCTTCGATCCTGTATTGACACAGCTCCTATTCCAGATGCATCACATTAAATTTCAAATGCTTTCATATAGTCATGTCAAACTAAAACAGGTGCAGAACATAACTTTTCTTTCAAAAGATAAAAAAAAACCAATTCTTATTTCTCCCCTTATTTAAACCCAACTGACTTTTTAACAACTTCATTAAAGGGTGTAGCTAATGTACTAAAATCTTTCATAAAATGCCTACAAAAACTAGCTAACTTTTGAAAACTCATTACCTCATTTACTAATTTTGGTGTAGGCCAATCTCAGATGGCCTTAGCTTTCTTCTCATCTATCTTGATACCCTATACAGTTACAATATAACGTAGAAACACAATTTTCTCCATTTAGAAAGTATACTTTTTAAGATTAGCAAACAATTTCTCACCACGCAATACACTAAGTATATTATGCAAATGATCAAGATGCTTATTTAAACTCTTGTTACAGATTAGAATGTCATCAAAATACATAACTACAAGCTTATTTATAAACACACGCAATACATGATTCTTTAAATGTATAAATATACTAGGTGCATTTCTAAATCCAAACAAAAAGACAAACCATTCATACAAACCATACTTAATCTTAAATTCAATTTTCCACTCATCATCTTCTTCAACCTAATCTAATGATATCCACTTTTCATATCAATATTAGAGAAAATGCATGATCCATGTAACTCATCTAGCATGTCATCAAGCCTAAGAATAAGATGTCTATACTTTATCGTTATATTATTGATGGCTCAATAATCAACACTCATCCTTCATATTTCATCCTTTTTAGGCACAAGTAACAGTGGCATAACACACAGACTCATACTTTTATGAATGCATCTCTTCTCCATCAGTTCATTAACTTGAGGCTCCTTTCTCTCCTAGGGATTGCATCTATAGACGGGTTGATTAGGAATTATAGCTCCATGTACAAGATCAATCTAATGTTCTATTTTTCTTAAGCGTGGTAATTCGTTAGGAATATCTTCATGAAATATATCTTCAAACTCTTGCAACAAAGAACAACAACACTAGGCATAACATGAAAGATCATTAGTATTAAAGTAAGCCTCATTGTACACAAGTATAATCATTGGCTTATTAGTGAAAAATACAGATCTGACCTCACCCTCTCTAACATAAAAATTAGGTTGTTTCTTTTGTTTTTCCACACAAATCTCATCATATTTATTATGTTTCTTTACTCCTCTTGTCTTACCTCCACTCTCGGATAGATTTAGGTATTTTTAGGTAGTGGATGAATGGTATGATTTGTTGGGGGTGTTGGTCGAATGTTTGTTTGTGTTTGAATGGGTGACTGAATAGGTTGCAGTAGTGTTCTGGATTCTAGCCAACTCTAATTGTCTTCTCCCCCCCTACTCCTCACCTTGATTTTCTCTCCCCATAGCCTCATGCTCACCTTTTAGCTTTATTTGATCTTTATACACCTGTTTAGGTGTAAGAGGTACAATAATGATTGTTTTACTATTTTTAACCCCATCATGAATTGCCTCCATATCATACTGCCATGGTCTTCCCTAATAAGATATGACTCTTTTGTATTTGTACCACATCACACAAAACTTTATCAATATACTTCCCAATCGAAAACAGAACCACAACCTGTTTAGTCATTTTCACTTCACCATTATCTATAAGGTCTAATATGCTTAACAATACATAAATTTAGTTTACTAAAAAGGATAGTGGTAGCCATATTAGTATAACTACCACTATCTATAATTAAACTATACACCTTGTTTTGTACATAACATATGTTTTCCCTTTGCTGGTCACTGTCATTTTTCTTTACCTAAACCTAAAGTGTGTGCCTTGTAACCAAGGACTCCTCAACAAGTAATGCCAATTCATCCTTAGAACAATCTTCCAATGGTGGCATGTCTTCACAATCTGATTTGTCACTCTTAGATTCCACGTCACCATTGCCTTTCATCACCATTATCCTCTTATTTGGACACTTTAAAGCATAACATACAAGCCCCCAACACTTGAAATATTTAACATCACGAGTACATTTAGGTTGAGCTTCAGATTTACCTTTGAAAATTATAAAGGTTCCAACCTTAGCTTTAGGTTATTCAACTTTGGTAGGGAAAAAAAGTTTTGGTTGAATTGCCCCCTCTCTCCTTAAATTTAGCTTTCAAAATGATGAAGAACCCGAATTGAATGTTGGTCGAACATGTCCTTTCCTTCTGAGTTGTCTCTCCATTTTCGTAGCCGTATGAACCATGTCTTCTACGTTTATATAGTGTTATAACTTAACAACATTAGTTATCTCTCTATTCAACCTATTAAGAAACCTAACCATAGTAGCTTTCCTATCTTCAATCACATTAACCCTGATCATTACAATCTCTATCTCTTTGTAGTAATCTTTCGTACTTTTTGAACCTTGATGTAAATTCTACAATTTCTAAAAGAGCTCTTTGCAATAAAAGTTAGGAACAAATTATTTTCTCATTATAGCCTTCATGTCATTCCATGACTCAATAGGCGTTTCACAATTCCTCCTCATGCTCAAAACAAGTTGATCCTATATATTAGTGCATAATCTGTAAACTCAATGACAACAAGCTTTAACTTTTTATGTTTTGTGTAGTGATGACAATCAAAGATCCTAAGTGCATGCGTTTGACATGAGGAAAGATCATCTTTGATAATCCTTTCACAATGCTAAAATATATCATTTGCAGTCCCCTTTTGAGCCCAGTAGCTTTTTTGGAAATAAGCTTGGCTAGGATCACACACTACACTTAAGGGCAAGTGCGAGGGATATATAAAAATCCTCAATAAATAAAAGTGCCTCAAACAACACTAGGGGGCATGAAAGAAATTTCTCAATGATCAAAGGTGTCCAAACAAAGTTGAGGGGCATGAAGAAAAATTCAAAGGATCCAAAAGATTTGAGCTTTCCACAAAACCAACTGATATGATGATGTTTGATGCAACCATATTATTCAATAGTTTTACCCACATTTACCTAGCATTTTGCCTATGTTTTATATATAAAATACCTTGATATTCTCTTTTTTTTTAATGTTTTGAAGGCACTTTTGGATATAGGATTCAAAAAGAAGTAAATTGGAGATAATTGACAGATTTGACCTCCAATCAATGTTTTATACAAAGCTTAAGCTCTAGAGGTCAAAACGAAGTGATTCTGGTGGCATTAGAGAGCTAACATCCATACTGTTCTATACATATATGACAAGAAAAATAAAAAGAGAAAGAGAATGGAAATCGCAGCCTTTAAAGATAAATCTTATATTTTACCAGTGTTGACCTTCGATCATTCCGAATTGAATATCTTGAGCTACAAAAGTCCATTGGATGCAAACTTAATTTTTTTGGATTCCTGATTCAAAGACCTATTATCATACCGAAGTTCAGTAGAAAAGGAGCTTATATAAGAGAGATATGAGTTTTCTAAGATGCCATATGAATTCTGCCAACAGACTTGTTTTGTGAAGAAACAAGTTCAAATTACTTCCCAAAGCATCTAAACCGACATTCATGTCTTTATTACGGCAATTTAACTCTTATAAGTCCAAAGTCAAAGTTTGAGAATTTTATACAAGGCTATTTCTCCTTTTTTTAGAAAAATAATTATTAAACTACTTAAATGCAAATTATCTATTTAGGTAAGGACTATTTTGTAGGAAAGAGATATTAGGGTTTCTTATTGATTAGTACATAAAAGTATATTTTTATCAAGGTTTTATATCATCATTTTGCACTTGAAGTATCAATAACTCCTTAACTACAACATGTTTTATAATAACAAGTATGATACTATAAGATACCTTTAATTTATGGTAAATACTCATCTTAAATGCAAGCCTATCACATAAATCAAAGAATTGATTGACGAGTTTAATTACTGGAATTGAGAAGACAAAGAGAGGGTTAAGCTTAGAAAAGAGATGCTGGTTCAATCCAAACTGGAACACTATTTAATCATTGGGTCATATCTGGAGCTATAGATCTTGGATTTCAAGTTTATATGGCTAGAAAGCTAAGACATAGGCCCAAAACATTTATAAGGAATACAAGACTCAATTCTGCTGTTTGGAAGTCCAAATCTTTGCAACAACGGAGAAGTCAGAATCTGTCCTGCAGCCCAAACACTGTTCAGTGTTCAGCCCATATCTCGAGTTCTAAAAGTCCAAATACACCTTATTCTTTTTTTGTTGGAAAGCTGAGACAATTTCCTAGAACTTTCATGACAAAAATCTATTCAAATTCTGACGTTATCAATGACGTTTTGGTCAGACAAGAAGATAAGGATTGTCACCAAGTCAAGATGTGGCCACCCACTCAATAATTAGTCATCAAATCAATAGTTCCATTGGACTATAAAAGAAGGCATTTGCCATGCATTTAGGCATCTTGGTTTTCAGATCAAGATCATGTTCTTACTCTCTCTCTTTATATTTTTGTAATGCTGAAGTTTTGTTTATATTAATTTCTTGTTTATGCTTTTTATTTCCTTTCCTTTACTTAGTTAACTTATATCTTATTTATGTTTTTATCTTGTGTATTTATGTTTCTCTTCTTCATTATGTTTAGCTAAGTATATTATGTCAAGGTGAAAAGGTTACACTAATGGTGTAAGAATAAGTATAGTGTAAACACAACATGGACTTTAATGTTCAATACTAACATATTTTATATTTGTTATCTTGTTTACTTTTAATACTTTGCTTGTTAAATGATTAATCTAGATTTATGTTGTTTAACCCTTGGTACAATAAATACTTGGCACTTTCATAGCCCAAACCGTATAATATAACCGACATCTGTGCTATGAAAGGAACTTGATTTGTTGTTAACATAAGTTATAATCATGAATGCCTGGCAACATTTACAAGTATTAGTATTATTCGAATGAGTTAACTAATGTAATCATGTTAACAATTTATAATCTGATTGGAACCTCATTTGTGTGTGGTTTCCAGTTGAGTAATAAAAAGAGTTTATACTATACTTGTTTGAAATACCATTAGTGGATCCTCTAACCTTGACAATTATTTTTATCATTTTTAATCCTTATATCAATATCACATCTCAAAGCTCTCTTTATTATTATTATTATTACTATTACTACTACTACTACTACTACTAGTATTACTATTACTAGTTTTATTATTATTATTATTATTATTATTATTATTATTATTATTATCGTTGTTGTTGTTGTATTATTGTTATTTATAATTTATATAGTTAACCTCCCTGTGGTTCGACCTTAGTCTTGCCGGGTTATTTATTACTTCGACACTCCTACACTTGGGAGAAGACATCAATCTTTTGGTCGTGTCACCTATCAAATAAAAATAAAGAGAGAAAGGATGAGGGGGAGGCCAGCCAAGAGAAAAGAACACACCTTCCTTTAAAAAAACCCAAAATCATGCATTCTTCTTTCTTTTTGATTAGTTGTTCAATAGACATGCAAGACAAATCTTTTTCTTGGTTGCAAGGACACGAAAACCTTTGAATTTCAAGAATTGTAAGATTTATTTTACCTTTTCTTTTCAGTTTATATGATGAATGAATATGTTTGTTTTCCTATGTCTATTTCTTAGGATTGTTTATTTTAATTGCCAGAGCGGACTCTAAGTTATTATTGTGAACAATCTATTGCTAAGTTTGCTATCAAAACTGGAGTTGTGATATATAAACTTTTGAAGCAACTAAGTTTAATAATCGTAGCGGATCTATGTTATTAATCTTAGGAAAAACATTTAATCAAATCAAACATGAACCGCAGACAATTATGTTGTCTAGATTAATCAACTTATCTAGTTCTAAAGGCTACCATTGAATTTTAATTACTAGTGCGGACACTATGATTGTTTGATGGTTAGGGTTAGTTATACAACGGGTATGTTAACTAACCAATGTTAAGAAAAGAAGGATTTAAAATATAAATTAATGTTTTGTTTCAATGATCGATTCTGATTTTCGTAAGTAGATGTTTACTTGAAACTAAGGTTTGTTCTCTTGATAGTTTTTTGATTTATTTAATTTTGCTTGATTGTTTAATTCTGTTATAGTCTAGATAATCTCAAAACCCTCCCAAATTGTGTAATATCTAGCATAGAAATCTGAACTAAAACTTTCTCGTGGGATCGAGTCCTTACTTGCTTTATACTATCTTGTTTATTTAAGCTAGGGTAATTCATTTGTGCGATCGCGATATCATAACAATGCTCCAAACCAAATGAAAAAAATGAAAAAAAAACAAAGAGAAAAACCCCAAGCCTGACATTGGGGGGCACCATGGACCATTTTGCAAATAAGTTCCAAGGTCCAAAAAATCTATAAACAAAAAAAGAAGGTCAAGAAATAAGCACTAATGATCCTTAGTCTTGAAATCCTTAAAACACATTTTAAACTTATAAATATCATTTTTCTTCATAACCAAGAGCCCAAACCTATATTATGTGCCCAATCAATCCCTTTCTAATCAAAGGCAAGCAATCTGGATCGGTAGGCAGTGCTTTCTTATATGAATCAAGTCATTTTTCATATAAGTAAAATTAATGCTTTGAAGACTGTTTCTTTGAAGCCCTCAGATTGAATCTTAAACCATTTTTTTACCAATAAAACATCACTATGTATTTTAAGCAAAAGCAAAACAAAGATTCTTTCATCACTTCCGAAAATCTGTCAATAGGAATCACTTGAATTTCTTCAGAACGAGTTTGCTTTAAACCGATGTCAAAATGATTTCTATGTTTGGAATAGTTTTGAATTCCAAAATTTCTGCATGAAAATAATTCCTTGTAAATAACCAAACCTTCAATCACATAACCTCATCCAAAAAAAAAACCCAAATCGAACACTTAGGAGGCATGATTAAGCTGTGGCAATCCAAAAATACATAATAGGGTTGGCTCCATCCCTTTGTAAGAAAACAAAATATAGGGTAGAGCTGACAACCCTTAAGATAAAGGTTAGAGGACAAAGAAGTATGATGATATCAAGCTCTTTCGAGAGGTCAAGATCACAAGATATGACTCAAGTAAGCAAAAGAGAAAATGCCATTGAAGTTTACAAGACTCAAACTTTTGAGAAAAAGAAGACTCCATGAAGAAAAGGGGACCTATATTTCTCAGGTTATACATGCATATTGATCATAACGCTTTGCTTTCATTCTTGACAAATTGATGTTTCACCATTATCTCTTTTCGAGTGCGCCTTTGAGTTCTCACCTCTTGGGTAGTGCTTTTTCTAACTCTACCTCTTTTCGAGTGCACCTTTGAGCCTCATCGCTCAGGTAATGCGTTTTCTATCCTTATCTCATTTCGAGTGCGCCTTTGAGCCCTTATTCTTTCAGGTAGTGCATTTCCTAACCCTACCTCCCTTCAAATGCATCGTTGAGCCCTCATCTCCCTTCGAGCCCTATCATATCACCGCCTTTTATTTTCCATCTGGGCAGGTCACCCATTATAATGAAACCATTTATTGTATTTTTTATCTTGGGTAGGTCACCAATTACAATGAGACCTTTCTTTATATTCTTTCCACTTGGGTAGGTCACCCATTACAATGAGATCATTTTTCTTCCGTCTGTCTAGGTCACCCATAACAATGAGACCACCTTTCACATTCTTTTCACTTGGGTAGATCACCCATTACAATGAGACCACACAGTTGTTTTCCTTGATTTTGGTTAAAAGAGATCACCAGATGGGATCTCAGGTTAATCCAACTACACATAGAATTTAGTTTTTGTTAAAAGAAGTCGCCAGATGGAATTTCAGATTGATGATGCAACCATATTATTCAATAGTTTCACCCATATTTAACTAGTGTTTTGCCTATGTTTTATATACATAATGCCTTGATATTCTTTGTTTTATGTTTTGAAGGCATTTTTGGATGAAAGATGCAAAAAGGAGTAAATTGGAGGTAATTAGCAGATTTGACCTTCAGTCGATGTTTTGTGCAGAGCATAAGTTCTAGAGGTCGAAATGAAGTGATTATAGTAGCATTAAAAAGTTAACATCCATACCTTTCTGGAAATCTAATTCAAGAAAAATGAAAAAAAAGAGCATGGAAATCACAGCTTTCAAAGTCAAATCTCACAATCGCCAGTGTTGACCTTCGGCCATTTGGACTTGAATATCTTGAGCTACAGAACTCCATTTTATGCACACTAAATATTTTTGGATTCCTAACTCAAAGAACTATTAATGTACCACATTTCAGCCAAAAAATATCTCATATGAGGGAGATATGATTTTTCTAAGATGACAAATGAATTTTGAAAACAAACAGGTTTTATGAAGAAACGAGTTCAAATTACGTCCCGAAGCATCCAAACTAACATCCAAGTTTTTATTTTAGCAATTTAGGTCCTCTAAGTCAAAGCTTGAAGATTTTATGCAAGGCTATTTCTTAATTTTTAGGAAAATAGTTATTGAAGTACTTAAATATAAACTGTCTACTTAAGGGAGGACTATTTTGTAAAATAGAGACTAGGGTTTCCTAGGGTATAAAAAGAAAGAGAGAAGGAAAAGAGAAAAAGAGGGGGAGACAGCTAGAAGAGAGGAACACAAACCCTTTTTCCCACAAACCCGAGTTCATGCATTCTTCTTTCTTTTTTATTAGTTGTTCAATAGACAAGTAAGACTAAACTCTTTTTCTTGGTTGTAAGGACACAGAAACCTTCGGATTTCAAGAACTATAAGATCTATTTTACCTTTTCTTTTTAGTTTATATGATGAATAAATATGTTTGTTCTCCTATTTTTATTTCATATGATTTTTTATTTTAATTGCTAGAGCGGACTCTAAGTTATTATTGTGAACAATCTGTTGCTAAGTTTGCTATCAAAACCGGAGTTGTGGTATATAAACTTGTGAAACAACTGAGATTAATAATTGTGGTGGATCCAAATTAGTAATATTAGGGAGAACATTCAATAGATTTAATCAAACATAGATTGTGGACAATTATGTTGTTTAGATGAATCAACTCATCTAGTTCTTAAGACTGCAATTAAATTAAATTAATAGTGCAGACATTGTGGTTATTTGATGGTTAGGATTAGTTATACAGAGGATCTGTTAACTATTCAACATAAGAAAAGACAGATATTCAGAGTATAAATTGATGTCTCATTTCTATGATCAGTTCTGATTTCCGTAGGTGGATGTTTGCTTGCGACCAATGTTTGTTCTCTTGATAATTTTCTAATTTTATTTACTTCTGCTTGATAGTTTTCTATTTTCTTTTGCTTTAGCCTAGATAACTTCCGAACCCCCCCCAAATTGCATATCATAAAGCATAAAAATCTGACTTGAACCTTCCTCGTGAGATGGACCCCTTGTTTACTCTATACTATCTTGTGTGTTGTGTTTTAAGCTAGGGTAATTAATTTTTGCGACCACGACATCACAACTATTGACCAAGCTATACACAAACAGATTTTGGGAAACTTTGGTTCTAGTTAAAGAAAGTCCCCAGACGGGATCTCAAGTTAACCCAACCACACATAAAATTTTACCTTTGGTTAAAGGAGTCGCTAGATTGGATCTCAAGTTGACTAAGCTACATACAAAATTTTGGTCCTGGTTAAAGGAGATCGCCAGATGGGATTTCAGGTTGACCAAACCATTAACATTTTCTTAACATTGGAAGAAAAATGAGAAAAATCCTACCATTAGAAAATTCTCAAAAGAAATAAAAAAAAAAAGAAAGTTCAAACCCCGTCATCAGGAGGAATAGTTTTAGGTTTTGGTTAAAAGGAATCATTAGATGGGATTTTAGGTTAACCCAACCAAAGATAGAATTTAGAGGATCGCTAGATCAGGATCTTAGAATGACCAAGTTATACACAATTTTGATTGTTAGTTCCTGGTTGAAGAGCATTATTGAAAAGACAGAGCTTCAGATTAACCAAGTTTTGAGAAAATCAGTATCGGAAGTTCAGTTTTGTTTATCTTTACAAAACTTACTGCGCAAAGTCTTTGCTCCGTAAGTGTTGTAAAGAGAGGGCAACTGTCATAACCCATTTTTGAGTTATTTTCAAATTCATTTCCTTTTCTTCCAAAATAAAAAAACCCGAAATAGTGTCATTTTGAACAACATTGTTCTTCTTCTTCCCCTGCGTGCGTAGAGGTAGGAAGAAGAAGGTTCCCGCTTTCTCTTTCTCTTCCTTGACACAAGTGATACCCCTTTACCCTACCACCATAATCAGAAAGAAAGGCAAGTCATGCCCTACGAACGGCCGACCACCTTACCCTGCCACCATAATGAGAAAGAAAGGCAAGCCATGCCCTGCAGACGACCGACCACCTTACCCTGCCACCATAATAAGAAAGAATGGCAAGTCATGCCATGCAGACGACCGACCACCTTACCCTGCACATGGATAGGGGTAAGATAGCCTCATTCCCCCTTATGCCATGATGGGACAAGGCAGGGGGGACTCACTCTCCTCCTGCCTATAAATAGGAGGGCAACGAAAAGAATAAAAAAGGGGGCAGAAAACAAAAAAGAACGATTATTTTGAGAGTTGAAAAACAAAGGAGGGAACGAATGAGAGGCAGAGAAATTTTAGGGGAAAGAAGCAGAGACAAACAGAGGGGACGATAAAAAAAAGAAAAAAAAAACAGAGGTAGAAAGGAAGAATGGAAAGGGAAGGTGAAACAGAAGAGAAAGGAAAGCACAGAAGGGAGAAAGAAAAGAAAAAAAGGAAACGAAAAACAAGGGTAAAGAGAAGAAACATAGTCACTCTCTCTATTACTAACAGCGGCACCACCACCTCCGCAAACCACCGTCAGTCCTCCTCTTAACCCATCATCAACAACAACATCGCTACCACTGGAGAACAAAAGGAGAATAAGAGAAAAACACAGGGAAGGAGAAGAGATAACAGAAGAAAGGCTAAAGGAAAATATAGAGAAAAAGGAAGGACAACCAGCAATGTCCTCCGCAAGCCACTGCCGCCAGCGCCATTGCGAACCACCACTCGGTCAGCTGCACCTCTCATTTCCTCCTCATTTTATTTTCTTCTTCTTTTGCTTCACTTCACCCCCCCGGCAGCTTCACTATTCTGCTAATGAACAGTGGAGAGTGAATTATAATTCATTCTTCACTGTTCATGTAGCATGTGAATAGTGGAGAGCCACTGTTCCTGGGTCGGATCACCTCCGGCCCAGACCAAAATGCATTGGGCTTAGTCCTATCCAATTAAGAAAATTTCAAAAAAAGCGTTTAAAAAAAATGTGATTTTCTCGCGTATTTTTCTATTAATTTTGCTTAATATTGGTTGTATTTTTATACCGTAAAGATACAAATTCGGTATTAAAATACCTGATTTTCATCGAAACATTGCAAAAAAATTTATAAAAAAAAAGATGTCTTGTTTTCATGCATATGGTCAAGTCTCTCAAAGATTAAAAAAAAAATTATATCGTATTTTCATACAACAAAAAAATTCAAAAATTTGTATTAGCATTCATTTTGGCTTTAACTAGTTTATTAAAGTCATGAAAACTAGACCAATATTTCAAAAATAAAAAAAAATATTTTGTTTTCTTTTATTATCTAGGGTTACGACCGTATACGTAAAACGTATTCCGGATATTAAATTTTTTTGTTGATGTTAGAAAGGTTAGGTTTTACCCGATAAGATAAGGATCTTCTTACCGATGAGAACTTTTCTTAAACTATAGACAGATCAACAATTAGAAATATAATAACACCTTAGCATATATCAGTCAATTAAACAATGCAGCTTATCTTAGATATGGCGTATTTGGGGTGCTAATATCTTTCCTTTTCGCAATCAATCCCCATACTCGATCTCTAATACCAGTTAAGGTTCTTAGTGACAAAATATTAGGTGGCGACTCCCATTCCCGTTTTACACTAATAAAAGACAAGAATTCCTTGTCTTCCCTATTTTTTCAATTACTTGGATAAACCTAATAGAGTGGATGATTGTCGCGACGCCACACACGTGCGACAGAAGGTATAAACACTTCTCAATGGTTAGTAAGTTATTTAGTCTCCTTGATTGATAGGTCCTTGTAATGGCTAAGAAGAAATTTGTAGTCAAGATATCCACATGTATTATTAAAAGTGTTGGAAAACTTACTAATGTGTAAATATAAATTGTATATCCTTATCAAATATGGCATGCATGATTCAATTTACCACAACAATATTGTTGTGTTATGTTCTTCATCTTCATCTATAAATCCCTTATATCAACATTAAAGAGATTTAAATATTGATAATAATATGTTTGTTCAAAAGGCATCAAAGTTGACTGGCTAGAATTTGCAACAATTAGTATGACCATCGTACAATGTCATTTGATCAATGTAATAGACACACATATGGTTATGTATGAGGTATTGATACACCAATATACTTGTCTATGCTTGGTAGTGATGACCCTGTTAAAGTCGATATAAATATAAAGGACAGCATGAGGGCACTTGGAATGTGTCCAAATATAATTTTGTGTTATAACAGTGAGTTAGACAATAAGGACCTATTTCTAGACCCTTCTACCACTAGTTGATGCATTAAAATCTAGGAAGATTATGGGTTTTTAGGGTCTTCATGGCCAAGAAGCTAGCTTATATCCATTTTTTGTATTGATTGTTTGTTTAATGCAGTAGTGGTGAGTTTACTTCTTCTTTTTTTTTGGAAGGAATGTTTTTTATAGCTTTTGGGATAGATATTTAATCTTGGTCTCACTAAGCATGTTAATCTATTTATTTTCAATTAAATATTCCTAAGGTTGATCCTGCAATGAGACAACAATTATCTCTAATGAGAAAAGGTAAGGACTTCAAGTCTTGAATCCTTAATAAGTGTAACATGTTCTAAAAGCACCACTACATTAACAAAACAAGAAAGTCTCAAGGGATGATAATAGGTTTGTAAGAAAACAAAATGCAAAAAAAAAAAAAAAAACTAAAGTGAAAAATATTATAAGAAAACAATAAAGAAAAAGTTATAAATAAAATCCTATTAGAGAGATGAAAAGGGAAATAAATCGTTGTAATTGAATATACAAGGTTGGACCATCATTTACAATAGTATTTGGCTCTATTTATATTATTACAAAGTTTGAATCTTATTTACATAAGTAATTATAATTCTATATAGATATTAGTATTAGATAAAAAGGTTTATTAAATACTAAAACAAACTAAATACTCATATATCCCTAGTCTAATCTTTTACTTTTTGATTTGTTATTCTACTGAGAACTCTTACTCTAAATGAGATTTTATCTCTTTAGTTATGTGCGTGTTCAAACTATATTAGTCGTTCATTTTTTTTGGTCTATTATGATTTCTAGTTGCTTAATCAGCTACTCCTTTAATATTTTTGATTGATCAAAGACTCTTTTTGCTTAGTTGATATTTTTTAATTCATGATCAATTTTAATTTTTTTATGCTTCATGATGAATAGTTAGTATTCTTAATGTTCGACACATGCATGTTTATTTTATAGTAAATGGAGACATTCTCTTGAAACAATTACAAGGAGCGAGCAGTTTCTTATTTTTCATTTTTTTTTATGTTGTTGAAATAGAAACTAAGCACTCGATCCTTGAACTAGGTTCATTGAAAAAAGATGGGCTTCTTCTCTAGAACCCACTCCCTAACAATGATGACATTTCCCAACCCAGTGGTGGTTCTTGATAAATAATAGAATCTTTAATTTGCCTACAACTACTAAATTTAGCAAAGAAATCTGCATGCTGTTTCCCCTCCCTCAGAATAGGATTCAAACAACTTGCCATTCTCTCGAGAGAAAATCCTGAAACCATCACAAATTAGAGGCCAATGATAGTGAATCTGCCACCGTTCTTTATAATCAAATTTAAGAGCTTCCAATGAATCAGATTCGACCTAAAACTCAACTTCCAATTAAGCATGAGCCAAACCAATATTTCTGATAGTCATAATCTCTATTGTTATGTTAGAAGTAATTCCAACATAGCAAGAGAAGCCTAAGAACCAATCACACAGATGATTTCTAATTAAACAACAAATCAAAACCCTAAAGGACTAGGATTACTGGTAGAGCTTCCATCTACATTCGATTTTATCACATCCTCGTGAGGGGCTCTAAGTAACAAGTCTAGGGAGGCTACAAGAATGACAATTAGACTTCTTAAAAGGAGCCTTGCAATCTTACAGAAGACGACAATGGATAAATTGGAATTCCTGGTAATAGGTCTTCTTTTTCCCACCAATTGTTTCATCATTCCCAAATGGCCCATCAACTATAACAAAAACTGACAAAATGACCTGCTGACAAGTCACCAGCAATCTTAAAGTGGAAGAGTGAATTAAAGGAAATCAACATCTCGTGGAGGGAGAAAAGAATCCCAAACCTTTCTAGCTTCAGTAGTCAGCACAATCTCTAAGAAGCTTAACAAAGATTCTACTCCATTACCACACCTGCTGGCCAGCTCTTGCAAATAGCATGGGGAAATTTTTATTACACAAAATACAATTTTGGCAAGGTAACCATGTAAATCTTGATTCCTGAAACACATATACATAATGGAAATAATAAATTTAAAATGATTTTGTAAGTTCCAAGAATCTCATAGACAAATATAGAGTTGTTTAGAGTTTATACAAAAATTATCCAAAGATAAGATGTTCTCTATACTAGTTTTTCTCTTTGTTCAACTATACAAAAAATAAGAAGCATAGCATTCTATTTATAAAGAAACATGAAAACTCTATGAAAGGTAAAATATAAATTTACCCCCCCGAATAATATCATATATATTATTTCATGGTAATTTTAAAAATTTATTCAATCAAGTCTCTTCTTAATATTTTTCTAGGTTTAGAATTGTAATTCCTTGTATAAATTACATTCTAATCCTCAATTTATAAAATTTATTTACAATCAAGTCATACTTGAGTTATCATCCTATTTTAATTTCTAACCAATGGTTCTTATGTGTATGACTCATTAGGTTCCCTAATAAGTTAGTTCAAATATAAATCACAATCCTAAATAAAATATGATTAAAAATTAAAAAATAATTTATTATCAATTTAATAATTGATTAATTTATATTTCAAGATCAAGTACAATGTCTAGTAACCTGTCATAATCACTCAAATATTAGGAAAGTCATTAGTGGTTTGACTTAACCTTTTAGTAATTAGTTTTTTAATGTAATTATTATTTCTTTATAAAAAAATATTGTGATTTGACATTATAGCATGAAGTGGGTCTACTTTATCAAATCATGTTTATTCTCAATAACATAGTCATTGATTCTTTGATTAAGATTTGAAAGTCTTTTCAAATCTCATTCCACCTTATGCAACGATTTATAGTTAATATTATTTGAGAACAAATGAGACATTTTTCTAATTCACTTAGAGTGATGGGTTCTTTCTTGATTACTCAAATACCTTTATATAGTTCATATTATACTCAATATTTTTCTGTTTGTTACCCTTGATTAGGACAACATGTAGTAGATCAAAATATAACATTCTCTATATAAGATAACTTAGTGATCTCAAGTCCATGGATTACTTGCACAACCGTCACGTGAGCCTTTCCATAGACACATGAGATCTCTCCATATAAAATTATCATGCAGGTCAGTTCAGTTACATGTCATCTAACAAGCACTTACATATTAATTCTAGGTACCCCTCACGCCTTAGCTTATGAGAACAATTGCTTTATTCATAAAGAAAAAAACTTAATATGTATTAGTCTCAACAACTTTAGAACTATTAATGTTCAGTATTAATAGAGAATTGACCAGGAACATTTAGGAATAAAGTTTTGATACAATAGAAATCTCATAATTATAAGAACTTTATAATTTCTTTTGCAAATCATTTTTATCATGATGACTTTATCTTTACTCTAAATTCATTAGTCAAATACTATATTCATTAATTAAATATTTGATGAATATTAAAGATAAATAAATCATTATTAAAATTTAAATATGTTTACAAAACTAAAGTCAATGTCGCATATAACCAACTGATTAGCGAAAAGGTATAAACATTAACAATAAAAACTTTACATGTTTTCAAACACATGATGCTTTCAAATCCATTTATACGCACCTGAATCCACATGATAGCATCCCTAGTAATCCAAGAATAAGAAGCTTTAGAGTTATGAATATCACCGGTAGAAAAAACTAAAATCCATTTATTTTGGCTTAGAGTTTGGGTTAATTGAATAGTTAGAATGGCATCGCCACAAGTTATATGAAGTGTTTGAATATTTTGATAAAAAAATAAATAGCTTCATTATTTTTATTAATTAATTAATTAGCAATAAGAAACAATAATTTATGAAACTACTTTAATGTGTTTTAAAGGCTACCTAAATGGTTTGTAAATGTAACCTTGAGGGACCTATTGGGTAGTTGAATATCTTATGGGTTTACAATTGTAATATTAACTTTAATATCTTATCCTCATTATCTATTGAGAATATTCTTGTTACATATAGGTCTATTAAATATTTATTAGTCAATTGGCATGCACCTTGCTAGGAGTTAGATAAAAAAAAAAATAACAAAAACAGAAAAGTAATAGTTGCATATTTTTTTCCAGCAGAAAATTGTTTTATAGTGAACTAAAAGTTTTATATATCTGTTTAATAAAATAGATCATGGATTAAAAAAAGTCAATAAATATTAAAAAAAAGTTATTAATAATAATTAAATAATTAAAGAATAAGCCAAGAAGTTTAGAAATAAATATAAATTAAGATATTTGATATGAAAAAACCCTCAAATTCTTTTTAATTTTATGGAAATTAAATTATCTTTTGTAAGAAGAGTAATAATAAAATAAAATGATTTGCTTATATAATTCATCATTTCCTAATTCGTTTTCTACAAAGAAACATATCTCTTTTGTTCAATGTTACTCATTTAAAAAAAAATTCAAAAAGCCATTAAAATAGACATAAAAATAATTGGATGACTTTAAATAAAGGTACGAAAGGCATCTCTCGAATCAAAACTCTTTGAACTCATCAATGTGCTCCATTTTTTACTTGGCTTTTTTTTTTCCCAGAATATATGTTTTTAGAGAAATTCTACTTATTTTGATGTGGATGCATAAAAAATATAACAATATGTCTCCACGTACATATTGACATGAGCAATTTTGTTACAGTGTCACCAAACCCAACTCGGCTTAATGGTTTAACCTAGAGACCATCCCGTAACCTGGGTCATTGCCTCTCTCAGGTTTCAAATTGAACCTAGTGGAGTTATCTCATTGGGACTCGATTAGAACCTAGTTTAATTTAAAGAAAAAAACTTTAAGAAAATATTGTTTTAACCTTTCTTTTTATATACTAAGACGACGATGTTTTGAATCTACTTAAGTTAACCTGTCAAACTCATGACCTAAGTTATGAGTTTAAGTGGGTTTAATAACTTATTTTTTCGGATATTTTTTATTTAACTATACAACAAAAAAAACTGGCATGCAAATGAAAACAACCTAAGAAAATCTAAGAAAACAATCATCATTAAAGGCCGGAAAAAAAGTTTTTTCTAATGTTATAAAAAAATATTTTTACCTTTTTTGAAAATAAAAAAAAATAAACAATATAAAAAAAATAGCTATCAAATAAAATTAAAAGAAAAAATATCATGAGAAAAGCATTTGCTAAAGTAATAATAAAAAAAAAAGTTATGATCATAGTAAAAAAAATCATTTGGTATTTAATAAAAAAAAACTATCAATTGAATTTTTAACCAATCTATTTTAATCGACTAATTAAAAATATAGAGGGAAAAGAACAAAATAGGCTAGAAAAGTGGGTTTACACGCTTGGTCCATAAAAAAAGGTTAGGCCTGTATACCAAGCCTATTTTTATTTTAATTGTTCTTTTATATTTGAGAAAAATACAGAAAAAGTGTCATCTACTAGTGTAGATTCCAGTTACTATCAATTGTTAGAAAGTCAAAGCAAGGATATTTTTTACCTAAAAACTCATTTTCAACCTATTTTTATCTAAAAATACCTATATACCAATATATCAACCTAGCTACCCCTAAATTAGTTCAAAAACACAGAATCAAGCGAAATATTTTTTTCTCAACCTTGATTTACTTTATTTAGCAAGATGAAGGGTAAAAAATACATGTATGTAACTCTTCTTGCTTAATGGAACTCCTTGACATAAAGAACGAGTTATTTTGTCATTGAAATATGGACAACCAATGATTTTATCTCTCCTATCTTAAATCCAGGGACCTAACATGAATAACAAAAATTGTTGGACCAAAACATGTAATTATAAAACTAAAGATACCAAAATAGAAATTAAAAAACTCTAAGGGTAATTCTCCCCCAAAAGCGTTGAATAAACAGTGTTGTGCAAAAAAAAAATATTTCATTTCCCACCCATTTTCAGTTTTGGTCCATTTATTTTTAATTTTGTGAAAAGAATAAAATTGAATTTGTTTTTCAAAAATCTAGCATCAAACAAATCTCAAAGGGTTTTATTTCACTACAATAACTTGATAAAAAGCAAGTCTATACAAATTATCAAGACCGACCCTAACTAACATAACATGAATGGATGAAATCAAAAAAAAATTAATAAAAAAAAAAGGATGATAGTGTTGAAGTTTATAGTGTTCGTACTCACATGCACAATGCATTGTATAGAAAAAAACATAGACCATTTAGTTTTTTTTTTTTTGTAATTTTATCTTATATGGTATCTTTTTAATCCTTATATATAGTATATTTAGTGAAACTTTCCCATCCAACTCCTTACTTAGCTCGTGTTTTAAATTAAACTTCGTGGAAGTTACCCCAAAGTGAATCAGTTGATTACATGGTTCCAAATGCAACTCAGATGACCAGTAAAAATATAGCTCAACTTTTAAGAAAATTTTAAGATGAGTTATTTTTTAAAAATATTAAAATGATAACATATTAAATTGACCCCAGTCACTCCATAACTCGGATCATGAACTCTATTGAAATTAATTATATGATAAAAAATAATATGTTTTCAAAATTAAGCACCAACCTAGTATTGAAATGTTTGTTTGATGAGTTATTTTTAAAAAATTATTAAAATGATAACATATTAAATTGACCCCAGTCACTCCATAACTCGGATCATGAAATCTATTGAAATTAATTATATGATAAAAAATAATATGTTTTCAAAATTGAGCACCAACCTAGTATTTTGTTTGAGACTGTGATAACCCTATAGAATGCTTACCAAAATAAATATTAAAGCCTAGTTTCTAATGAACCCAATATTGAAAGAAAAAATAAAAAAAATTAATTAAAAAAATAAAGGATGAAAAACCAAAAAAAAATAAAGGCACATCGATTTTGGTTGGTAAACCCGTGAATTGAGTCACCCTAGTCAACTTGTCAAACTCGCGAACCAGTTCATGAATTCCACTAAGATTAATAACTTGGTTTTTTTTTCTAAAATAAAATTTATTTAAATATATTATAACAAAAATGAGTAATCACAAAATCAAGCACCAACTCAATATAAGGATTTTTTTAGGTCATGATAACCCTTTAGAATGAAAAAAAATAAGCGTAATGATAGATGAAATAAAAAAATAAAAGAATAACTAAAAAAATAAAAGTTTAATCTCCCAAACCCTTGAATCGGGTCAACTCAAGTTAATATACTAAACCTATAAACATTTAATGGACTCCATAAATTTTAATAACATGTTTTTTTATCCGAAACTATTTTTTTAGATATGATAAAAAGATAGACAATAAAAAAAATCAAGTCTAATAAAAACAAATAGTTACCTCATTAAACTTATGAACCAGGGCAACCCAGGTTTCCCCATCAAATCCGCAAAATGGCTCATGGACTCCATAAAGTTTATTAACTTGGTTTTTTTCTGAAACCATTTTCTATTTAACTATATGTTAAAAAAATAGATAATAAAAAAAATTGAACTACAACCTAATGTCAGGATATTTTTTTTGACACTATGATAACCCTATAGAAAGCAAAAGAAAATAAATTATAAAACACAATTCCCAATCAACACAATATTAAAGGATAAAATAAAAAAAATCTAAAAAAAACAATTAAATATTTTTGGGATTGAATTGAAGAGGTTTTAAAAATCAAGGGACTAAACTAAAACAAAAAAGGAAAAGTACCTAGTGCGTGTTTTGCACTCGCTAGAGTGTGAGGAAGTCTGTAGGCTTTGGGCAACACATGAGAAGTAGACCAAGCTTCGATCAATGTCATGTTTTGATATTGTCGGAACCATCGTGGTATCTTTTTTGTACATAGGTGCATGTTACATTAGGAAGTCTGGTGTGGCTCTGGCAACCCATTCTCCTTTCTTTCTCTTTTTCTCATTTTCTCTCTCTTTGCATTGGTTTTCATGACAAACTATGTTATTCTTCCCTTTAGGTTTCAATGTTTTCCTATGCTTCAATTTCAATCCCTTTACTCTTAATCTTTAGAAAAATGAAAAATCCTTATAATATTTTTGCAAAATCAATTACCAACCCGATATCAAGACAATTACTTAATACAACGGTTAGTACATAAAAGCATATCAACAAAAAATCTTAATAAACACAACATAAAAAGATAAAATTGAAATGAACAAAATTTGATGACTAAAGAAAACATAAAAGATGAAGGACAAGGCTTGAAATAACCTTTTGTTAAAACATGAAAAAAAAGGGGTACTCTTTTATTTCTTTTTCAATTTTGGCTTCTTGGTTTTAGATGTTGTAGAAACAATGAAAACTTTTTTTAATGAAATTGAGCCTCAATTCATTGTTGGGAAAATTTTTTAGTATCATGATAACTATATAGAAGGCCAATTAAAATAAATATCAACTCAAAATCCCAACAGACATGCAAACCAAGAATTAAACTAAAAATAAAGAAAATCAATAATTAAAGAAAAAAATAAAATGCACAAAAAAATAACAAAACATTATGAATTACTATTATTATCCATATTGTAATGGGTGTGAGTGAATAGTGAATCCCCTACACCCTTTAGTTTTTTTCTTAATACTTGGTTAAGGTCGGCTCAAATATCATTTATAATGCTCCAAGCTTAAGGGATGGGCTTGATGCACTACTAAATAGCTTTTGGGGCACCAAGTACAACACTAAGTTGGGGAGACTACTTTCCTTTCTATCTAAAAAATATTTCTTATTGCACATAGGTCAATTAATCATTTTTATTATCTTATTCAATCTCGTAATTATTCTCAGACGTGGGATATAAGGTATTATAACAACAAGTTTCAATTTCATGGAGCATTACCACCGGTTATATGTTGTACTATGGTCTATTACATTTTCTATGCTAGCATCTGCATATAAGAGTACACTAGATTGGTGGCATGCATTATGTTGTGTGCTGGTCAATTATTTTTTAACGTAAAACAAAGAAAGCTCAAGTGATGTTAGTGTTTTAAAAAAGCTTGAAAAATCAAAGACTCAGATCATTAACTTGATTGGATCCAATAAAGTCGGATAATCTAATGATATGATTAAAAAAAAGGTAATAACAGTAGATGAATCAAATGAAAAACATTTGGAAATAATTAACTATAAGAAATGATTGGCCAATATCATTTATGGGAGTGGAAGAAAGAAAAAAACCCATTAGAGACTCTTTGTTGTTCCTCCATAGTCACTGCTCCAACACATGAAGAGTTCGCCAAGACAATTCAAACACCTCTAGTAAAGGTTGCATGACAACATCGAAAGAATTTGCATGTGTTGCTAGGGCAATGACCTAGAAAGTGGACCATTATGAAATGAATATCTCATTTCTACGTTCAATCAATTAATTCTATTTAATTTAATAAAGAATGACAAATAAAAAAACTCGAGATAACTCGATTAAGCAAAGAAAGAAAGGATGAAAAAAATGATGTAAAAAGTGTGTTTGTGTGTGTGTCTATTGTTGAAAGAACATGAGCTTAAAAGGATTAAAAAACAAAATCAAATCAAACTCGGGAAAATCTCTTAAAGCTGAGTTAATCTCCTAAGTTTGCAACTAGTGAAATGCTAGAATCAGTGTAAACCTAGCAAAAAAATAATAATTAAATTAAAAATTAAATGGAGACTAAATGAGGAAACGGTCAACCAGTTCATTTAATAACTTCAAATAATCGACCAGTTCATCCTGAATAAATGATGGGTCAAATTTTAAATAGCCAAATTGGTTGTAAATACCTTAATTGGGCAATGAAACTAAGGGAAGAGGCTTGGAAAAAGGAGAAATTAGAGTTTTCTTCTCTTTAAATCACTTCCTTGGAGATCATTAAAAAAATATTAAAGATTGAAAGGGGCTTAGAGGGAGTTTAGAGTGAGGAGAGAAAAGAGAGAGGAAAAAATGAAAAGAACTTTGACTTTTCTTGCATCCTTCTTTTGTTCTTGTTCCCATTAGAGGTAAGAAACCCAATTTGCATAATTAGATTGGATGATTTTAAGTTATTTGAATTATTAAATGTGTTAGTGTTGATTTGAATGTGAAATTATGATAAATTTATTGTTGTTATGTTGTTTGACTATAAGAAAATGGATAGTGTCATCGGAAAAGATTGGGTAACGTTCCAATTGAAAGAATTGAGGAGAAAATTCATCCTCTATACTTGGTAGTTTCGGCCAAGAGAAAAAAAATATAAATTAGAATTATTAGATTAATTGACATATAAAGGATGTGAATTTATATTGGAATAACCTTTAGATAGGTAAGAAATAGATTAGTTTCAACAGAATTAAGAGAAAATATGTTTTCTTTCATAACAATACTTTTAATCAAGACTTGAAACTAGAGAGATTGCTTTGATGTCATGATAGCGTTAGAAAATATTTAATGAGCGAGATTTAATAATTGTGTGATGATAATTGAACTATCATTTGGAATTAAAAAGGGAAAAAAAATGTGATGTTTGATAACATGAAAACTTGGTTCAAACAGTAGGGACTATTGTTTGCCAACAGACTTGAGGTAAGTGTCTTACTCCTGGACCTTATTATTGATTGCCAGTCTATTATTAACCGCAAACACATGATTACATGATTATAATTGAGAGAATAAGTATGTCTATACATTAAGGATAAAATTGAGAAAAAAAAATGAAAATAACACAAAAACTCTAACTAACTCATTTGCCTAGCCCGAGTTTAAAAGTAAACCATGTAGAAGTTACTCTATCATGACCCAATCAACTTGGTCAATCTAAAGGTAATATAGCTGACCAGTAAAAAAAGGTCTGAGGATGAAATTGAGAAGAAAATGATGAGATTGACAAGAAAAAATAACCTCCTTGACCCTACTCCTTGTTGAAATCAGATTTAAAATTAAATTGTATGAGAATTAACTCAATGTGATCTAGTCGACTTGGTCAATCCAAAAACAACTCAAATGATTATAAGAAAATTTTTTGACAATGGAATTGAAAAAAAAAATGAAATAAAAAGGAGATGAAATGAAAAAAAAATAGAGGTTGAATTAATAATAATAATAATAATAATAATAATAATAAGCTTCAGTTTCATACATTTTTATTAAACTTGACCAAATGGGTTAACCTTGAAACCTTCTGATCCAACCACTCGTCTAACTTGGGTTTAAAATTAAACCGTGTGAAAATTACCCCGATTTGACCCATTCGACTTAGCCAGTTCAAAGACATCTCAACTAATTGATAGAAAAGATTATAAGGATGAAATTGAGATAAAATGACGAAAATAACATAAAACCTATTGACCCAACTTCTTTTCCTAGCTTGGGTTTAATAGTAAATTGTGTGGGAGTTACCTTGCTATGATCTAGTTGACTTAGCCTGGATAAAGGTAACTTGATTGACCAATAAAACAAAAATATGAGGATGAAATTGAGAAGAAAATGGTGAAATTGACAAGAAAAAAACTCATCTACTAGACTCCTTATTTAACCCAGGTTTAAAATGAAACTACGTGAGAGTTATTTTAACATGATTCAATTGACTTGGCCGATCCAAATGTAATTTAAATGACTTTAAAAATATCTGAGAATGAAATTGAGGATAAAATTTGAAATAAATAAGAGATAAAATAGAAAAAAATAGAGGCTGAATTAAAAAAAAAGATTAAAAAATAGATAAAGCAGCGCTTCAGTGTTCCATAATCTTCAATTCTTTTAGTCAAGGTTGTCAATTCCATTTCGTTTCATCTGGAATGGCCGGTATGTCTTGTTCCAGTTTAAAAAAGAAAACAAACCAGAAAAAATTTCATATCACTCAGAATCATGACATGTTCCATAGATTCTGCCTTAATTCCGGTCAAGACATTCCAGTTCCGTTTCAGCCAAATAATGTTTTTTTGCTCTTTTTTTTAAATATTCTCTAGTTTTACGGTATTGATCATATCTCTTAATCCGACCATTGGATTAGGCGGAAAGTTTACGAGAAGTCTCCTAATATATTGTTATATCTTAGGTTAAAATTTTAGAGCAATCGGAGTTTAAAAAGGCCTTGCGAGACTACATATGACATTTTTTAAATTTTTTTCAAATTCATAATTTTGTTTAAAAATGTTATTTTTGTGTTCTTTTTTTCATTGAATTTTTTCCAATTTAATAATTCAACAATAGATTTATTGAGAATTAAGTTTCATAATTTATTTTGATTTACTTTATTTGAGGATTCTTATGATCTCATAACTCGAGTCAAGAATTTGAAAAGCTAACACATATTAACCCGAGTCCATGCAATATGTTATTGTCTTAATATTATTTTTAGAAAATATGTCATCTTGAACTTTCTTTAGTCAAAATATATTTTTAGCAATCTTCCAGGTTGTTTTTGGACTCATCGAGTCGGTCGGGTCATATCAGTTCAACTCCCACTTTTTTACTTGTGTTTGAAATTTGAATTGAATAATTTCAAATTATTTTATCTTTAGATTGAAATATATGTTTTGATTTGCTTTATTTGGGGTTATTATGATCTAATGACTTGGATCATGAATTTTGAAGGTTTACCCAAGTTGACCCAAGTTGATTTAATATGTTGTTATTTCAATATTTTTTAAAAAAAATATATATTATCTTGAATTTTTTTAGTCCAACTATATTTTTACCTGTCATACAAGTTATCTTTGGACTCATTGAGTCGATCAAATCATATTGGTTCAGCTCTAATTTTTTTATTTGTATTTGAAATTTGAATTATATAATTTTAAATTAGTTTATCTTTAAATTTAAATTTAAATTTAAATTATTTTTTTAAATTAATATTTTAAATTATATATACATTACCAATATATACCCTTCTAATTGAATAGACATAACCTACCTTGCAGTATAGAACGTAATAAGAGCGACGACGTTCTTCAACGCGTGCGGGGATTGTGCCCTGATTCAACAGCACTCCCAAAAAAGATATTATAGAAATGTCAAAAGGTCAAAACCGGAAGACAGGAAAAGGAAAGAAAAACGGAGAGCGGGAAAAGGAGCCGTTGATAATCAAAGCACGAAAATTTGGCGCCAAAATCAATTTCACTCGGTTTTATCTGCCCGTAATAATTCCGGGCAGCCGCCCTTTCTCCTCGCTTTATTTTGGGCTAGTCAAGTGAAGTATATAAAATCACTCCTTTTCTCTTTCTTAGTATTAATTTTCCCCGAAAAATCTCTTTTTCCCTCTTTCTTTCAAAGCCAATTTTCTCTTCATTTCTCTCTCTCCCTCTCTCTCTAAAAAAATAGTAGCATCCAAAGACCCTTTTCTCTTATTCCTCTTCTACTTACCATCTCTCCCTTTGTTGGTTTTGGTTCTAATCAGACATGGGTTTTTCAAAGAAGACACAGGTGGATTCAGGTTTGGACTCTGAAGGGAAGAAATGGGTGATCGCCGGAATAGCAATAAGGACTTCACTGAAGCCGGTAAACACGAAATCAAGAGTGAAAGATTGCGATGGTGACGAAGAGGAGTTTTCTACTACGCCAACAGCCAAGGAGGCAAGAATACCGGAGAGATTGCCATGCCCGCCTGCTCCAAGGAAGCGGCGGCCGTCTTCAAGGTGTAACTACAGTGGTGTTAGGGAGTTCTTTACTCCTCCTGATTTGGAAACAGTGTTTAAATGCTATGTTGAGAAAGCGAATTGAGAGGTCGACTTCAAGAATTAGGGATTTTGTAGTGTTATGCTCTATTTAATGGGTTTGTTTTTTGGTGTATTAGTTGCTCTTATTTTCCTTGTACTTGGGTAGTGATTAGGAGTTGAAGATGTACAAAAGTTATGGTATTTATGAAATGGTTAGTTCCCTTTTATTTTCTTTTTTTTATTATTTATTATTGATTTTTCGTTAATGGCAAGTATGGTGTCTCTTTTTTCTAAGCTAGTTGATTTAGGAACTATTTTTATGCTCAAGAGTGCTTGTACTGGAACCGGAATGGATTGCAATTGCTGTTCTAAGTATTTATTTGAGACTCGAAGTTTTGCTCTGCTGTAATGGTGGTTTTGTTGTGAAAGCACGTTTGAAGATTTCAGGCACAGGATGTTCGATTTTTTGTACTGGTAAATTCAGTCGTATTTAGTAAAAAGACAGCACTTCCATGTTTGCTCTGCCCATGCTCTGCTTTGCTAACCAACCCTTTACTAATCTCTCTAATTGTCTAAATAATTAGCTTTGTACTGTGCTCTACCTTCATTCACCTCCAAGGCTACCTTGCAAGTGGCAACTACTCTCTCTCTCTCTCCAGGCAAATGCACACGTGTGTATTTCAGATAAGCTACCATGCCTTGAGAGAATTTCAAGGTACTTCAGCTGTGAAGCCAAAAGCTGCCAAAGAAATGTATAAAAGAAAGAAAATCTTTTTCATGGCTGAGATGCTGCACGGATGCTTCGCTCAATTCATTTGACTATGACCCCATGAGCGTAGAGCCTCAAGTACCTCTTTACGCTCTGCCAATCCCTTCCTTAATCTTCCTATATACTACCCCACACCTATGTGACCCATCCTACCTCGAAGCCATGTTCCTCTCTGAATATAAAATGACAAATTAAGGCATATAATGTGGTGATAGGTTAGAATCCTATGTGGGGCTGATGGGTTCTTTGTTTGATTCCACTTCGAAGCACTTGATGACAAGGACATTTTGTACAACTTTGGTGTTTTATATGGTAAATTAGTGTGTTTGCGGATAAGATTGCAGGCATGTTTATCATTTACAGGACAGCCAATTCGTAATGGAGTAGATAAAGAAATATTGTAGTGCCGCATGATCATCAAGGGATTTGCTTAAAAGGTGACGAGGGGGGGTTTACCTAATTCAACGCTATGGCAAATGTTTGGATATTATAACAAGCCAAAGTTTCTGGGGATTAGGATACTTTATGAAAGCACACAGTAAAGCCTGTACTAAAAATCAAGGTCTAACTTTGACTGGTTTAGTTCTTATCTGTTTTACCCCCTATAATGGTGCTGTTGATGCTACAATACAGTGTGATAGGCTGTTTTCGTTGCTTGTTTTTATATTTATTTCGAGCTCTTCCATTGTTGCCGTCGAGGAAGCAATGGATACTGCAAGCCGAATTTCATGTGCCACCAATATTTCTGCTGATTCTTCAGAGAATCGAGTGTATTTGGGTCTACGATATCAAGGAAAGATTGGGATTTTATTTAGTGCATCCATATTCGACTATATATATATATCTATATATAATGATCATATCCCATTCATATTTACCAAAAATTAGTTATAAATACTTGGTAATCTAATTAATCACATATATAGCCATGCATGGTGATTAATATATAAGCTAGAACAAACTCTCTTTTATTGTAAACGTGCACGAGGAACACACTCACGATTGAACAGGAGATCAAGCATTCAATGAGCTTTAAGACATGTTTTGACCAGTAACCTGCATGCTAGATCGAATGGTTACAGGGCACTTTTTAATGAGCTTGATAGATTGGGTTGTTTGTGGGGACCAGAAGGAGATCGTCAAATCGACAGACAATATGAAAGCTACATGTTAATTATAATACCTCTGATCATTCCATTTATATGAATATGGATTCAAACAAATGAATATATTATCCATTTTTAGATTAAGAATTACTCAATTAATGATAGAATATTGCTAATTAAACTAGTCATTCAAAGTTTGCATTTGTTTTCTAGCATGGTTTAAATCAATAGCGCCATTTAGCTGCTATAATATATTTATCTTACACATAACAATCATATATTTATTATTTAAGTATTGACCCTCAATTTCTTATTTGGGGACTATACAAAAACCATAAAATATAGCTAGCTAGCCTCTTTACCAGCAATTGCACTGAAAATATAACTTGATCAAGTCCTTAATCGTCAAGATTACTTGATCCATGATCATGCAAAGGTGTCATAATTGCCTACACATATCTTGTATTCGGTAGATCTAATAGAATATCACTAGTCATATGACCAATTTGTTTGTAATGTTAAAAAGTGATGTTGAAGCATTGTCAATGATTTTCAAGAACGAAGAAAAATCCACGACTTGAAATCATAAAAAATTTGAAAAAAATAACAATTATTAATCCTTGAGAATCCAAACATAGAAGGATGAAATAAAAAAAATCTAAAAATACAAAGAACCAGCAAACAAGGGTGAGATCGTCAAAACTCGCCAGTGAGATCATGCGGACGAGAAACTCAATAGGAGGGAAACATGAAAAAAGATGAAGCTTAATTTAAAAATAAATAAATATTAAACGACAAGATTTAAAATTGCAACCTTAAAAATACATGGGTCACACGCCCAAACCTACTACCTCGATCATGATACATGGATAACATAATTAAAAGGAAATCAAAGAAAATAATGAAGTTCATTTTTTAAAATGAACAACTTCAAAGGATGTAACCTGGGGCAAACCCAGTCAACATCGGGTCAAAACTCGTTGACTATTTTCCTTTTGTTTTTTCAAAATGATTTTATTTTAACTTTTTTATAAAATAAAAATATTTGATTGAATTCGGTTAACTTGGATCAACCTTTCTGTCTCGTGACCTGATACTTGTCCTGGGTTGACTCCTGTGTCAGATCTAAAAATTATGGGAAACACCACAAAGATCAGCTCCTAATAAATCAAATGTCGAATGATAAAATTAAAAAATTAAAAAATAACTATTCAGAAAATAAAGACCTAATTTGAAAACAAAATGAGAGGACAGCCTTAGACTTTGAAATAAAGGGAAAAATTAAAAAAATCAAATTAACAAAAGAATCCAAAACAAAAAATAAAAAATCAAGATTATGGATCTAATGATGAAATTGAGAAAAAAAATTCAATGATAGGGCTAAAAATCAAAATTAGAAATCAAAACAATGAGGGTCAAATTTTAAATATCATCAAACTTTGAATTGAAAGATAAAATTAAAAAGAAAAATCAAATTCACAAAAGAATACAAAACAAAAATAAAAATCAAGATTATGGATCTAATGATTAAAATGAAAACCAATTAATTTTTTTATAAAAGGGCTAAGAATCAAAATCAAAAATTAAAATATTGAGGTCAAACCTGAAATGTCATAAAATAAGAGGATAAACCTTTTTTTTTTAATGTCCAACAAAAAATTCAAGGGAGAGGAGAGAGAGAAAAAGAAAAGAAAAGGAAGGGATGATCGGCGACAAACTGTCAATGTAACCATCATACACTCTGGCCCATGTGGAAATTGCGTAGCTTCCAACACCGTAGTGGAAGTTGGTGTTCCTCTACTAGACAATGGCTCACGCCACTCGAAGAGCACGGAGCTGCCCCGCGCACACATACCAATACATTTTTTCAATAATTTTTAAAATAAAAAAGACTGGATTGCCCCTAACTCAATTTAATAATAACAAAAAACATAGGAAATGACATAAACTCCCCCTGCCACAATGCTTAGAAAATTTGATTCTAGGGGCAATTTAGTTAATCCAGATTTTAAAATAAAGTAAAAAATTAAAAATGTCCCTTAGTGCTAATTAAATGAAAATAGTTTTTAAGGAAAATTTAATAATTTTAATAACTCAATGAACCTATGGTGGAGTTGATTTAAAATTAACATATATTCACAAAAGGAAATGTGGTAACCTCTATGTAATATATTTAAACTAACATATCACTTATCTCTTATGTCATCAAAAAGTTTGGAAATAAATTAATGTACCTATGGTGGAGTTGATTTAAAATTAATAACTTATTTAGTTCTTATTATCTCACCATGTTAATAATAAATATATATGCAATATACATATCAAATTAAAACTTATGTTATAAGCTTTCAATTGTTTTAATTAAAAAAAATAACATATATATATATATATATATATATATATATGAAAGGTGTTTTGATTCAAAGTTTTGGTTAAAAGCTTTTATATTTAAGGGTCTTGTATATATGGCTAGTTCGTACATCAATTCATTGAGAAGTGCATTTAATTTATTTTTGTTTTGTTTTTATTTAGATTTAAAATTAGATAATTAATATGCTTAGTTACTACTAGATAATTAATAGCAGCTATATTAGGGATAAAATGAATTTTTTTAATATAAAAAGTATTTTGATATTAAAATAATTTTTTAATAAAAAGTACCGTATTAATCACCCTAGCAGGTCTAAAGGTTCCAAAAACAAGTCGTCACTGTTCAGCCAATTCTCGGGACAGCCTTGTTGTGCGCAACTCGAATCTGCTCCAAAGAGCAGCAGCAGCACTACTTTTGACATCCGGAGGAACTTCAGGACCCTGTGCTTTTCCCAGCTCGTTGTCATCTACAGAAAGATTATCGGACTGATATATGTCCTCACTCAATTAAGACTTCCTGACAGAGATCGGCAGATTTTGTGGATCACCACCATCGTGATCCTGAACTTCAGGGGATCCCTCCTTTCTGACTTCCATCTTATTTTCAAGGATTGAGGCACGATAATTCAAATGCCTTTCTTTAGCATCTCTCTCCTCAATCTCCATCTTGGTGACTTCATGTCTTTGAGCAGTGAGACTATCTTCATCACTCCTATTTACTTTGACATTGGACTCAATCTGCTCAGAGGTGGCAGGTCCCAATGCCTGATCTGTTTCCTTTTCAGACTCAGAGACGAAGGCATAGTCATCAGCATTCTTGTCCTCTATCTCCCCTGACGCCGCAGTGGTGTCTCCCGGCAGATCAACAGACACTTTGACTCTTTCTTTCCACTCTAGTGCATCCCCAGGTTAATACGTAAGAATTGATTTGATATCAATCTATCACCCAATACACATACAGAGATAACTCGCTTAAAATCATAATCTGATTTAAAATAAATATTTTAGATAATTATTTTTTAATAAATATTAAAACATCAATATATTATATTAATTTAGGTTAATCTGAGTTAACAAGACAATCCATGTATGAAATCATGAGATTATAATAGTCTTATAAAAAATAAATCAAAATAAATTATTAAACTTAATTTTCAATAAACTCAATATTGACATATAAAATTGAAAAAAAATATTTGAAAAAATAAACAAAAAATATAACCCTAATCAACCTAAGTTAACTTCTAATCCCACGATCTAGATCATGAGACTAAGATAACTCAATATAAAACAAATTAAAACAAATTATGAAATTTAATTTTTAATCAATCTAGTGTTGAAAAATATAATTAAAAATAGATTAAAAAAAACATAAAATAATGACTCGCCAAACTTATGACTTAATTCATAAGATAGAAATAACTTCATAAAAACAGACAGAAATATATCACAAAACTTAATTCTCAATTAATCAAATATTCAAGGATTAAATTAAAAAAAAAATTCAATTAAAAAAAACTCAAGTCAACTATATTAACCCATCAAACTATTAGTTTGAGTTATGATTCTAGAATAACCTTATAAAAAGTAAATTAAAAACAATTATAAATCTCAATCATAATAAACCTAATAATAAAGGAAGAAATTAAAATGAAAAAAAATATAAATTAAAGAAAAAACAAAGTTAAAAAATATATTTTTCTAATTAATAGTGTTATCCGAAGAGAAGGATATAAAACTCTCTCCACCTTTAGTATTTTTATTAACTAGTCAAATGCTTGTATTTATTATGGATTGAACTCAAATTTTTTTGTTGACGTAAAAGAAAAATGTAGGCATCAGTAATGCCTTTTACACTACAAGAAAATTTTTAATTACAAATCAAAAAGATAATGCTAACAAATGTGAAAAAAGAGAGAGAGAGTTTATGATACTAACTAAAGGTTGAACTGATAAATTAAAATAAAGATGAATATTAAAATATTTGATTACAATCATGCAAGGAGCTTTTCAAAATTTATTTATTTAATTGTATAACAATAATATTGTGTCTTGTAAGAAAAGTAATTATTTCCACTCTATTGACAAAAAAAAAAAAAAAAACATTTCTAGCATGATTCCTTCAGCTTTTCATATTAACATAGGTTTTTCCAATTATTTTTGTTTCATGGATTATTAATTTGATACAAATCATAAGAAATGAGAATCAACAAAAACAAAATCTAAGATAATCTGAAAAAAGGATAAAAAAAAAGTTTTCATTTAGTTAAAACCTAGTTATCTAACTAATGCTCTTATTTTTTGTATTTAGCTTCACCAAAATAACTACTATATATATATATATATATGACGCGAATATATTAAAAAATAAAAGAATGATATATCCCTTGCATCCTACAATAGAAAACTTTTCAGAATCTTTTTTTTAAACTAATTATAGGATTATAAAAACAAATTCACAAAAAAATGAATAAAATCATAGAGGCAAATGTATTTTTTAAAAACCATTTCTTTTAAGATTCATGTAACATTCTCTCCTTTGTGTTTTATTTTTTTTTAACATTGATACAAGTTTTAGTGCACAGTGGATTGCATAGTAAATTTAACACGCCCTATACATTTCCATTTAATTCTAATTTTGATATGTGTGCTAATATATTTTATACTCTCGAATTTCTAACCCAAAGCAAAACATAATTAATAAAATCCTAAAAAAAAAAAAGAAGCTTGCAACACCTCGCAAAACACTATTCATTTTAATAATGTGCCATGTTTTTTCTTAATCTATATATTTTAAAAAGATTTCAATTTCATTTCTCAAAACTTTATTTGTTTGGAATTGGACTTTATAGTTTGTTTTGATTTGATTTTATGGGATTATTTGAACCTCATCACTTAAGTCGCAAGTTTGACGGGTTAATCATGTTAACTCGTTTTTTTCCTTTTTTGATTGAATTTTTTTCCCCGATTTCATCGGCTCACATTTTATTGGTTGAAAATTAGACTTTGTGATTTATTTTAGTTTGTTTTCTAAGAGGTTATTTCAGTTTCATGACTCAAGTTAAGGATTTGATGAGTTAACTCGAGTTATTTTTTTGTCCTATTTTTACTTTGATTTTTATTTTTATTTTTATCCTTTAACATTGGATTGATTGAAAATTGCGATTCATATTATGTTTTGATTTGCTTTCTATGGAGTTATCTTATCTTCATGACTCGAGTCTCTAGTTTCATAGATTAGCCCAAATTGACTTGAGTCATTCTTTGATTTGCTTTATATAAGATTATCCAAGTTTCATAACTTAGGTCATGATTTTGGCATGTTATAAATTTGGGTTGACTAGGGTCATTTTTTGTATCCTTTTTCTTTAATTGATTTTTTTTAAAAAAATCATTATTTGATATTAGGTTAATTTTGAATTAGATTTCATAATTTGTTTCAACTTGCTTTTAATGAGATTATTTTAGTCTCATGACCTGAGTTGTGGGTTTGACATGTTAACTTGAGTTGATTCGAATTGTTTTTTTTTTTATCTTTTTTTAATTTTATTATTCAACATTAAATTAATTAAAAATTAGACTTTATAATTTATTTTAATATACTTTTTGTGCGTGTGTGTTGTTGGGGGTATCATAGTTTTATGATCATAGTTGCACATTTGATGGATTAATCCAGGTTAACTCGGGTCGATCTAATATGTTATCTTTTATTTTCTTTTTATTTTTAGTTATTTGGTATGTTATCAAGAAATGACTTTTGTAACAAAAAAATATTTCTAAATTAAGGAAAAATCAGTTAAGATTACTAATTCAATTCATTTCTACATGTATTCTAAATAGTATAATTGAATTCAATTATGCGGTTTAATAATATATTCCAAACTTAAAAATTATAATATATTATAAAGTAAATTCAAATTTATTTATAAATTTAATTTAATTCAACATATAACTTGATTTCAAAAGGTGATGTGTGGATTAAAACAAGTAAAAAAAAATTAATTAACTTGTGCACGAAGAAAGTCAGGTGATGTCATAGCATTGGTCTTTCACATGATTCACGTAATGAAAGCAATATTGAATTACAATTGTAACTTTACGACCAAAAACAGTTTTTTTAATTGAATTATAATTTTGTTTTATTGTTTCCTATAAACGTGAGAGTTAAAATAAGTAATGTGAACTTTAGAGAGTTTTTTTTTCCTTTCCGATCATGAGGGAAATTAGTTTGTGCGTCAATCAAAATCAAGTCCCTTTCTCAAATAATATAAGAGATAAAACTTACCTTAAATAATTGTAAATTAACTAACTACAATTACTCTCGTTCTACGCGTAGTAATTAATTAATATTTAATTATATAGTTAATAAATTTATATATTTTAAAATTACCTAACCTCAGTTATTTTATTTTAAATATATTAGATCTCAGTTTATATGAATCTTAGTTAAATTATATAGTTAATAAGTGATATTTGTATGTTTTTGAAATAAAATTTATTTTTAAGCAATTCATTTAGTTTTCTAAAGAAATTAAATTGAACTCGCAGACTCTTAGTAGATCTCTTTCTCTCCCTCTAAGCTCACAGTTTTCAAACACAAAAACAGATGCTGGAAAGTAAGCAATTCACAGTTTTCTAAAGTCTTGATGATTTATGCTCCCAAAAGTCTCATTAACTCACATGGAAGCTCACAGCTACGGTGGGCAAATTTATTTATGCTCAGAACCTGAGACTTCTTTTAATAGATTACACTCTGAACAAGGCACAAATAAGTGGTGCCGTGGCAGGGAATATAATCGGGGGATTCGGCAATTAATGGAGAAAGGGCGAGTGAGAAGAAGGGGGAATCCTATGAGGGAGAGGAGAGGAGAGGAGAGGAGAGGAGACGGTGTTGGACACGTACACATGGGCTTTCGAGGGAATCCAAAGTGAAGAAAGAAGATTCTAAGAGTTGAAGGAGAATAGATAGCGTCATGAAACCTGAGCAAACAGACGTTCTTATCCTCTAACCATCACGCAATTTTCAATCTGAATCCGTTGGATCTAAAATATCTCGTTTTTGAGGCCTGGTTGGATAATGTTATATAGATAGTGATCTGATTGGGAGTTTTAGTTTTGTTTGAGGACCGACTTGTACTCAGGCTGACAAATAACATCATCAAGAAGGACTTGTCTTGTACAGAATCAATCATCGACTTCCGTTCCCTTGCCTGTCCCCATTTTGACTCTTGCTTCTTCTTCTTTTCTTTTTTTTCCTCACGCGGTTTCCCCGGGCTGCCCGTGACAGTCTTGGCGGGAAGCCGAAAACGCGTACCACATTCAAATTCTTTTGGTTTTTTATTTGGCGCCAATATTTCCCGTTTAGCCCGCGAAACGTGGGCTGTGAGGTCTACCGCGTAAATGACGAGACTGGCCCGGTGTTTTGGGACTATTAATGTCGAAATAGTTGGAGGTAGGTCCCCGTGATATGGGCTAAATGGGAATAACAGATCTTTGGGACAGCTCCGGACGTTCATTTCTTCTCAAGGCCTTTCTAATCCTAACCCCTGCGTCCATTAAATCTCATATATTTTAATAAGTTTTGAATATTTATCATTTTTTTTCTTTATTTTGATACTTCTTTTTTCCTTAATAAAAATGAGATAGTTAACACTTTAATTCAATGCCACTAGTTCATATATATATATATATATATATATATATATATATATATATATATATATATATATATATATTAACGAGGGAATTGCTTTGTTTTCTAAACCTTAGACTCAATATGTTTTTGTAATTAGTAGGTAATATTAAATGTAAAAGTAATACGAGGAGTTGCTAAAGTATTTAAGATTTTCATTATTAACTCAAAATTTAATATATATAAAGTAAAATTCTTTTTCAAATATCAGTATTTAAGATTTTCACTAGTAACTCAAAATTTAATATATATAAAGTAAAATTATATTTCAAATATCAAGACAACAATGTCTTCAATCGACTTAAATCAATTTAAGCTAATATGTCAAACTCGCAATTCAGATTATGAACCCGATTGGACTTAATAACAACATAATTCTTATGAAGAAGTTTTTATTTAATTATATATCAATAAAAATATATGCTATCAGAAAAGCAATATGATCAAATTAAAAAAAAAACAATGATGGATTGTAAATTGTTTTACTAATATTATAAAAAGACTACTATACTCTTATTCAAAAATAAAGTAAATATTGAATGACATTGAATAAAATAATATTTAAAAAATATTATTA
>Ga0325402_1000017_pt1 | contig 66441 bp, 19 predicted proteins | sample PopdelMetagenome_22_FD_207212 | JGI IMG/M metagenome (GOLD analysis project Ga0325402, IMG submission 207212) | Populus deltoides microbial communities from Bellville, Georgia, United States - Xylem-PdKOR-R3 | ecosystem: Host-associated > Plants > Phyllosphere > Stem > Wood/Secondary xylem... | reverse complement strand
ATTGTTCCTAAAATATTTCTGGTTGATGCACTCTTAAATATTGGGCATTCATTAAAGTCGTAGAGACTAGTACATATTATGTTCTTTTCTTTATAAAAGGAAACAGTTGTTCTCATAAGCTGAGGCGTAAGACATACTTATAATTAATATGTAGGTGTTTGTCATAAGACATGAGAATTTCTTTGCAATGATTTTAATTTATACAGTGATTATATTTCTGGACCTAAAAAAATCAAGTTAGTACTTGATTGAGTTAATTTCTAAAATTATGCTAAATTAATATATGAATATTATTCAATGGGCAAATTGATACTTCGCCAATTTAAATGGTTTTTCAGATTTTTCTATAAATATTAAGTTATACCTCTTATTTTTATGAAGTTGTCTGTTAGACAGAAAAAACCATATAAGTCATAGAATAAAGAGTTAACACTTTAGGCATAACAATTTATGTCTTCTAAACATGAATTTAAGAGATTTCTCATTGATGATTCATATAGATTATCATTGAAGGTCGAACAATTGGACAACTTGTTGTTTGAGACAACCATGTTTTTAAAGAATTATTAAAAGTTGAAGAAGATCATATTTTCTGGTAATAAATCCCTAAATAATTTTAAATCTATCTAATAAAATCCTATAGATTTTTAAATAATTTTTTTTTTATTATGGGTATGATATTCAACAATCCAACCTCATCTCATTAGAGCAAGAATGAAGTAATTAACTAATTATTCAAACATAAAACTTTATTTCAAGCTTTAGGGATTTTGCGACATCATTACATAGTAATAATGTCTAGAATCTAAATTTCCATATCATCCCTAGATTTTTGTTGTAATTATATCATAGATATTTCAAGTCTGAACGCGGAAACAACGGAGCGATTATCCTTGACCGTCTCCTCCTGCTGACGTGGCTTTTAGTCTCTCCTCATGAGCTTAGCTATTCCGATAGCATGGATTTGAAATATTCTTGTCTATAGGCGAGCTTGGAAATAGACTTTCCAATAACAGCAGAGATATGACTTCTACGCAATAGTCCGATGGATTTGGTGGGGGTATTCTGGCATTACCAAAGATTGTGAATGGGAAGTCAAGGGCGACTAGCGGATTCAACGCCTGCGATTTTAAAAGCTCAAACATTCGTTTTCAGGGGCATAATTGCAAGAGTCCAGTGGATTTCGTGGTGTTTTTACATTACCAGAAGTGCAAGAGGAAAGACAATTGCATCAACTACAGAGGGAAAAGTTCATTTGGTGCAGAATCATTTATGACCTTTTGTATTAATAAATACACAAAACATGATTATAAAGTTTCGAAAATATACATATATAATTAAAAGATTGTTCTTACAATATTCTCTCTTTCTTTTTATTATTGATCTTCTGTTTCATGAAAAATAATTTAAATTTTTTTTCTAAACTTTATTGTATTTATTTATTTTTAAAATAATTATCAATTAAAAATGCTTTTCATTAAAAAAAATTGATTTGTTTTTTAAAAAAGTGTTTTCACTTGTTTTTCAGGAAAATGTTTTTCTTTTATTACAGATAGAAAACACTTTCTAGAAATTAAGAAAAATTCTACAAAATCTTGTTATTTGTTAATTATATCAAATTTGATCTCAATCTTTTATTGTTATACATTTTGTTTTAAGTCTTTTTTTTTAATTTCATCTCTTAAAATTTAATTTTTATATTAATTTTGATCCCCATTCTTTTGATTGTTATTTGTTTTTCTCTTATTTTTTTAATTGAAATTTTTATCTATTAGATTTGGTCCTCATTCTTTTGATTGCTATTTATTTTATTTACAATAATTTTTTAAATTGATTTTTTTTTAATTTTATCATATTTTATCTTTTTATCTATCAGATTTGATCTTAATATTTTTAATAAACTTGAAAAAAAATTAAAATTTTATTTTTTAGCTCATTTAACATGATATAGTTAAATGCCAAAAAATATTTTTAATTATTATCAAATATCATAAAATAATTTATTTTTTAGAAATTTATTTTTCATAAAAACCGCTACTTTTCAACAAACAAATACTTATATTTTTTCCTTATGATTTATAAATTGCTTCGTACAAGGTGGTTTCGTAATGCTAAAATGTTCCAGGATTTTCTCATTGTCAACAACTGATTTTTATTGTTCACACCACCCTCTTCCACTTATGTTGTGCCGCTTAGTAAAATCCAGCGCTAATTTTTCAAGCACATGCGTGGAGGACATGTCGAATTGTCTTTTTGTCTCGACCTAACCAACTATTAAGTAAAGACAAATTAATTAACTCGTGTTTGGTTGGAGGTAAATAAATTTTTTTAACAAAATAAATAAATAAATATGATAGTAATTCATACATATTTTTTTGACCTAAAAAATCCTATGGTAAATTTAAAAGTTTATACATGTATCTAATTAAATAAATAAAAAATTATTTATGTAATCAAAACAAATTATGATGTCTAATTTTTTTAACCAGCCAAACTCGTGAATCGAGTCATGAACTCAATCTAGTTTAATAAGAAATATAGATACTCGGAAAATTAAGAATCAACTAAATATCGAAACGTCTGCTTAAGATCGTGATAAACCAAAATAAATTGTGATGACTCAATTCTCAACTAACTTAATGTCAAATGATCAAATTAAAAGTAAAAAGAATTAAAATAAGGAGTGGGAAAAAAATTAAATTAACCTTAACCAAACCTGGCACATCCATATTCCAGGTCATGCACCCCCACCAAAATTAACAACGTTTTATTTTCAATTTTGTTTTTCATTTAACTATACCCTAGACCACTCAAAAGGAGAAATTCACTCAGTGTGACCTACTTAAAAGCCCAAGTTGACTTGCAACGTGGTTGTATCAAGAAAAACCCGACCTGACCTAGTACAAAACTTGTTGACTTTTTATTAAAAAAAACTAAAAATGATGTAGTTTTGATTTTTTTTAAAAAATAAAGAATTTGTTTTTAGTCATCCCGCATCAACCTGTGTTGACCCTCTTAACCCTTTTCCTAGTACTTGTCCCGAGTTGGGCTTGATAACTATGGAAAATACGTTAAACATAAACATGATAATAATCCACATATTTTGCTCGAAAAACATGATTTTAAGGTGAAATAACACCTAGGATAAACTCCTCTCGTCAAATGGAACTTGTGAACACTATTTTGGTTTTTGTAGCCAGAATTAGTGTTAACCAAAACTTTCTTTCTCTATTACCATAATTTACCCAACCATTCTCTCTCATATATCTAACCAGGGATTGAAAAATAAGATTTTGTATCAAAATTGATTTTTAAAAATCTTGAGAAACTGCAAAAGTATTATTGGGAAAGAAGAAGGACTAAAGTGAACTTTTGTGTGCACACTTTAAAAGTGCCATCCATTTTATTTTTCTTTTTCACTTCGGTCCTCTATCTTTTAATTTTATCATTCTTTAACAATTTAACTTAAATTGACCTTGAATTTTATCCTAAAAAGACTGTATCAAAATAAAAAAATGAATGAAAATAAAAAACACTCAGTGGTTAACGAGTCCACATTGCATTGAGTGTGTGTCCACAATACAACTGTTATAAGGAAAAAGCCACACATATTTTAAAGTTTCTATTAATTATCCACTACTTCAGCTTTGAGATTACAAAATCTAACGTAAAGCAAAAATATAAGTTTAAGTTGATTATTAAGTGCTATAATTTTATGCATATTGCAATCAATATTAATATCTCTGGAGTACGAAAAATTACTTTTTTTCTTTTTTAAGAAAAAGGATTAACATTTGTATACATTAAGGAAATGCCATATCTTTTTTTAATTAACTATTATTTAATTAAATAATTAATAACCATAAATATTTTAAAATTAATCAATCTTAATTATTTTATTTTAAATATATTAAATCTCATATGGTAGATCTTTATTAAATCATTTGATTTTTATTTACTAAAAAACTATGTAATTTTCTATTATTATTTATTATTTACTTATGTTTTTTTGGTATTTGTGTTTTTTTTTTCAAAGAAAGAATTCATTTATTTTCTTAGAGAAAATATGAAATTATTTAGTTTAAGTTATGTTCTTTAGTAATTTAAATTTAAGTGATTTTACTAACAACAACACATCAATTTATTGTCAAATAAATTGGCCTTTTAACCTCCTAGCATAACATATTTATTAACATGGTGTTAATTTAATATGCTATGTAGCCAATCGGTTGGTTACACATGACATTATTATATTCATGTAAATATAATTTTATTATTAATAAAGACTTAATTTATCTTTAATATTAAAATAATATTAGATTAATGAATCTGATATATGATTTATGAATCTAGAGTAAAGATAAAATCCATGAGACAAAAATGCTTTGCAAAGATAATTATAAAGTTGTTATAATTAGAGATTCTTATTACATCAAAACATTGTTCATAAAATATTCTTGGTCGATACTATCTTAAATATTGGGCATTCATTAGAATCGTAGTAGCTGATACATATTATGTTCTTTTTTTTTAATGAAAGGAAGCAGTTGTTTTTATAAATTGATGTATAAGGGATACCTAGAACTAATATATAGTTGTTTGTCATAAGACATGTATACTCAACTTACCCGCATGTGAATTCCATATGGAGAGATCATCTATATCTATGAAAAGACTTATGTGATGGTTGTGTAAGTAATTATTAAACTTGAGATCATTAAGTTATCTTATATAAGGAGTGTAATGTTTTAATCATGTTACACATTATCTTGGTAAAGGTAGCAAATGGATGAACATTAAATATAACATAAATTATATGAACGTATTTGAATGATTAAGAGAGGATATGCCACCCCAAGTGAATTAAGAAAAATACCCTACATGTTCTCAAATAATATTGATTGTTAAATCCTTGCGTAAGATGGAATGAGATTTGAAAAGAGTTTCAAATCTTATTTAAAGGATCAATTACTATAATATTGTGCACAAATATTATTTGACATGACAAACACACTCCATGCTAAAATGTCTAAATCAGAACATTATTAATGAAAAGATAATAATTACACTGAGAAACTGGTCATTTAAAGGTTAAGTCAAACCAGTTATGACTTTTCTAATATTAGGGGGATTATGATACGTTGCTAAACGGTGCATTTGATCTTCAAATAGAAATTAATCAATTATTGAACTGATAATAAATTAAATTGTTTGATTTATTTAATTCTATTTATTTAGAATTATAATTTTTATATGGGCCAACATATTAATAAACTAATGAGCTGCACACATTAAGAATCATTAGTCAGAAATTAAACTAGGATAATTAATTAAGTTTGACTTGATTGAAAATAATTTTAGAAATTAAGCACTAGAATGTATTTAATTCACGGATTATAATTCTAGTACTAGAATAATCAAGTAGAGACTTGATTAATTAGATTTTTAAAATTATCCTTAAATAATATATGAATATTATTTAAGGGGCAAATATATATTTTACCATTTATAGGATTTTTAGGATTCCCTATAAATATAAAGTCATGCCTCTTATTTTTCAAAACGTTGTCTGTTAGGCAAAGAAACTATATATGTTGCAAAATAAAGAGCTAGCACTCTAGGCATAACAATTTTTCTCTCATAAATAGAGATTTAGGAGATTTGTAACTATAGTTCGTGTGAATTACAGTTAGAGGTCAAATAATTGGACGACTTGTGACTTGCAACAATTCAGCATTTAAAGAATTATTCAAAGCCGGAGAAGATCAGATCTTCAGGTAAGAAATCCTTAAACAATTTTAGATTTGTCTAATGGGATCTTAGGAACTGCCAAATTATTTTAAATTTATCATTTCTGCTGCGTGTATGAATTTCAGGAACCCAACACATAGCATTACATAAAAGACATAATATAATAAACAAAATAGAAGGTCAAACAAAATCAATATTTATCAATCAATAGGTTGTCAATGTCCAAAACACAACCCATTAACTCTAATTAATAATTTTGAATGTTATTTGGTTGTCAATGTTCAAAACATAACCCATTAACTCTAATAAATAATTTTGAATGTTATTTGGTTGATGGTATTTTGAATGTTATTTGGTTGTCAATGTTCAAAACATAACCCATTAACTCTAATAAATAATTTTGAATGTTATTTGGTTGATGGTAACCTAAACAGAAAGGGAAATTGATGGGAGAAGAAGAACGAAAAGAGAGAGGGTTTACCAAATATTATACAACAAGATTGAGGGTTTATCTATTGGAATGAATTTCAAGACAAACCTTGTTGCGCTAAATTATTTTATATGAGAAAAATAAAGTTAGTAGATAAAAAAAGAAGTTGAACATCTACTCTCAATGATACTAGTTGTTAGTGTGCCCATACTACTTGAGTTCAACTTCACTTCTAATACAAGAAAAGAAAACATTGTGGATGTGTTTTTTTTTATATCATTAAATACAGTACTAATAAAATGATGTTTGCACTTAATATAATAAATTGAAAAATATACTAACTAATAAATTGTAAAAATAGTTGTAAATACTAATTAAAAATTAAAATGAGAAACTAATCTTCCTCGTAGGAAGCAAAAGATAAATACACCTACAAAAATTTACTTCAACTGTCTTTATTGTTCTATTCATCTTTTGCTATTTATCTTAGAGGTTTATTCTAGTTGTTAAGTACATATGATTTTTATTATTATAAATATATCATTTAAATATAATTAACTTATCTAAAATTTAATAAAAAAATTAAAGATAAATTACAATAATTTCTTTGACTTGTTATGAAATTAAAGAAATCATTCAAAAGATTATTTCATATTTTAAAAAATATTTAAACTACACAATCTAAAAAACAAGAGATAGGTTATTAATTAAAAATTATTTTTAAAAAACTAAATGAATTAAAATTAAATTTTAAAAAAATTTAAGCCCATGTGCTTGGTCTAATAGGAAAAACTCAGGTGCTCTAAGGTCTGCAAAGCCAAGATCACATGGTTTTTTATTTATATAGAAAAATGAACGAACACTCAAGGTTTTTTTTTTAAAATAAAATGCACAACACTTTGTCCAAGTAAGCAATAATTCATTTATGGAATATTTTTCAGCCACCTCAAGTGACTGAAAAATTAGAGTATGAGTTTTGGAATCCCAAAACCTAAATTTCAACTTGGTTTATTACAAAAAAAAAAAAACCTAAAAACAACCTAAGAGCTACAATAAACCCATTTTAAATTCCAAAACACCCTTTAATCAATCTAAAAAAATAAACTAAATAAAAAAAAAAGCTTAACAAGCCCCAATCTGTTTTTTCTTGCATGGTTAAAATGGAAAAAACCACCTTTATAGAGTTTCTCTCTCCAAGATGAATTTATTGACACCAATGTCACATTGTGATGTATACGGGACTATCGAAAATTAAAGAGAAAAATAAAAATAATTCAAAGATTCAGGTATTGATTCAGGAGAAGATCAATGTCCCTTGTACAACATCTTTTTAAGCAAAAAATTACCTTTGTTATGGGTTCTCTTCTAAATTATTCTATGCCTACTATTAATTGTGTAAATTTATTTATGAGCCTATTTTTATTGGTTTTTTAATATATATTTTTTTAAAAAAGGATGTTAAAAACTCCTTAAGAAATTTGATGTTAATCCCTCAAAAAGAGATTTCATTAATTTTTGGCTAGAATGAAAGTGTTATACGTTAATCTTTAAAAATAAAAGATTTTACCACTTTAGGAAAATCCCGATGTTAATTCCTATAAAAAAAACATTTCATTGGTTTAGAAATTTTGGTAGAAATTTTGATATTAATCCCTAAAAATAGGAGTTTTTGTCAATTTAAAAATCTTAACAAAAATCTTGACATTAATCCCTAAAAAGGAGATTTTATCGATTTATGAAATTTTTTTATTTTAATCTTAAACAAAAGTTTTTATTGGTGTAGGATTTAAAATGAGTGCTAAACCTATATGGATAGTGAAAAATGAACTTTGATTCCTCTCTTTTGAATATGTTCAAAACAGGCTCTTAGGGGTCACTCATACTGATTGGGTTCATGTGAGATCATATTCACCTAACCCAAGTTCAATCATAACAACAGAGGTTAATATGTCATAAAACATAAATAATATGAAAAAACATATTTACAAACAAAGATGACAAAAAGAACATGATAGTTTTTTCTTTTATCATATGTTGTCACTTCAAGAGTAACATGAACGGTAGGATAACAGTTTATTGTGCGATGAAAAAATGAATCGAGAGGGTATCGCCAAAGACACTTTCTATCTCATCGATCCATGTTCATATTTAATAAACCAATTATTTTGAAAACAAAGCCGCAATTCATCAATCTATCATGCAAATTTTTTTTGTGTTTTTTTTCTTATTTTATTCGCAATGCATATCCATATGCAAAACACATCATACTGAAAAATTAAACAAAAAAAAATCAAACATTCACACACAAATTAACAATTCAAAAACAACATGAACACATAAATTTCACAATTTAAAAACCATATCATATTTCACACCGAGACCAAACCATTATACCTTAGATAAACCTAGTGTAACCTGATTCTCCCAACCTTATCATAAGATATTAATTCTAACCTTATTCTATAATGAAAATAAATTCCTCTGTGGTATCATACCCCTGAGGTTCTCACACAACAAGAATGAACTCACATAACACTTCAAATATTTTATAATAATCACAATAATATGCATTAATCAACAACACGTTAAAAATTATTCAAATCTAAATATGTCATCATAATACCATTCTAGACTTAGTGTTTTAAAATAAGCAATCAAATACATTAGGGGTTTGAAATCGAACTTTCATAGTTGAGGAAATCGACTGAAGTTCTAGAATAGTAAAGGATAGTGGTGATAATTTGGTAGTGTTGTAGTGTATAGTCTACGCGATGCTACTCTTATTAGTATATATGACCACGTGTCGCCATTATTAAGGGTTCTTTTTCAATGGATCAAGAGTGTTTCCTCCTTGTCTTTTCTTCTAGACTGGGAATGATGCTCATCGCCACTTTAGAAGGGATATCAAGCCATGAGATGCTTTGATTATTTCTCATCCCTATCCTATTCTCTCTCCTTCTTCCTTATGGTCTGCTATTTATTTTTTCTCTTGTGGTACTATTGTTGTTTAATTGGATGAGACAGAGGGACCATCATTGGTCGATTAGGTAGTGATAATGAAGATCTATTTGCATTGTTAAAGATGAATTTGTTTAGATTGTTGGTTTACCGAAATTAGATAAAAATCAATCAAGTTTATCTTATAAGATATAACAAAATTATTTCTATAATTATGTAGTTTGTTTGGATAAATTATTTAGAAAATTCAGATAGATTTTATCAAAAGAAAATAATCACAAAGTTATCTAAAGATAACTATTAGAGAATTGTTTTTGTAAAACACGAATAATAGTATGTTAAGAATGTAATAAACTAGAAAGTTTGAAAATAGTATTCTTATCATTGATTTCTTTCTTTCACATGATCATTAACATCTAAAACTATTTTTCATGGAGGTTATTTGTATGGCTTAAACATAAGCTTGATTATTAGTAGATGCTCAACTAAACTTCTATATATACCAGGTATTTCATCATAATTCCAGACAAAACAATCTTTATAAGTGTTTGGTTGTGATGCTAGATCCTTCTAGTAAATTTGCACTTATTAAAATTGGTAGATGCTTGTATCCGGTGCCTAAATTAACTTAAATTAAAGTGTTTTGAGCTTCATTCTATACATCATTCATCTTCTAGTAAATTTTCACTTATTAAAGAGTTTTCCCAAATTAACTTGTCATATCATGCATAATCAATTGATACTTTTTATTTGAACAAATTTTGTTAATCTTAATCTAGTTTTATTGAACAAAATTTGTTATTTTACCTAATACTTCTATAAAATTCATTAAAATAAATTAAAACTTGCAACCAAGTCACAATAACTCATTTATTCCTATATTTCAAATCCATGACTTGTTACTTTCCAGATGCAAGTTATTTGTTCTAGTGAATATATATAACTAAACCACTAAAAAAGATTTCAAATATGAGATTTCATTAAAACCTTTGAATTGAATTCAATTAGAGGGTTTAAACATGTTGTTAGAGTTTTTGTTAATGTTAATGGTTGAAGGAAAAAAAAAAAAGGAGTTATTATGGGCATGGTGGCCAATTATGAAATTCAAGTAGACTTTTGAGTAACGTAAACACTACTGTTTTTGGAAGATTGTGCGAGACTTAAGTAACGTTTAGTTATTGTCATGTGATAGAAAAGATAGAGACAGTGAATACAAAAAAGTGTGTTTGGTTAAAGAAATAAATATATAAAAATAAATATGTTTATGGAACAATTTTGGAGTGAATTTTTATATTTTCAAAACATGATATATATAGAGGATATGTTTATAGAGACAATATTTATTTTTTTATTTCCAAAATATCATTGTAAAAAACCCTTAATTCTAAAATTGTCCAACTAAAATAGGTAAAAATAAAAATAATTATTATTATAGTTTTTAAATCCAACTCGAGGATTGATCCGAGGTAAAGCCCGGGTCACAGATTGGGTTTACCCAAGTTAGTTTAAGAATAAAAATAGTTATTATCATAGTTTAAAAACCTGATTCAGGGGTCGACCTGGGGCAATGCCTGAGTTACAAGTGGGGTTGACCGTTGACTTAGGTTACGAGAGGGGTTGCCCGTTGATTCGGGTCAATGTAAGGCCCGAGTTAGGTTTCAATAGGGTAAACCCGGGTTGACCCAAGTTAACATAAAATAAAAATGATTATTATTATAATTTTAAAATTTGATTTAAGGGTCAACCTAGGGTAAGGCCCGAGTCACGTATCAGGAGTGTCAACCTAGGTTAACCCAAGTCAATGCGGGGATTAACGTTGTAATTATCTTAGTTTTAAAACTCGACTCAAGGGTCCGTTGAGGCAAGGCCTAGGTCACGGGTTGGAAGGGTCAACATTGGTTGACCCGAGTAAACGTGTGAATAAAAATAATTATTATCATAATTTTAAAACCTGACTCGAGAGTCAATCTGAGATAAGGTTCAGGTCACAGGTTGAGAGGGTTTACCCGATAGACCTAATTTTTTTTTTAAAAAATCAATAAAACCTTACTTTGATCATTTTTGTTTCTAAAAAAAATCAATAAGTTTTTAACTTGTGTTTTATCTCAGGTTAACATGAGTTTTTAATGAGGTTAAGTCAAGTCAAATCTTTTTCTTTTAATTTCAGACTAGTCCAGCATCGGATCCATTTATTAAGTTAATCTTGGTATTATAACTAGTGTTATTATAATATTTTTAATTTTAACACTCAATTAAAATAAAAAAAATATAAATATTATTTTATATATATAAGTTTTACAACAATGTATATTAATTAGAATAAAATAAAATTTATTATATTTTATTATATTTTGACCATTATAAATAAATAAAATACAGAAATAATCACTTTCTTTTATATTTCAGTATTAAATCTTATCTCTATCTTTTTTTATTTTTTCTTGAAACAAGAATAAAACACTGTACAAGAGAAGAAAAGACCTTCCCTTCCTGGAGCCGAGGATTTGTGAGGAACGAAAGAGAGAAACGGCAAAGCTGACACTTGACGAATCAGTTACATAAGAGCAGAGATTATTCTTCTAAAACGAATGAAAACAACAAAGCTAAAATAGAAATGGCGAACAAACAACTCCATATATTATCTTCAAGATCCAGATCTCCAATCCTCCTCTTCACAATCTGTCTTTTCGCCTTTTCTTTTCTCTTCTTACTCTTCTCTCTCTCTACCCGTCACCCATCAGCCTCTCCATACCCTAACACTAACCCCAATCTCTCTCTCAAACCCGAAACCTCCTTCGTCGATTCCCTCGAGCACTTCCTCGATCACAAATACCCGAGATCCTCCTCCTCCTCTCCGTTTCCTACAGTTAGCGAAGAGGATGTGTCAAGATTCGACGATCAAGTGTTTTCCAAAGATAGCGATCGATTTTACAGAGAACCCTACTACCCGTTGGATTTGCCAATTAGGGTTTACGTTTACGAGATGCCGTCAAAATTCACCCACGATTTGCTTTGGCTGTTTAGAAATACTTATAGAGACACTGATAATCTCACCTCTAATGGCAGCCCCGTCCATCGATTAATCGAACAGGTATCATTGCATTTTATCATCATCATCAGAGTAATTTTCTATTTTTTTGTGGAATTAATTTTAGTATCTGTGATTATAACGTGCGTGCAGCATTCTGTTGATTACTGGCTTTGGGCGGATCTGATTGCGCCCGAATCGGAAAGGTTGTTGAAAAGTGTGGTGAGAGTTGAGAGGCAGGAGGATGCGGATCTGTTCTACGTGCCTTTTTTCACAACTATAAGCTTTTTCTTATTGGAGAAACAGCAATGCAAGGCGCTTTATAGGGTGTGAGTGATGTTGCAATGTTTTATGATATCTACTACTTGTTTTCATTATGCATCTGCATTTGATATTCATGTGTCTCTAGTTTTCATTACGAGAAAAATGTTTGGTTTTCTTGTAATTTCTGAATGCCTTTTATTTCAAACTGGACTGTATTTATATGTTTATGAGCTTAGTAGTTATGTTGTATTGTGTTTCTGCCAACAGATGCTGGCATGCTAGATACATGTAGAGCAATATTGAATTATTGATACGATAATGAGCAGCATTATAGTTTGAACTCACTGCATCTTACTTTTCTTCATGCAAGGGGTGAGCTAGAGAACCTAGGGTTTTAAAATGTATCTCTGGAGGAAAAAAAATCCTTTTTTTGAGCTAACCCTGAAGATTATGTACTTATATTATAAAGGTCTCCTTTAGGAATTGAAAGGTAAATTAAGAGTATTACTTAATCTGTAATATGCAAGTTTAATTAGAAATATTCTCTATTTGATAATGAAACCTTTCTGTATTATGAGCTGTGTTTTTCCCGTCATTGGCACCTGACTTGGAATTTGTTGACATTATAATGTCATTTGGTATGGTATAATGTTTGAGTTGAATATTAAGTTCATTTATAGAAGGCCAAGACACTGAATTGGACTTTTGAAATCATGTTTATGGCTTGAAGTTCCATGAAATGTGCCTGTTCTTGTTTGGATATCCCTTTTTGTTGAGAATGAAGCTAATTAGCATTACCTCTGCATTCAAAATTATAACTCTGCTATCTGTGGATGTAGGAAGCTCTGAAGTGGGTGACGGATCAGCCTGCATGGAAACGATCGGAAGGAAGGAATCACATATTTCCTATTCATCATCCATGGTCTTTCAAATCTGTTCGTAGATATGTCAAAAATTCTATTTGGTTGTTACCAGATATGGACTCCACAGGGAACTGGTGACTATATGGCTTAACTAAGAAAGCTTGTCTGCATTTCAGTATTTGACTGGTTATAATAACTGCTAATGATCATGTAACCTGCAGGTACAAACCAGGACAAGTTTTTCTGGAGAAAGACCTAATTCTTCCTTATGTCCCCAATGTGAATTTGTGTGACACCAAATGCATATCAGAAAGTGAATCAAAGAGAAGCACCTTGCTTTACTTTCGGGGGAGGCTTAAAAGAAATGCAGTAAGTTTTTTGTTCAACTAGTTAAATTTAAATGGTGGTTAAGGCCAGATGAGTTCCTTAAGGTTGATTTTGAGTCTTTGCTGGTCCAAATTAATGTATCAATGTTTATTGAATCTATTAGCTGCTAGATTAGTGTTTTTCTAATGTGAGGTGTTCAATATTTTTTTAATTTCCATATTCGGTAGAAATAGTAAGTAGCAGGGGTGCAGGTTTTTCTGTGTATGGTTCATTTTTTTCTGTTGGCTGGTAATAATTTTTTTGGTGCTTCTTTTCTGAAGTACTCGAATTTTTGTCTTCTTATTTCACACTCCAATTTCAAATAGGTGGACTTAACAATACTTAGAGCTTATATATAGACATTTAATAGTCCTGGTTTTCCTCATATAAATAAATAATATCATAGAACTTAAGATTTTCCTATACATGAAGATCTTTCAACTCAAAAACCCATTTCCCTCTTCCTTAATTTTTTTTTTAAAAATTTCTTTTAATATAGTTTTAAAAAGTTCCTACTGGGAAAAAACATTGATGAATTTTTGAACAAAACTTTGAAAACAGAGTGCAGTGCTCTTGGTATGATTTTATCTCTCCCACAATCTTGATTTTCAACTCTGGAAATAAATGAATTCTGTAAAGTAGGGTTTGCCAGCTTGCTTGACTATATGATGTATAATGTACTGATTCTGTTCATGTTATCCTTTGGTTTCTGGAATAAGGTTGTCTGTTTTTTATTGATTGGAATTTGATTGTCATCTTTCATATGCTACCCTTGATTGTCTTTTTTGTTTACCCATGTCTATATGTTTAAGGCGTGTTTCCTTGGTCAATTGCATTGTTTGTCTAGGGTGGGAAGATACGTGCAAAACTTGTAGCAGAACTAAGTGGTGCCGAGGGTGTGTTTATAGAGGAGGGGACAGCTGGAGAGGGAGGGAAAGCAGCAGCTCAAATTGGCATGCGCAAGTAAATACATTGGTTCCTTGGCTCTCCTTATCAATCTAGCTTTTATGTGTAGTTTTCATTAATTATTGAGTTCTCCTTTGTCACAGGTCCATTTTTTGCTTAAGTCCAGCTGGTGATACACCGTCATCTGCCAGATTATTTGATGCCATTGTCAGTGGGTGCATACCAGTTGTAGTCAGTGATGAATTAGAGTTACCTTTTGAAGGAATACTTGATTACAGAAAGGTATGCTTCATTTTTGGACCCCCTATTATTATTTCCTTCTACTCTATGCATCTTTTGTAAGCTATAAGCTCAGATAAGGCCACTTATTGTGTAGGTACGTTGTCAGTAATTTGGTATAATTCTTGAGAATCTATTGCAGTAGTTATTATGTGGAGATATTTTTACCTGCTATGTCAGTTGAGACATGTCTATTTTGGGCATTTAAGTTGATAGGAAATTTCAGTTGAGACATATCTATTTGGGCATTGAAGTTGATGGAAATTTATGGATACAATCATGTTCTACAACTATAAAATAGAAGCCCTATCAGTTACTTACAACCCATGCTGGACATTTTATTTGTTTGGTTTCTTTTGTTTATGAGAGTTATCACTTGGATTGTTGTTCAAACAGATCCCTATATAGCTAGATTCAGCCTTTGTGGATGAAAGGCAATGTTGTGGAAAGTTAATATTGTTGCTTTTTTAAGGGTTCAGGGTTTTTTCTTTCTTTCTTTTTCTTCCCTATCTGTCCATATCCCAAACACCTATCATTTTCTTTTAATTTATCATATTTTGAAAGTCTAGGTACCCTCTGATGTTAAGGGATTTATTTTGACAGTGGTGGTGAATAAAATTAATATAAATGACTTCTTGTCATTTATGAGCCATTTGAAGGCTCTACTCGATATATTTGTGTTATATGTCATAAAGCGGGAGCCTTAAAGCTATCTATTTTTACGTTGTTCAAATTGCTTGGGACATGGCATGCATTATTTGCTTTGGTGGTGAATCGTGGATGTTTTCTGAATAAATGGTGGATATGTTAAACTTAGTTGTAATTTTGGGTTGTTTTTTTTTTCTTTTCTTTTAATAAAAGTAATGATGCTAAGATATTGTAGAGTTATCCTATGTTTGTTGTAATTTAATGTGTTTGGATAGGGAGGAATGCTAGAATCTTCAAAAATCACTTCAACTAAGGCAAAAGTAGCAATGTCCTTCATTTAGCATATGGGAACGATTGTTATTCAGAAAAGTATGTGATTTTAATTTTATTTCTTTCTAATTCTGCATCAAGAAGGACAAATCACTTAATTCTGGTAGCTTACAAAAATCATATGTTACATGGAAATCTCTGCGAGGATAGGGTTTTTTCATGTATCTTGCAAAACCCATTCTTTGTGGGGACACAAACAATCTTTTGGTGAATTTTATTATATATATCTAATTTATTTCAGATAACGACTGTGAGAAGAAAATAAAAGATGCTGTTTTTTTGTCTTAGTGTTTGCAATTTTGATGGATTAGATTTTTACAAACATATATAAAGCTGATTTGGAAAATGAGAAGTTGTAGCTGATTTGTGTTATGTTGCTAACTTTAAAATAAACGGCTCACCCAAAAACTATAACTTTAAAATAAACGGCCCACCCAAAAACTATATATCGGGTAATTGACGAGGCTTCCAACCCTTTCCCTTGCTATGCAGATAGCTTTATTTGTTTCTTCCAGTGATGCTGTACAACCAGGTTGGCTATTAAAATTCTTGAAAGGCATTAGCCTTGCTCAAATTCGGGGAATGCAAAGAAACCTTGCCAAGGTTTGTGACTCTATTAAAGTTTACATAATTTCAGATTTCTTTTATTTTTGTTGTTGTTTGATTGTACAAGTGAATGATATCTTGATTTTCATAGTTCTTTTGCCAATTGAAATAACCAAACCTACGAAATACCTTCCCAACCAACCCTTTATTACCCACTGTGCTATTGTAGCTTTGGTGGCATGTGCTAAAATGGTTGGGTGAACATGCATTTTTGGACACGTTGAACCCTTAGGTGCCATTTGGACCCGGGAAAATGATTTAGGCCCTGTTTGTATGCCAAAAGTTGTTTTTTTGGAAAGTGGTTTCTATGGAAAATGGATTCATGAAAAATGGATTATTTTATGATGTGTGGTAGTATCATAGAAAATAAGTTATTAATATTTTTTTGTTCAAGTTTATTAAAAGGATGGGTACCAAGTTTGACAGTTGAAAAAGTTGGAAGATGAAATTGAAAAAAATTCTATTTCATAAATTATTTCAAATAAAACAATAGCAATAAAAAAAAATGAGGGCCAAACCTGACATAAAAAAAGGTTGGAGGATGAAGTTGAAAAAAAAATTCAATTTTATAAATTATTCCAAATAAACTAAATAACAATAAAAAAATGAGGATCAAATCTAATAAATAAAAAAATTTCAATTAAAAAAAAGACGAGAAAAACAAATAACAATAAAAAGAATGAATATATAAGTTGATATAAAAATTAAATTAAATCAAATTCCTTTGAGAATTACCAAGGTAAAGTCATTGAAAGTCTTTCTAACCCGATCAAAGAGCAGCCATAGGTTTCTCGATTCTTATTTTGCACAAGCCCTACATATTGCGTTTAATATTTTCGGTGGGAATGTTTGATCCAACTCTTGAGTTGTAACCTGGCTAAGAAAACGCGTGGAGACTACTGAGGCGAAAATGAAGAAAGCTAGATTTACCTTCATCTATAACGCGTGCCTTGCTCGCGGATTAAACAAATGTTTGGATATCGAGACTAACCCTTCGATGAGAAGAAAAGATTGAAAGATGGAGACTTGGCTATAGCATAAGAGAAAGGAGACCGAGGTTGAACTGGATGGTGCATGTCAATCAAAAAGGTTGCCTTCCTCTATCTTATGGAGTGAAGGGTATGGTAAAATGACCGTGAAAGTGATGCTTTAATTTAATTTTAAAAAAGGAGCTAATCTGGGATTCTCCTTTCTTAGCCCAAATTAAACATTGACTTCTTTCTAGGCATGACATTCCAATGAGCTCTTACCATGGTAGTAGTCTATTTATCATTTTTGGTCTTCCTGTTTTTTCTTTCATTGTCGGGAGTAGGCTTTCTTGTCCTCCTTTATTCTAAATAGGAATGCCCATGAATTGGCTTCGGTTTTTCATATTAATTTAAGTCAAAATTCCCCTCACTTTCCAAATGAAATAAAACCAAAGTCAAAACAAATTAGCATGATAATAGGGGAAACCCTATGATAGAATCTTTTAGGTATATGCCTTTCTCTTGGAGTTTTGTTGTAAGTAATCAACTTTGGTGGTGCTTTCTTGAGCTAGCGGAGATGACACCAAAAGCTCAGTGACTTTCTAAAGGATGAAATTGAAAAATAAATATAAAAAAAATTCAAAACAAAATATATAACAATAAAAAGGTTGATGATCCAAGTATTTTATAATTTTTTCGAGGAGATGAGAGAGAAGAGGAGGGAGAATAAAAAAAGCAGTTGAGGCTCAATTGACGTGCCGCCCCATTGGGAAGAACTCGGTGAGATGCTTCAAGTGCTGCTCTGGAAGCCAGCATTTGGTTGATGAGAGGCATTGCATGCGTTGTCCAAAAAGCACGGGTGCCTCCTATATGGTGGCGTGGGCATGACATGTGCCAACCAATTTTTTTAAAATAATATTTTATATATATCAAAATACCATATTGCCCTCGAGTCTACTTGATAATTACAATAAAAAAAGGATGAAATAATGAAAAAGCTCTTGAACATTAGTTTAACAAATTTTGCTTTTAATGATAATTTAGTCATTTCACTTTATTTTTAGTTGCAACTTTTGGAAAGTGTATTCTATCTAAAATAAAAGGTAAACACTTTTTTGGAAATTAAGTTAAATTTTTCTTTGACCAAAAAGTGTTTTTCATTGATCAACTTTTCTAATGGTAACAAGCATGAGAAAGTTTGGAAAATGATTTTCATAAAACAAACTTGGCCTTAATTATTCCTACTCACTTTTCAAAGATTAAATTGGAGTAGGGAAAGATGATATTTAAGCATTTATTTTCCCTTATACAAGTGGAGGCAACTAAATGCTGATTATTCTTTCTTTGGGCCTCTGTAATCTTTTTTGCCTGTATTCAAGTCATTAATACCTCAGCGAAAACTTTTCTTTGTTTTCTACATTTGTTTAGTTACTCATCTCTTTGCTTATTAGTTCTCTTTGTATTAAGTTTTATTTTATTAATCTTTATATTTTTGTAATGTATCTGACGCAACTGTTTCTTATACTTCCATTTCTTTCAGTATTCAAGGCACTTTATTTATTCCAGTCCAGCTCTACCACTAGGACCTGAAGATTTGGTTTGGAGAATGGTTTGTTACTCTCTCTCACTGAAAAAGTCTTACTGCTTTCATACCTATATATATATATATATATATATATATATATATATATATATATGAATGTATATTTGTGTGGATTGCTAATAATTATGGCAGGCATGCTTTCAATATTGATTGATATAAAAATTTATGCTATTCTTCTTTTTTCTGATAGCGTTATTTATTTCAGTAACTTGTTGCTTTATATGCTTATTTGACCTGTGCTCCTGTTCAGCAGGGTTTTTGGCAAACTATCCTCATTTTTGTTAAAACCAGTTTTGTGAGAAAAAAAAAAGGAACAGAAAATCTTGCAGTTTGTGGCTATTCCTACAGCAGTAATTATTTAGCTAACTGTAGCCATTTTTCAAAATGTTGTGTGAGTAAGTCCATGTCTGCTCAATTAACAAGTGTACTCATACATAAAAATCTCCTTTTGTTGCGCAATCATGACCTTTTTCTATTTGCTCAAAAGATCACAAGAAACAAAAGAGCATAATTATTGCTTTATTTTGACAAGATGCAGGAGAGATTCACCATTTTTGTGTCCTCAAGCAATTCTGCTGTTGTTTTAGATAGTTGTCCCCTCAAGTTTTTAAAATTACTGTCCATTATTACAAGAGCATAATGCCTGTAAAAATTGTTTGAAAATGATAGTGTCTTTAGTTGAAGTTTGAGGACATGTTTCATTTTCATCTCGTATGCAAACAGATGGCTGGTAAACTGGTGAACATCAGGCTTCACACACGGAGATCACAGCGTGTGGTGAAAGAGTCTAGAAGTGTATGTGCTTGTGATTGTAAACGTGCCAACTTTACAGTCCCGGTTCTTTGATAATGCAAGGCTAAGATCTCTCACTCACATATTTAAAGTGATTGTTGTTTGCACCCATACGAGTATGTTGGCATGTAAGTTTTTCATGGTTATTTTATATTTTAACTATATGGAACGGCAGTGGATAATGAATATCGATTTGTGTTAAAGATCTTTCAGCAAGATCTGGGAATTTTTCAATTTTCTCCCTTTTAAATCCAGCTATTGAAGAATTTGTATTGCAGAGGAATCTTTGATTTACTTAGGTAGTGTAAAGAGTATAAGAATCTCTGATTCATTTTTTTTCAAGTCATGGCCTTCACATTATCCATCCTTGTTGATTTTGTGTAAGATTATTTTTGATCATTGAATTTGATTAAACAAAAAAAATTAAGTGTAAAACTAAAAATCATAAAAAATGAGGAAAATAAATAGAAAAGAGGAACAGAAAAGAGATAGTGCTTTGAATTTAATACAAGCAACTATTAAATGAAAGTTGTGATGAATTTATAGATACCAAAATCAAACTATTTTTTTAGAATAGTCCGATATGCTGTTTTGAATTTTTAAATCTAAAATGTTTCCATTTGGATTCTGCATTGATTGGTTGTTTATAAGTGGCTTCTGAGCTTAGATTTATGTTTAGAAGGATTAAATGACTATTTAGATGTTTTTTTCTTTAAAAATAATTTCTAAGGTAATAGAATCATGATTTCTCAGGTTATCCCTAGTGACTCGGTATAGCTTGAGTATTCAAATTCTGACTAGTAATGAAATTCTGATGAGGAGTGTAGGGCATTGCTCTAAAACTTGTACCGGTCCAGCGGTCAAACCGTTTATTCTCCTTGTTCCTGCCTTTTTGCCTTTTTTAATTCAGTTTTTGATTGTTGCTTCTCCCAAAGCTCACTTTTTTGTTTTTTGACGTGTTCTTTTCCATTTATTATCTGCCACTTTGGCGATTGTTTTTTTCAATTTCTATGATTGCGACGAATCTTGCCTAAACATCATAGTGTCAGGTGCCTCCATTTATTCTGTTCTTACCTTTTCTTTTCTTTTGGATTGCCTTTACTCTGCATTTTTGGAGGCTTGGGCTTAATGCATTCTGTGCTAAAGATTTTTTAGCTTCCTAGGTAAAGTTGCCTGCACCAGTTCTATTTCTCTACTTTCATCATTGTTGCCTTATCTTTCATTGATGCATCTTTACTGGACGATTATTATCTTGGGCACTTGATCCTTTGTTCATTATGTTTTAAGTGGGAAGCGCTTAGTCGTCTCATTATTAATTGAGGGTTTTTTTTTTTTGGGTGATTTGTTTGTTCCTCATTTCTTATTCTATCCATCTCTGTTATTCATGAAGCTTGCTCCAAGCTTTTCAGCTGTCATTGGTCAGCTTTGCTGCATTGCTATCTGTTTTTGTTTTTGGAGGTTTAGATTGTCAACTCTAGATCTGGAATGGATATCTGCTTTTGTTTGCCTTAAGAGTTTTTTTTTTTTTTTTAAGCTTCTCTACGGGAGACTTCTTACCGTTTTTCTTCTTTTTCCCATGTCATTTAATATCTTTTTTTCCTTGATACGTGCTGCTTGATCTGCATTTAATCTTGCAATTCACTCTTTCTTTTTTCTCGATTCCTTTTCCCTACATTCTTTTTGTGTGTAGGTCTGCTGCGTTAAACACTGGCTACTGTGATTTGTTGGTTTGTCAGTAATTCCTTACCTTTTGTCACTGTATCCTTCTCTTTCATGGATGCATTTTTATACGTGGTTTTTATCTTGGTTGCTTGGTTCTTTGCCCATCCTTTTTTAGGGGAAAAACACTTAGTTTTCTCATTGTGAAGAGAGGTGTTTTTTTTATTGTTCTCTAGGCCTTTTTTTTCCCCTTTCATCACCCATTTTTAAGCTTGTTTGTCTTTTTTTAAAACATGAACCTTACATTTCAGTTGTTGTCAACTTGCTCTGCTTTGTTGAGACAATTGGGATTTGATGTCTTGATGGCATGCTCCAAGTTGCTGCTTTCACCTGCTATGGAGGGTGTTTTTTATTTATTTATTTATTTTTCATTTTCCTCTGTTAACTTTGATGGTCGAGGTTTCTTGCTCTTTATTTTATTTTGTCTTTTTTAGTTTCCCTTCTTGATGCATGTTGTTTGATTTATGTTTGGTCCCAAAAACTCGTTCTTTTTTCTGGGTTTCATTTTCCCAGCAAGTTTTTGGTTGTAGGCATGCTGCATTCTACACGTAATTGCGATTTGTTTGTTTGCTAAGTACAATTTGCCTCTAACAATTCAATTTCTTCCCTATTTTCATCTTTTTACTCACCGGGGAGAAAAATCATCTGTTTCATTGCTGGCATAGCTTTTTGTTGATTTGTTTTGCGTTTGTTCTGCCTTTTGCTCCTCATTTTTTATCCTATTTACCTCCATTATTTATGATTCTTGCTTTTCTCTTTCCAGTTGTTTTTGTTCGCTTTTGTTGTCACTGCCCACTCTGATTTTTTACATTTAGAATGTCCACTCTGGCCTTGGACTGTTTGCTGCTTCCGCTTTTAGCTTAGCTCTCTTTTTTTTTCTTCTATCGATTGATGTTCGAGGTTTTCCTGGCATTATTTTTATTGTTTTTTATCCGCTTCTCCTTAGTTTTCTACCTTCATCCCACTTTTACCTTCATCCCACTTAAAGAGCCACCTACAGATGCTTTACGCCCAATCATTTTGGATAACGCTTGCATTCTCTATATCCGCAGTGATCGAATGAGAATGGATAAGAGGCTCGTGGGATTGACGTGAGGGGATGGTTATATTTTTTGGAGCGAACTCTAAGCGAACATGAAGCGTATGGATACAAGCCTTGAACTGAAAGACAATTCCGAATCAGCTTTGTCTACGAACAAGGAAGCTATAAGTAATGCAACTAAGAATCTCATGGAGAGTTCGATCTTGGCTCAGGATGAATGCTAGCGGCATGCTTAACAAATGCAAGTCGGATGGGAAGTGGTGTTTCCAGTGGCGGACGGGTGAGTAACGCGTAAGAACGTGCCTTTGGGAGGGGAACAACAGCTGGAAACGACTGCTAATACCTCGTAGGCTGAGGAGCAAAAGGAGGAATCCGCCCGAGGAGGGGCTCGCATCTGATTAGCTAGTTGGTGAGTCAATAGCTTACCAAGGCGATGATCAGTAGCTGGTTCGAGAGGATGATTAGCCACACTGAGACTGAGACACGGCCCAGACTCCTACGGGAGGCAGCAGTGGGGAATTTTTCGCAATGGGCAAAAGCTTGACGGAGCAATGCCGCGTGGAGGTAGAAGGCCTACTGGTCGTGAACTTCTTTTCTCGGAGAAGAAGTAATGACGGTATCTGGGGAATAAGCATCGGCTAACTCTGTGCCTGCAGTCGCGTTAATACAGAGGATGCAAGCGTTATCTGGAATGATTGGGCGTAAAGCGTTTGTAGGTGGCTTTTTAAGTTTGCCGTCAAATCCCAGGGCTCAACCCTGGACAGGCGGTGGAAACTGCCAAGTTGGAGTACGGTAGGGGCAGAGGGAATTTCCGGTGGAGCGGTGAAATTCGTAGAGATCGGAAAGAACAAACCTAGTGTCAGATTGCCTCTTGTATTTCTAGAGTGCCCAATTTGTATTCCCAACTCATTTTTCCCTTTCTTTGACTCGGTTCTTTTTCTTAGCTTGATTTCACCAAGCTCAAACAAGTTATGCGACCAATTCTACTAGAAACGGTTGCCTCGCTCTCTTAGCTTTCCTTCTGATATTTTTTTTTTCCCGTTGACTGCTTTTAAGATTGCCTTTCCATTTAACTTCATTACGAGGCTACTTATCTGCTGATGCTGACCTTTATTATAGGTTGCTTAATGCATTAACCATGAGATTAAAGATTAAAAATTAATTGATTATCTAACATATAAATCTTATTTCTAAGCTATATTTGGATTTTTTTGGGGATATCATTAATTATCAAACTAATTAACAAACTGAAACAATTGCCAACCGACCTTCAAAAAGCTGCATTCAACTTTTACACAATGCTCTATAACTAATTGGTCTCATTATTAAGATAATGTTCCATACCTTTTACTTCCCTCTCTTTCCTTCCATTAATGTTCTGTAAAATTTGTACGTTTAATTTCTCATAAAAAAATTGTTCATATTTGTTATTGTTCTATTTCTAATCATTAAAAAAAGGTTTCTATGCAATTCATGTTTAACTCTCAACTTTGTAATCATTTAAACAAAAAAATCTTAGCATTGTTTTGTTTTCTTTGTACTTTTTTCGTCAAGGAAATTTGATATATAGATTTTATCAGACTTTGCTTCATTGCAATATTATTGACAAACTCATTTATTTTTTTTCATTGTCAACATTTGTTCCTTATTCTCTAATAAAATGCTGCATCCTTTAGGTTCAAAGTTGATTGCATTGTGATTAATGGGCATAATGTTGCAAACCTAAAGGAAGCACATCACAAAACCTTAGCCACCATTGAAGAGTTGAAAAATAAACCCTTATAACTTCTCTCCCACAAAAAAAAACCCAAAAACAAAACCAAGAACCCTAGACTTTCCTCACTGTATTTTGGCTAACCACCACCATTTTGGCTATCACAACAACCCTAACCTCTCTCTCATATCTCCACATCATCTGACCAACTTCCATGGCTTTCTTTAATTGAGAAACACCATAAAAAAAAGGAAGAGAAGCTATTAGAGAGAGAAACGATTGACCAATAAAGCTTTTAAGCCACAACTCTCCCTTGTCAGATGACAGTGACTTAACACTGCTACCACTATTAGGAAGAAGATAAGGTGGTACAACCTGCGAAGTGGTCTCCGTGCTACCATTCCCTGCCATTAAGTCTGACGACACATTGTAATCAAGGTTGTTTATAAAAGATAACATCAAGGGCAAAAAAGGTCAACTGCTTAGCTATCGACATTCTCCTCTAAACAACAATGATTTACACTGCCATCACCACAAAAAGAGAAGGAAGTGGTGCAACCTTTGGACCCATCCATACGCCACCTCTTTTCTTCAGTAACTAGAAAGACGTGATGTAAGCTAAGCTATCACTGTCAACTTTTACAATATTTTTCCACTATTGTTTTGCCATTGTCACCTATTGTTTTAGCCTTTTTTGGCCCACCTCATCCACTCTGAAAGATCCATTTCAAATCCTAAATATTTTATGAATAATTATTATAATTTATTGTTGGTTTACATGTGTGTTGTGATGAAATTCTTGGGTTTGAACAAACTTTGAGATTGATTGTGTATATGGACACTTGGATTTATTTGCGTATTTCTCAACATGATATGTTTTATGGACAGGACAACATCAAGGCTATCCAAAAAAGACAGCATCAGGGGAAAAAAAAGCTGAAACTATTCGGCCATTGATCTCTTCTTATGATCCGGCAATGACTTACACCGCTACGAAGAGAAAAAGAAAATGGTGTAACCTATGAACCCATCCATGTACCATCTCTCTTCTCCAGTAACCAGAAAGACATTACACAAATCAAGTTGTCACTGCTAACTTTTACAACATTGTTCAATCACTATTTCGCCACTGCCACCTACTGTTTCAACCTTTTTTGGTCCAACTCATCCACTTTGAAATTTTGATTTATTGCTAGTTTGGATGTGTTGTGATGAAATTTTTTGGTTTGAATAAACTTTGAGAATGGTTGTGCATATCCACATGAATTTGTTTGCGTGTTTTCTAACATGATGTGTTTTATGGATGAACATGCATTGTAGATGTATTCAATGTATTTTCAAGTCTTTTTGGTTTTTGCACATCTAGGTTCAATCTTTCAAAGTTTACATCTTGCTTATGTTTGATGTTCCTGGTCATCTCTTTGTGTTATTTATGCATGGGTGTGTTTATTTTTACATAAAAGGATAATGTTCATGCTCACATATACATTTGTACTAGGTTTTACAAGTTGTTTATAAAATCCACCAAGGTTTCAGCCCACATTACAAGGACTTTATGGGCTGACATTCAAAATCTTTCAAAACATTTCTCTTTTTTTAATCATTTTTGCTAAAATATCAAAATCAATTTTTTTTATTGTTATTCACTCATGGTATTTAAGGCAATACCCTGAAATTGAATTGCATATGTGATTATTAAATATATCTACACATCTTAGGGCAAATGAATTAATGAAGGTCATTGTCCAAATTTAATCCAAATGAGATATTCATACCAAAGAAGCTTATTATGAGTAATAAACCTATAAAGATCACATTTTAGATGTTTAGGACTGGGGTATAAAACTTTTTTCAATAAAATGCAACTATATCTTCACCATAGAATAAACGAACCTTCACGGGTTGTTGTCCATGGATCTTAGATACATAAACAAATGTTTGGCACCATCTCTCTTTGGATTGAAGCCAAGTTCAATGAGCCTAATATAGGCTCATCCAATTATTCTCTAAGATCACTTGATAGACCATTAATGGTCACATGTTTTGATTAGGAACAATTGGTTGTACATAGGTCAATTTTACTAATTTTTATCAAAATGAATGAATGATATTAATTGGGAGTGGATAATATGACTTGAATTTTAAAATTCATAAACTCAAGCCTAAACATCCACCCAAGGTTTAACTCATTATAGTATACTCATTCTAATCCCTATAGATAGATCATTGGTGGGTGAGGCACAACAAACTTATTAGGAATAGAAGAAAAATAACAATGCAGCTTACCTTAAATATGATGCTTTTGGGTGATAGTATTTTTTCTTTAGCATAACCAATCACGTACCTCAAAACTCTGAAGACTAGTTAGGATACCTAGTAACTATAATACCATGTGACGATCTTTTTTTAACATAAGACCTTTTCCTCCCTTTCAAAACAAAAAAAAAATCTTTTTTTTATATAGGAAAAAGAATGAGTCGTCGTGATGTCAGGTTTGACAATCTTCACTCCTCCTATTAAAAAATCAAAACAATTCAAGAGTGTTTTTAGATTCACTTTGATATCTTCAAATCAACTATTAATAGATAAGATATATTGACTAACAATGTTTTTTTTATAACAATCTTGAGATTATATAGCCTTATCATCATCAACATACTCTTGAAAAGCTTGTTATGCCATAAACAAACATTGACGCGTCATCTTCTAAACCTAACATCTAGATCATAAAACACCCTTTCAACTCTAATATGTCAAGAACAAACTATTGTTGTGCAAGGCTTTTTAATTACTACCTTTTCATGTTAAACTTATTCAAAGAAAGATCGTTTTTTATAAAAAAAAAAAAATAGGAAGCTATATTTCCCTTTAGGCTCAAAACACTATTGGGAACTAAATTTTCCTCCAAAAACTTAATTTTTTAATTTTCCATGTGACATTTCCATTATCCATGCATAAAATACCTCGCTCTAATTTCAAATGCATCTTTTTCAATTTTCCATGTTGCATTTCAATGATCTATAAATTCATTTTGAATATTCTAAGTTTTAATGTATTGTATAATCCAATAAAGTGTCAACCAAACTAACCTTTTTAATCTTTTCATGCCTTAATCTTCTCTATAAAACTAACATGTCATGGTCACCGACACAAAGAAACCTGCTTGATAAATGATACTACTAGCAAACCTTGATACTCCTATTACTCGATCAAAGAAGTAGAAACAATCCACCCAACCTTTAAAAAAGGTTTGTTTGTCATCATTACTACCTCTTACATTAGATCATCCAACTACTCTTTCAGCCTAACCTTCAACTATTAATGACCCATTTACTTACAGATACCTTTTCTTTTTCTTATTAAAGTAGAGTGCTATATATTCTATGGTTACTTTACCACCTAACTTAAAGGAAAAAAACCTAAAACATTTCTCATTCATCATAAATTTCTCAGTTTTTGTTGTTGTTGGTCAATTAATTGTTGTTAAAATTGTATAAAATCTTAAGCAAGAATTCCATACAAGAAAACAAATGTTGGAAGGTTCATGCTTGCAAGCTTTTCCATTTTTTAACTCGGTTTATTGTTTATAGGCTCCGCTTATGCTTTTTCTATTATGTTTCAGCTGAATTGACATTACTAATGTTATTTTGCTACCCTTTTTTTCCCATACACTACTAAATTTTAATATGCTATTATCTTTAGTTTCTAATTTTAAAGATCAAGTTTCCTTAAATCTTTCATTATCATCAACACTATCTAATTGCATTTCATCCCTTTTCGTATATAGTAATTTATTATATCATGCCCTTACACGTTTTTTCCTTTTAAAGTAATAATTTTTAACTTTGAAAAAATGAAACCAAAATTTAATTGGCATTCACATTTGTGTTTAATTTAAGCATGTCCTTGCCTGTAGTATAGCATGAACACACTAACTAATTATTACTAATTAATATATTTATATTATCAAAACATTGTTTGAGCAACAAGTAGACTAAAAGTGAGGTTGCAAATCTAAACTCAATCATAAAAATTAAAAATTGATAAATCAAGTACTCATTAGGAGATTGTAAGATAGATTGGGTTTCAATAAAGTTTTAGTTATTTCTTTCTTTATGTTCTTCTTTCTCTTTCTCTTAAATTTCTAAATTGTTTTTCTCTTAATTCTTAACTACTTCGCAACTTTTATCTATTAAATAATCATTTCAAATCTTGTATCAATTATTAGCTGAGTAACTTTTGAAACCTATGGAAAAGTGATTAATTGAGCAAGATCTAGTGATTTTGAGAAGATTAGAAGATTAAAAATATCAATCAAGAATTTTGTAAAGGTAATTTTAAACCTGTATAAGAAATGTGATGATATGGTTTTGCAACACAATTATAAAATTGATGAGATAAACTAATTGGTTTGTGAACTTAGAAGTAATCCAACAAAAGAAAAGAATAATAATTGAAAAGTTGGAGTTCATAGATCTACTAATGCTGTTATGGTTCCCATGATGGAGAAATTAATAATGAGTTCTTGAACAATAGTTATATAAGAATAAGTAAAAAGTCTGGGATACTATACTAAAATAAAAATGTCCCAATAAGAGTTTCCAAGAATTTTCACTGAAGGTTTTAAGGCATTGGAGTTTAGATGTGTAAAAGGTTATGGTAAATTTAACTTCAATTAATTTAGAAGATGAAGCTCTTCAAAATGCATTGAGATAATGCTCTTGTGAAATAGGACGAGTATATAGATGCTATGAGAATTAGGTTTGGAGCTATGGTATTTCATGATCCAATCACTAAGTTAATAAATCTCAAGCAAATTAAGGAGGCATAATCTTATCTTAGAAGATGCATTTTTTTACCAACTTAAGGATTATGTTATAAGTTGCTTTATTAGTAGCCTTAAACATGAGCTGTAAGTTCCAAAAAAGATAACGAGATGTAAAATTCTAAAAGAAGTTGTTGTTGCTAAATTGCAAGAAACTAATTGAAATATTCATCACAACTCTTTAAATTTCTAAACGAACCCTTGTTTACCATTATTAAAACCCTGCATTGCTTTCTAATTCTACTCCATCCATACATCCTATAATTCATGTTAATAATAATAATAATAATAATAAAAGGCTTACTATCTTTTATATATATATAAAAGCACAAGCATAACAACACTTATTAAAGGTGAAATAAAATAAAAGATAAATTTGCAACACATAATGACAACATATATGAAAAATCATCAGAGTTGTGATATCATAAATTCACAAAGACATCCAAAACTAAGACTCAAAATTGAAACATAGAATAAGGATAATATTAAGTACCAAAACTTCATATATAGTATTAGAGACACTACATCATGATAAGAGGCAATCAAATTCAAGTCATAAAGTCACATATTCTATTCACACCTTGTTTTACAAAGCTATCTATCATATGATTAGCCTCACACAAAACATTACAAAAAGATAAATAGCGCAACAATAAGGATAAACGAAATATAAAGATGAAAAGTTCATAAAATCTCCATGGTCCATACCAGTAAGACCAGGTTTGCCAATAGACAAGTCATCAACATTCTACTTTAAAATGTATGGTTCAAGTGAGTGTTATGAAATGGGAGGTCTAGAACACTTGATATTTGACCATTAGACCAAACCATTCACCGAAATTAATAAGTCAATGGCACAATAAGAAAAATAAAAAAAAAAGGCTTTGATCCACATAAACAGTCTAGTTAATATTAAAAAAAGATATCATAATCAGGCTATTTATTATTAAAAGAATTGCATAAATTAATCTATCACGGAGATGATAACATACCACACATGGATTTGACTAAATAATCCATGTTAGAATTAGGTTTCAAGATTATTTTATCATCAATCTCATAATCTAGTACCACGCAAGACAATTTAATAAATAGATCCTTAAATGACCTGGTCTTTTTTCCTTTTAGAGCTCTCCTCTTTTTAAAATTCAATATCCATCAAAAGCCATCGTACATAACCATTTAGAAACATAAAAGACATGGTCCTTATAAATAATAAAGATTCTAGGGAATTGGACTGCAAGATAAGAATTCTCTAACCATACATTATGCTAGAAACTAGTATCTCTGTCATTCCTAATAAAAACAAAAACTTCTTCTCTGAGTGATCTAGCTATGTTTGAGTTCTAAACCTAATGTATACAAGATATGATAGAAAAAATAAAAAAAGCCATTTCTGGGGCAGATATAGGAGGTCAAGCGAAGATAAGAAAGAATAGCTTTCTTCCAAAAATCTCAATTGCCACTAGTTTGGAGCTTTGAGAGCTCACTTGTCAGTTACTAACTCTAGAGCTGATTCTACGTTAAAAAACTTATCTATCATAATAAATAAAATAGAGCACAATGGATGTCATGATGTACTTTTTAGGATCCCCTTCCTTATTCTTAGATGTTTAGTCTAATTTACATATTGTTAACTAGGAACTATACCCCTAATCTGCTCGAGAATTTTGGCAGCTAGAAAAGAGAGTTGAAGTAGATAATCTCTTAAAAATAAAACACACTATAACTCGATCCTTGTTCCTTTCAGATCAACCAAGTTCTGAGAATGTCAATTTTGAAAGTTCAGTTTTGTTTATCTTTACAAAACTTACTATACAAAGTCTTTATTCTATAAGCATTGTAAATTGAAAGCAACTGTTACAATCTATTTTTGGGTTATCTCCAAATTCATTTTCTTTTTTTCCAAAAACAAAAGATTAAACAATGCTATTTTTGGGTTATTCCCAAATTCATTTTCTTTTCTTCCAAAAACAAAAGATTAAACAATGTTATTTTAAACAGCATTGTTCTTCTTCTTTCCGTGTGTGCAGAGGCAGTGAAGATTTTTTCTCTACCAAACTATTATTCATCAACCAATGTAACTTGAGAAATAAAAATGAAATGCATGCATACCTCCAAATGAGCAAATAGTGACAGTGGATAACGAGCACCAACAAAACAAAACACCAAAAGGCAAAGTTTCAAGGATTAAAATTTGATGATATGAATAAGAAGACGCGAGATGATCTCCATACTGGAAAAAAAAAAAATTGTGGGTATAGCACGGGGCAAAGAGATTCTAGACCTTTGTTTCTATTTTCAATAATTCATGAAATTGCGAATCTTTCAAAAAGTTAAAAATAAAATTTTTTTAAGTTTTAAGAAATTGAGGAGATAAAAAATGAGTTATGACAGCACATAGAAGCAGCAACAAAATTATTGGAAGAGCATAATAATGCGTGTAAAATACATACAATCTCACTGGACAAACTCCCAAAAGCAAATTGTATAGCGAAATCCAAGCATGAACAACTTACAGAAAACAGAAAATATACATAAAACAATGGAAGTACCATGCAAAAGAGAAGCCACAACCCACTTTTTATGAATGCAATAACCATTTAAAATTCAATTCAAACTCAATTTGTGATCAGCACCTAAATAGCCTGGTATAGTGTTGCTTAGAAGGTTATGAGGTCGTCTTTAGAAGATTGCTGTTTCTTTGGGTCATGCACAACTTGGGATGTACCCCCACCCTTCTTACCAAAGATCATTTCATCAAGATCATCCATCATGTCATCATTGCTCCCTCCATGAGTCCCACCTCGTGAACCTGCAGGTTTCCTGACCAACGCATCTTCTTTCGCATAAACGGGTGAATCAGGCTCGACAGCAACAGGAATCATAGCAGGTTCAGGTATAACTGGAACCACTGATGGGGCTTTTAACTCTTCATACTTGGAGAGAACTTTCTGGATCTCGTCATTCACATTCAAAGCTTCAAAAAGCAGGGCCTCATTATCTCCAGCCTTCTCAATGATTCTTTGCACAGTCAATTGTGACTGCCGACACTGATGGACTAGAGTAGTCGTCAAATCATCCTGCCAATCAAAACAAAGCATTCTATAACTGATATCTCAAACAAGAATTACTTGTTACTCAACTTCTGAAATAGATTTCCCAAGTGAACCAACCCCTGCCCCAAACCAAAACAAGCATCATCATCTCCGCTAACATAAACAAAATTCCATCATGGATACTTAGAACGAGAAAACAACAATAAACCAAGTCGCTTCTTGAAACAGAGGAATTAAGGAAATCAGCATGCACATCAAGATAAATGAAAAAGCTATAGCATGGCAAGTGTTGGACAACAATCTTGGAGGATTTGCATACAGAAAGATGTGAATCATTAGCCATTCTCTAGGTTTAACATGGCATCAACAACTTCTAGTTTAACATAGTATGAAGCACCATTAACTACTTTTGCAGCCTCCAGGCTCTTCCAAAAACTTGGTTCACTGATCAGAATTCTTACTGACAGTTATTGCTAATTCAAAGCCTTATGTTTTTATGAGATGGTATTTTAGTGCGCATCTGTTCACCACCTAGTATGAATACAAAATTCAATTAACATAGCAATACGTTTTAGAATCAAGGGAGAAAATGCAAGTTGCAGGAAAAGAAAGAGATTGTTCAATAAACCAAAATAAAACAAGTAAATTTCGTAAGTTCTCTTGATAATAGACAACTATTTGAAAGTACCAAAATTACAGAGAGAGAAATTTGGTCCTAATTAAGATATCATACTTTTCTTCAACCACCTTATGCAGCCGCAACATGTATTGGAAGGAAAATAAAAAATTTAAAGGACAAGATGCAGGTGGAAGATGGTAAGTCAAAAAACTTCAGGGAGGTTCATGATAGGATTAGGTCGACAACATAACAATTAATCTTGAGAAATTGCAATGTATCCTCCACTCTTTATCTGTTAGGACATGTGCAGTACAACAGGTTAAAGCAATACAGGATTAAGGAAAAATGGCCAGATATTGTGGAAGACATATGGAAAGCAAAAATTCTCCACTGAATAATGTCTGTTCTTTTATTTTATCTGATAGGCAATCCCAGCCATCCTGGTGGAAACTGGCATATTTCCCGCTTCAAATTACTGCAAATCATGTTGACCTAATCCTTACAAAATATAATAGCCATGCAATTCGAGAGAAATCACACCCAATGGCACATCCTTGTAGAGACAAGAGACAGGAACAGCCTCCTCGAGTATGCTTACCTTTTTGAACAGTTACACACATTTATGTTTACATTTTTCAAAGGTACTCACTATATTTGATCATCAAAATTAAATAGAAAATTTTAAATATTTAACTTATTGATCTTATTTTTTAGTTTTGACCAAATTGAATTAATGGATCCAAAACTGACATGAAAAGAATTGAGTGTTGATACAGCCTCTACATTTAGCCATGTTCTTGCCCCTCCTAGAATTTTGTTCAAAATTCACCACTGATCAAACAATTATTTGTCAACAAGTAAGACACCTCATCTGATTGGTGAGGATGAGTTTTCTTTTTTTGCATCATAAAACAGTACAACATTATACCCCAAAATTCAAACAAACTAATATTTAAATCAATTCATGCATGTATGCTCTTGAAACAGGGGGGGGGGGTGCGAAGCAGTATTAACTTGGGAAAGTTTATTCTCACTTGCTTATCTAAAATGATTAATTTGACAGCAAACAGTCAGACTATGAGGGGGCTAAGAATCAGCAATCCTTTGAATTTTCCCTTGCTTTCTACCATCTCAACTACAAGAAGTAAATGTAAATAAAAACTGAAAGTAGCTCAACTAATGTCTTGGAACATTTACTCATTTCATTTCTATTTTATAACAGCTATGAACTTACATCAACAGTTGTCTGCTGTTTCTTATGGGTCATCTGGGTCCCCATCCTCAAAATTTTTCATTGCAGTTTACATAAGGTTTCACTATTAAAAGTAGATTCTGTTTGATTAGTTGTACAACATCAACTGACATTTTGCCAAGTTCTGTTAATAATTTGTTTAATAACAGCAAAAGTTATTAAGCAAGGCCACTCTTTAAAAACAATTGTAACCTAATACACAAGTGAAAATTAAATTCTCTTCATTGAATTCAAGACACGGGAGAAACAAAGAGAATTATATAATGAAGAGAATAGAGATTGTAAAGACTTGTTTTATTTGATGGGGAAAAAAAAACCTTTAATGATCTTTCCTCTTCTATTTTTTCTCTATCCAGCCAAAAACAGGTAAATTCATAGGGATCTGGACGGCAAAACATATGCAGATACACATATGTTCATATTGGTAGCCTCTCTAAAAAAAATAAGAAGAAAACACAGCATTTCCCACTCTCACTAGTCCAGCTTGATGAATGCAATGTCTGTCAGACATTCTCATTCTTCATGAGGCAATTTTGATTCAGCTCATGACACCAAAATAGATATAGTTAATCCGACAATAATTTCCTCCTGGCTGGTTAGGAGGGAACTTCCTCCTATCCATAGGTGTCATGTTACCATGTATCAAGCATCAGTAATTGTGTTTTTAAATGAATGTTTTCTCTGACCAATTTTTTATTGCTTGATAGATCTTTTATTTCATCCTATGTCTATGATTTTTTCTCACACATGCTGTCCTAATAACATGACAGTTATGGGCAGGTGGAGACTCCCTCCAACCCGGGTAGGGAAAAAATTATTGTCCTAGCTAACCAGTCAGCAAAAAAAGTTTCCATATGAGAAGTGGGCTGATTATAACAATATGATTGCATTGGAAACATTTTCAGAGATGATCTTGGACGAAGACATTAACATCACACAGTGAAAAAACCCAAAACTACCACCTTTTCACATGAGCTTTAAGAATGACGTCAACATCAAATACTAAGAACTCACATATGCATGTTGTCAACCCTGGCCCCAACTGTCCCTAGACTTATACCAATTTAAGAGTCCTGTTTTAACGCAAATCAAATCAATTTGAACATCAAAAATATACACACACATGTTACAAGTGCAAAATATGGAAGCTCAGGATTCCATGTTGTTATTGTGTCCTTCATTCCAGTAGTACTGTTACTTTGCTGCCATTGCTGAAATTGGCACAAACAAGACTGATTCTTCTATTGAATCAGTCCTTGTCGGGTCTATGTGTGTTAATACTTGCTCCAACATGCCTTTTTATAATGATATACATCTTGACCCATGTATGTATATGTAGATGGTTGTATGGTATAATATGATGGAGTTGACACACTGGGTTATATTGAAGCTATGGTATGAGAAACACATAGTAGCATTCTTTTAAGCAGGTTGACAGTTGTTGGGATAGATTGAGAATGTTTGGTTGTAAGCAGAATTTCGCTGAACATTTTTGTCTCATCCATTTTCAAGATGTATGAGAAGCAACCAAACACTCTTAGATCAATGATTGGAGGATGTTGTGTACTGACACAAATACACATTTAAATCAGTTGTTCCTCAAGTTGTTTGTAAGTTTAGATATGGAATTCCTAGTATTAGATAATGATTACTCGAAGTATCATCTACAAAAAGTTGTTAGAATTTACAGGCCAAAATCATTTTTTTTACCTTATCCAAGTAGACTTTGAAAAAATATAATGTTCAAATATCTGGGCAACTGAACAAGTGAGTTAACAGGGCAAGTGGCATTAAAATTGAGAAATAAAGATAAATAAGAGGGTGTTAAACAAAAAAAAAAGAGTACAACTAGGAGGCTATGACAGAAAAACAACATGCTGGGGCCTCTAAACAGAGCTATCTATTTCTACAATAGACACACAAATAAACAAACAGAGCTCCCCTCTCTCTCCCCCTCTCTCTCTACATGTGTTTATTTCCCCTACTCAATCCTCAATGCCTTCTACAATTCCCAATTCCGAAAAAGAATTGAAAATCACATTTCAATTGCAAACAATTAAGAATTTTAAAAATTTTTAAAAGTAAATATATGTTTATATTAAAAACATACGAAAATTAAGAGATAATGCGAAAATACTCAACCATATCTCCATGGTTGTTAAACTTGCATTTTGACATGTGCAGTTTAACAAGGTTTTGGAATCGATTAAACTTGCGCCATGCTCATAAAACTGAGTCAACCAGGAATTGAAGCAAAATCAATATTTAAAAAGTTGGAATTGTTAAAATCACAAATAGAATTGCAATGATAACACGTCTACATTTTGTCAGTCTTTAGTATCTTATAAATGAATAAAGTACGTATTCATTTTAATTGGTGACATTTGGCTTCTTTTGGAGGACTTGAGTCATTAGGGATGACATTGCAATAAGCAACACCGATTGATTGACTTAGGAAGGGAAAATAAAACAACTAAAAAATGAATTTATAGATAAGATTTTCAGTTTTTTTTTTTTCTAAATCAAAATTTTATTGAATAGTTATTCTATCATCAAAATCTAAAAGGAAAATTTGATGCAGACCCGAAAATAATAAATAAATAAAAAATATGCAAAGTTATGCATTCACCAAGGAAATAAGTCCACAAAAAGTTATGTCTACATGCAACCAAAAATACCAGCAAAGACCAACATAATTGCTTTGGCATTTACATAGATAAGACCGACTATTTCTATAAGGTTTTTCTTTCTTCAACTTTTTTCTTTTTTGGGGTGGAGGGTTTGCTTGTTCCTGCATTCAAATTGGAAATCCTAGATTCTTAGAAAAATGGGCCAACTTATAAAGAATGTTCTCCATCGTCAATATAAAATTAAGAAATTAGAAATGTTCTATTTTTTCTTTGACCAACACGTTACATCTGAACATGATAATCTTGTTTTTAATAATCCACTTAAAAAAGCCCACTCAAAAATAGCCTTATTTTTTCACAATTTAGCAGGTCCTAAGTATGGTTAGATAAATCAATTTATGTTGTGTGTTACTTTTCAGAAAATAGTTTTTTTTGGTTTTTGGCTCTAGTTTTCTTATTTATTCTAAAGAGATTTTTCCATAGAAAAATAAGGAAACATGTTTATTAAATACATTTTTTTTCAATATAGAAAAAAAGTGCCTTATTTGGCTTAAATTAAAAATATGAAAAGGAATGAACACATAACATTCGGTTAACCAAACAAGGCTCTTATTTTTATTGTGGATAATTTGGAAAACAACTATTTTTGTGTTTTCCAATTTTATGAAGAAGTAGAGAATTAGAAAACACGAAGTTTCTAAGAAATCAATTTTCATTTTCAGTTAGTAGACATTTTCTTTAGTTTTCTATTTCTGAGAAAAAAAAATTCTGCAAAACTGAAAAAAATTTCACAAGTAAACACAACTTTAATACCTTTAGAATGTCAGTTAGTTTACCAAAGTCATGTGAAAGTAAAAGAACAAAAGAATTCATACACAAACAATAAGAAGAGTTTAGGCATCTCATATTTGAAGTAGGATTATAGAGCTATTTTTTTATCTAATCAAAATCAATACATCCACACCAAATTAATTGGATATCGAAAACTTGTAAGATAAGAAGTACCTGTAATGCATCTTGTTGAGGTGAAGAGGACAACACTGTGGCGAGAAGCTCTATGCTGTTTCTTGCCACATCAAATGCTTCCTTTGTCTGTTCAGCTGTAAAGCTTTGCAGAGGAATGTCATACTCAATCTGCCGTGCAAGACTGGTATCCACTTCTGGTGCCGACACAGAACGAGGTGGAGTGAAGATAGGCACTAAACTCTCATTGTCACGACCAGGGAACCGGATACCCCTTGATTTTAAACTCTTTAGAACAAAACGAACAAGTCAAGAAACAATAATGGTTCAAGAATTCATAAATCTGCACTAACCAAAGGACTACGTGAATTTATCTTCTATAGAAACACTGCAAAACAAAGCGCCTGCATAATTTTCATCTGTGATCGATAAGACAATTTATTTCCACACATATTCAAAGCAAACAAATGCTCTGTCAAATTAAATATGGAACAGTTCATTTAACTTCTATGGGTGAATTTTAGCATATTTACCCAGCCAACTTATTTTGATTTTACGACTCCCTCCCTTTCAACCAAGATTGTTAGGGCTAAGAATCATATTTCATCAAGCAGACAACTCTCTATGATATACTCTATAAAAAGGCTGACAGCCAAATAAAACCAACATCCAATATATCAATCCAAGTAATAGGAACTAATAGGAGATAGGGGGGGGGGGGGAAGCTGAACTTGAGACAACTATTAACATTAAATAATATTTTGTTGCTGGCAAGCCAAAAGACAATTGAGAATAGAACATTCCTTTTCTTTACCAAACATTCAAAAAGTGAAATCACTAAGAAACAAAAAGGAGTACCTTGTATGTTTCTTCAAAAACAGGTAAATAGCGCAGTTCACTGGTTGACTCTCCCCATGCTTCAATGAGCAATAGAGCTTTATTCCTATTATTGACGACAGTCTGAGGATCATCAATCAACTTTACCATTTCATCAAGAACCCTCTCAGCCGCCACCTCTGAGAAAGCCTTCTCACAATTCTTAGCACATGTTTCAAGCAACACTAAGGCTAAATACTGTACCCTAGCATTTTTTATCATGATCCTCTTCTTTATGCCACGAATCAATTCAACACTACTAACTTTTTCATGATCGATCATGTCACAGATATCAAGATTCATGGCCCAATCAGGTTCATCAAGCGTCTCTGCAGTGGCATCCTCGACAAGTTTATCGGCTTGGTTAGGACCTTGTAATAGCTCCTTCACCTTGAAGCTCATTGAGCTCATGCCTGCACTCATCTTTCGACCCACCTCGGCACCTCCAATCTTGAGGCGTTCGCCAAAAGCACTGACCTTCTCCATCAAATTGTCACTCATCTTCGCAGCCTTTTCCAAACCCTAAGATTCAGATTGTTGTCCTGAAAGTCCAATAACCGACATAAACCAGAAAAAAGCCACGATACATCAAGTACGAGAGAGCAAAAGGGAAAACAAAAGCGAGTTTTTCACCTTTTGAAGTAACACGAAACAGAAAAGGATTCAAAATTTGACTTCTTTCTTTGCCTTATATTTTTCCGCTTGAGAGAATCATCTAATTAGAGAATATTAGGAGAGAGAGGACGACAGATTTGTTTGGGTGGTAGTTCTCTTCTCTGGGGGGGAAAAGTAGAGTCAACTCAACTATATTTCAAAGTTTGATCAAAATTCAAAGCTTTCTCAATTTTCTCTGAAACCAAACAAATATAGAAGACTGAGAAATCCAAAAAAAAAAAACCCTCAAAATTCTGTTACTTTAATTTGATGAGCTGAGCATATTACAAGAACTCAGACATGATCAGATCAAATTAAAGACCACAATCTGAAAAAATAAACCTAACCTATTTTATTATTCCCATGTAAGAAAAATAAAAGGATAGATTACCTTAACAGTTTGTTGTTGTTGCTGTCGTCGTCGTCGTTCTTGAGTCTGGTTCTGTAAAGACTTGACGATGATGATCTTTCGAAGGATCTTCTGTTTGTTTCAGTCTCCTTATTAACGTGCAAAGAAAATTAACATAACAATATTTCAGTTATTTTAAGGTATTTTTCGTTTGTACTTCTCCCATTGCTTAGATTTTTTTATTTTTTTTTCCTTTGGCTTATAAGGGAATTTATACCTACAGCGGCCCATTCGCCGGCCAAGCCGTCCTCCTTTTCCATTTTTCTTTCTTTCAAAATCGATGAACTTCATTCAAATCTTCTTTATATTCAATTCTAATTCTAATGAAAATGTAGGAAAATTTTATATCTTTACAGCTAAAATAAACAAATACTTTCAGTCATACAAAACAATAATTATTCATAATAAAAATAGAAAATAAAATTGAAATCGATTGAATTAATTTAAATAAGAAAATCTTGATGAGTTAAAAGAGTTAAAAGATAGAAGACCAATCAACTAAGTAATTAGAAATAATAATAGATAAAAAAAACAATCGATCAACAAACTTTAAATCCACATGAATAACTAAAAATATAATTCTATTTAGAGAAATAATTCTTAATAGAATAATCAATCAAAAGTCACAAATTAACTTTTAATTCATGTAAATATCAATAAAAGAAAAGTTTAGTTTGTATTTAGAATTTGATAAACCTATTTATCTAATAGCGATTTTTGTATACAATTAGTATAACGTGTGTGATTAGGATTTGAACTCTATATCAATATAAATAGGTTCCTATACTATTGTAATAATGATTAACCCTATATATTTAAATTATATGATTCAATTTATTTATCTTTTTTCTTATAGGGTTTTTCTTGCTTTTATTTATAGTTTTTCTTTATCATTCTAGTACATTTAAATTCCTGTAATTTATTTTACTATACTCATGTTATTTCTACACAATGATGCTTTTGAGAAATGACATCTCTATTTTAGGGTTGGAGTTCTAGAATCTCATTTCTCATTTAATAAGGGTAGTTTTCGTTACATCTAGAATCTCATTTCCATGTAAAATTAATAAACAACATATATATTGCATATCTAGTGAGATAAGATTCAATATGCATTCAAGTTATTAAATATACCTCCAAACACAAAAACAAAAAAACAAAGCTCATCCATATAAAATTGAATGAATAGTTAGTATAAGCAATTAAGAGAGGTCGACTTCTTAGTTATGAAAAGTTTGATAATCCACCAACTCCTCATGTTCTAAAAAGTCAACCAGTATTACATCTACACACATCTTCATCATGTAATCCACAATTATAACACATAATTACATCTACACACACTTTTAATATTCACATATTATTCCTTATGTTTTCATCAATTCCGATAAGGTCATCACCATTAATTATAAATGGGCATGTTGGTGTATGGATGCTTTATAAGAAGCCATACATACATAGATATATGTATGTATGTATTGTATCGTACAATGCCACATCCAATTATGAGAAAAATTTAGTCAATCATTCATGGTTGCTCTTGAAAGAGCATCTTATTATCAATTTATAAATCTTTTTACTGTTAATACGAGGACTTTTTAGATAAAAATAGAAAACGCAACAAACACAATCTATCAAAGCAACATTATGGTAGTCAATTGAACCACGTAGCTCACATGTAATTAGTTAAATTAGATACAAAATAAGTTATATTATAATAGTCTTTGAAATGCATTGGCTTATACATTTATATGGCATATTCCCAGGAAGTTCTAAAATCACAAGCACTCTACCATATCCTAAGAAGTTCTAAGATCACAAGCACTTTAGTAAGGCTTTTTTAATAATCATGTCTTATATAAAAAAAGTATTTCCTAGCATAACAACAAATACAACCCAACCTAAGAGTGATAACCCTAATAACTTCCCAGTTATATGAACAATCACATCTCAATCATAGTTTTTAATCAACTATATTCACTTTCTTTGTTGTATATTTAACTTTTTATACGATATTATATTCTTTGAACTCTTATAATTTGTAAAAATTTGAACTTGAGATCTATATAAAAAATAATAAACTCTAAATAATAAAAATGATAATTAACCTTATAAATTTTCAATTATCTCGAAGTGTGGACAATTACTCTTCCATGTTGCATTAAACAATCACTCTTTCATGCTTCATCGAAACATAACCTAACCTTTTTTTTGATGTGCCACTATAAACAATAAATCATTTTAACTTGAGGGAATTAGCAATAAAAGAGCAATTGTTAGTCTTCCTTTCGGTTCCTAAAAGCTTAATTTTATTTATTCCCACCTCACTTCTTCTTATGTCAATTTAGTCAAAGGGGCTGTTTCTATTATTAAAAATCCCTGTAGTAACTCGAAAGTCCAAGAAAATTTTTAATCTCTCTCATATTTACAAGTCTATTTCAAAAAGACTACTTCTTTTAACCAAAAGTTATACCTCTTCAATTTGGATCTAACTTCTTTTTTATATATATATTTTTAAAATAATTTTTAAATTTAAATCTAAATTAATACCCACTATCTCTTTTATTTTATTTATTTAAACTCTATTAAATAATAGTTATTTTTTATATTCATTTAATGTTTTTAAGAGTTTTTAATTCATTTTTAATTTTTTTATGTTTTATATCAATAAATTTTATATTAAAAAATTTATTTTTAAATAATATTTTTAATACGTGTAACTTTACTTAATATGTTTTTGCCTTTTATTTTATTTAATCAATTTTACTTATGTTTCCTTTTATTATAATTTAATAAAATAAAAAATTAATTTTATAAACAAAATTCCTAAACACAATCATTTTAAAGATTTTAAAGATTCAAGTTGTGAGAATAATATCTTGGTTTTTATCCGACTCTTAATTTTTTAATTTATATCGTTATATATTATTAAAATCTTTTTATATATTTATTATTACACATAATTCTTAATTTAATATATTAAATATGTACATAAGTTTTTTTATTTTTATTTTTAATTTTTTATATAAAAAATAGATTGAAAAAATCTGTATATTTAATTTTTTTTATGAAAAAGTTCTGACTTAAATAGGTAGTGTGTGCGTGTATGTGTGTGTGTGTGTGTGTGTGTAATACCCGTAGCAGCAGCAGCAAACTAGCCAGTGAAAAAATAAAAAGACGACTCGATACACAGAGTGTATTCTGCTGGGTTTAACCTAAATTGTAGAGGCAGGAGAAGTGCGCATCTCAATTGATCATTTCGTGGTGATCGGTTTCTGAACAACTGCACAGGTGTAGCTTCTCCCCGAACTATGATTCTTATTCTATTTTTTATATTTTTTTAGGCTAAAGTTTTCATATGTATAATAATAAGGTAATAATCTAGGGTTTGAATTGCAGGTCGAGTAATTGAATTGATGGATTTGAATTGGCTTAGTGCCATATTAGTTGGGGCAGGCTGCCTTGCTTTAGGTTACTGCATTGGGACACGCTGCCCTTCTTTCATCTTTTTAAGGTTAACACCAAAAGTGGTTAAAGACACCAAAACTAACCCTAGTAGTCATCATGGCAACAAGAAAAACAAGTCCAAAGAACCATTTGAGATTGATAAGCTGGCTGATATTCTTGATGATTTCAAGATGGTAATGCCTTTTTTTTTTCCACCTGAAAAATGAAGTATGTCCTTATTACTATTTCTTTATATGATTTTTTTTTATTTCTTTATCCTTTTTAATGTAGGTGTTGGTTGTCAGAAACGATCTTAAGATGGGAAAAGGGAAAATTGCAGCTCAGTGCAGGTTGCCTTCTTTATTCTTCAGGAGCTGTCTTTGTGCTAGCTATTAGTTGGAACAAGGGAGCTATATCTTACTTTCTTTTTACAGAATTATTCCTTTTATTTTTCAAAATCTTGTTAGATTTAGACTAAAGAGGCTATAAAATAACATTCAAATTCGCTAGAGTAAACTAGTTTTAGCTGATACTTGAATTACTATCTGGGTCCAGAGGCTGTTCTCTTCTCTGTAGAATAGACAGACTGTTCTAGAGATAGAAGCAAACAACTTAAAAGATAGCTGATTATTCTTTTTTTTGTGAACCCAAAACAATTACAATATCAGTTATTGACACCATTTGTATAACAATTCATCAGTGGAAACTTTATTGATTGGTGGTTTGGCAATTGAGAGATTATCTGATTATCAAGAAATCCCATGATGGCTGATTTTCTAGCTTGTTGACCACTGAGACCATCTACTGAATAGCTTCTGTAACTAATTGTCAAGGGAACAACCAACTACAGCCTGGTTTTGTGTACAAGTAACACGATAATATATGATGAAATTGTTTTATGATATTGGCATGTTGGCATATGAAGAACAACATTGAGACATTTAGCAAGTGAGTTTAAAAGTGGAAAATTTTCCAAAAGTAAAAATGGCCTTGGCTAGTGTTTTCAGATATGGTAAGTTTGGATTATTTAGTTTCGCAAAAGTTGGGTTACAAATCTGCTTTACTGGCTATGCTGTGGTTCATGGCCTCTTTCACATCCCAACACCTACCAACTTATTGGATGTTACCTTGAATATCGCATAACTATGTGGCTTATAGATCCTGTTGAGAAGTTATCGATTTGGATCTATATTTCAGTCTCATTTATTTGTTAAGCAGTTGCCACCAGGGACCAGAGGGTCTACTTTTACCCTATGGTTTTGCCACAATTGTTGTCTGATTAAAATATGGTCTTAGATACCATATCCCCTTCTTTCACCTTTCCCTGTTTCTTTCATGCACTGAGGCAGGTTATTATTTGTTACTTTGATGACTATTCGTTCTCCTGATCTTTAGTAAATAGTTGATTACTTGACACTGACAAGAGTCAAATTTTTGCCATATTCCTTTGAACATGCAGTCCTCCTATTCAATGATAGATTAACATTAACAATCCTCATTTACGTAATTTTCATGTTCTTTTTCTACGATTGAACACTGTTTAAATTTTTGTGATTTGTCATTTGTTTTAGTCATGCAACTTTGGGCCTGTATAAAAAGCTTCTTAACCGAGCACCTAAGGCTTTAAACAGGTACTACACTTGCTATTCTAAATGACATAGCCTTATGGTTATGCTTTTTTGCTCCTCTCTTTTCTCTTTTGTGCCACTTCTTCTTCAGTTTCAAATATTTTGCAAATATGCAGGTGGGAGATGTGTGCTCAGCCAAAGGTGGTCGTGAAAATTGAAAGTGAGGAGGATATGCTTGTTTTGCAAGTCAGTATGTCAAATTTTTTTTGTGTCGCCTCAGTTAATTTCATCAAATCGATACTATGGGATCATTTATTTTTTGCTATTTCAAGGAAAAATAGTAGACAGTATCATCTAACTTGTTAGTCTATAAATGGATGACAAATGAATTCCCGATGTGTATAGTTTTATATGTTTAAAGCTACAAAAACTTTTCTCCTTATCTGGACACAGAGATATATTATGGATTTTTTTAGTCTTAGGTTAAAGGAATTTTCCTTTAGCCTTGTTTCAACCATCTTTCTTGATGGCAAGTTTAGGTTTCTAAGTGAATTTTTAAGCCGCCTCTCCCAGCTTATAGCCCAATTCACTACGCCTGCCTTTGTTTTTACTGGTGCCACTTTGCAGCCTGGTGGTACATTCGTTGACCTATTCATCCAATCAAACTGAATATCAGTTGTAGTTGATGTGTGCATCAGATGAGAACCCTAAAAAAATAGCAGACATCAAAATGAACTCAACAAAAATTTGGAAAGTTTGCTTAGTACCTCTTGATATTCTTGGGAATGCATCCCAGTTGAACATTCAAGCTCATATTTGCAGCAAATTTCTCTTTTTCGAGGTTTTTCTCAACCATTGCATTTGTGTTTGCTGTTATGCTAGTTAAATAGGTAAAAAGACCAACCAACTTATGATGCCTTTTTTTTTTTATATATATATAATTTTAAAGCTTTGTTGGTTGAGACTATTATCTATTTTATTCTGAGTCTGATGTTTCAACTATGACCTTTTATTCTACTGGTTTTAGTGCTGTTCTCCTTTATTTTTATTATGGTTTCCATAATTTGTTGTTTATCTGGTCTGATTCATTCTTGACGAATTCATTTTCAACTATTACAGGAGAGGGCAAAATCACTTAAACTACCAACCCATATTACTATTGATGCTGGAAGAACACAGATTGCTCCAAGTGAGTTGCAAAGCTGATTTTTATTTTATTTAGATTGATGATTGCTCATAAAATTTCATTTTTTTGGGAGTATTATTTTTGCCTTGAACTCACATGGAATGGTTTTTTTTTTATGTAATTTAAATTTTAGGAAGAATGGTAATTCATGAGTTTGTAGAATCAAATTAACAGGATGTAGAAAAATGCATTTGAGCTGTAGTTAGTGTGGGGGTGGGAGGCAGTAGCAGGAATTTGGCTAAAAGGTGGAAGCGAGAAACCACTTAAATTTTTTTGAAGCACAAAGCCATTTGGGATATGTTATTTCGCTTATAAATTTCCAAAAAGTATTTGTTGTGAAGTTAATGGATTAGAAACTTGGGAGTATCTCAAACCTCAGACGGGCAGACCTATTTTTGACAGTCTAGGTGATCATATTATTGATTCATTAAACATTTTAGCAGTTGCAAGTCTCTAATAATGTGATTGTTATTTTTTCTTAAATTAACATGAGATTTTGATAGTATGCATGTGTTTCTATATTCTAATGGCGCAATTGAACAAGTGTGAATGAGATTAGCATGTTTCCTTGAAAACTGAAGAAAAACCAAGCTTTCTCGCACTTTGATTTTTAGGTTATGGATGTTGCTCCAAATGCCTGATTTGCTTCTTTAAACTCATTTATACCAAAAAGTCTGTTCCAACAAGCTTGCTATCCAATTTACCTACAGTGCATTTTCTTTTGGTCTTTAATAAAAGTTGGACTGAAATTTATTTGTTGCTGTTGATTCAGATTCAAGAACAGTGATGGCTATTCTTGGTAAGAGTTTCCGTTCCAGTATGCTTGTGTCATATCAGCTATATGATTTGTCTGTGTTGGATCTATTTGTAGTTTGTTTGTTAAATTTGCTTTACTTTAGATCAAAAAATGGTCTATTAAATAGTAAAATTAGATGTAAGAATTTATGAACTACATAATTTAGCTTTCAGAAAATATGGAAATTATGAGCAAAAAGTAGTAAACATACTTTTACGACATTAACAATAGAAAAATGTAACTTTTGACAAGTCAGCAAGTTTTTACTTGAATTTTGTTGTTAACCTTCAAAGTTCGACTATGTAATTAACTGAAGATATTGGTTGATTCATGGCTTTTTTCATAATAGGGTGCTCCCAAATCTTATTTTCCAGAATATATTCAGTGTTATCCTTATATGACTCAAAAACTTACAAGAGAAACGATTTGGTGGAGCCTGCATGCTGTTAACCACGCTTCCATTCTCTAAACCTCTGTTTTTGCAGGACCTGTTGAAGTGGTTGATGATGTCACAGGTGGACTGAAGCTTTTGTAGTAGCTTCTTCATTGAGGTGATGACCTTTAAGCCCTACTGACTGAGTTTTCTGAAGATCTCACCGACAATGAATAATGTTCTACACATTTGAAGGAAAATTGATCAATCAATATATGAGAAAACCAGTCTGCAAGGCCTTATCAGGCAATTTCATGATCATTACTTTTAATAGTACTTTTTGATGGTGGCAAAAATTTTGTAATTGCCCAGCCATGGTGGCGATTGCAGTACTTGGAAGTTATTTGCGCAGAAGATGGGGTGACAATGGTTTCCCTTGATTTTCTTAGCACAAGATTTGGCATCTCTGTTACTTTCTAATTAATTGCAATGTTAGTTTGGTTATTAAGAAGAGAATTGGTTGACAAGAATGAGACAACATAACGATGTTTTGTGTTTTTTAGCGTGCGAGCGAAACTGTGGAAAACAACGAGTAAGAAGGTAAAAATTCTAACACTCTTTTTTTGTTCTTTGTAAAAATTGGGGGTTTGGAAACTTGGATTCTAAAATATAATCCTGAAATGTGATATTGGTTGAAATGAAAATAGTCGTTCATATGCGCTTTGTGTGCATGATATCATAGAGTTGTTCAAGTTCTTGGAGAAGGATTGTACACGAGTGTCTAGTTAATTTTACTCATAAGATACAGTCAATATTGCATGGAGAAGGGCTTTTGATGTGGGAAGTAAATATAAGAATATTATGGAAACTATAAAAGAGACCAACAAAATAAAATAAAAATCTATATGATAAGGAATAATTGAAAGAGAAAATATAACCTTCGAGGTGTTTTTTTTTTGGTCCTTCCTGTTATAGATAATCAGCTACCCAATGCACTTGTGTTACGACGCTTCAGGTAGGATTTCTAATGCAAGAAAAGAAAGTGATGCTATTATGGATATGTATTTTTGGTATCATGATTTTGTTTTTAATCAAGAAACAAAAATGAATTGAAAAATATATAAATTATTAAATAAAAAAAGAGTTGTTAACATTACTAAAAGACTAAAGTAGAGAGCGGATTTTCCTTAGAAAAAGCAATGAATAGATTCAAATTCACCTATAAATATTTTATTTTGTGTGTTTTTTACATATAAATAATCATATTAGTGATTAAGTATTAAATTTATGATATTTTTAAAAAGTTGGGGATTTCTCACTTTGGCTTATAAGTATGTAATCATATTTTAAAAATTAGATTCGTAGAATAAATGATTTAGAAGCCATTAATTAAATAAGAACAAAAATTCAAAAAAATAAGTAAATATAATCTAAGCTATTGATAAATAGCTCCTTATATATTATCATTCACTCATTTGGATTGGAAAAACATATCATGTACAGAGCACATTCCAGGCTCAAATGTTCTAACTCTAACTCAAATGTTCCATTTTCCAATTTTCTACTCCATTTACAGCTTTCATTCCAGGCTCTTGAGCCAAGACTTCTTTCTAACTAGAGACATTTTCACAAACATTATTCTCCAATCCGGATCTTTAAACTTTTCAAGAGCTTTGATATAAGAAGTGTCAGACACATCATCAAGATTCTCCAGTTCATCCATGCACTCATCGATTGAGTATGGAGCCCTTGTAGCTTGATCGGGCATTTCTTTATACTTTTTTGCTTTAGCTAAATCTCTTTCAGCTCTAGCACTTAGAGAAGATGCCAGAATTTCCAAACAGAAATCAGAATTTTCAAGCTTGGTTTCCTTGTTAACACAATTGCAGGTAGCTAGATAGTCATCAATTGGACGTTTTCCTCTAGAACTCCCAGCACAAGACTTTTCCCCTTCAATGATGTACATGAACCCCTCGGCTAAAAAATTGTTCCTCGTTCGGGTGATTTCCATCAGAGGTAAGAGGTAGTTGAGTAGATGCATGATGGGTTGAAGAATTATTAAATATTTGACCAAGCATTTCATAATTGCGGCATCCCTTTGATTTAAATGTGATATAGTTCTTATGCTTCTGCAATTTAAATTAGATGCATTGTATGAACAAGTTTGAAATCAAAAGAAGTATTACTATTAAGGTTTTCTACTAGAAAACAATAATAAAATAATCCAGTACCTTGTTAAACATTTTCCAAACTTCTTCTGTGGCATATACCTGATTTGAGCTTGAACTATATGTAACTCCAGTATGACTTACCAAGTCAGAAAATTGCCGATGTTTCAATCTTAGGCGCTTGTGCTTTCCTTGCTTAAAACTAGGTGTTCCATTTGGATGCCTTTTGACTCTCTCATATAAATTTGCCAAAAAGGCATCCTCATTTTTTTGTCATTGATTTATTATTATTATTATTAGAAAATAAACTGAAACAACTATGTTATTCACTATATTTTGTCATTCTCCTTAATAAAAACACTAGAGCATAAAATGCTTTAGCAGATAAGATGAGATCATCTGCTAAGGAGCTTTAAAAAAAAAAAAACTAAGGAAGATTACGTGTCTTCCAATATATATATATTTTTTATTTTAATGAAAGACACGTTGCTTATCTAATAGATGATGCGTTGTCTGCTAGGATATTTTATGATCATTGAAGGTGACTGAAAATCAAGGTTGAGGTTTTTTTATTCAAAAAACCTATTTTCATTTAAAAACATCTAAAAAAAACATTTTAGAAACCTCACCAAAGACATTTTCATTTCTAAAACACCCTCTAATTTATTCAAAATTCTAAAATCAAACTAAATCAAAATAGAACTTATGAGTTTAGTCTATTTTTTCTAGCATGTTTAAAGGGTAAAATCATTTTTCTCGAACTCCATTTTTCAAAATGAACTCATTTACACAAAGTTTAGATTTTGCTGTGGCTAAAATATTGTTAAGCAAAGACTTTTTCTCCACTCTTTTTTCTAATAATTTTCTCTCATCCCTCAATATTTAGGGATTGAAATGTGATAAAATAAAGTTTTAGGTTGAAATATAAAAAGTTTAAACCATAGGGACCAAATGTGTAATTTAAAATTTAAGGAATGAAATTGAAGTTTTTGTGTCTTTTAACAAAATAGCTATGTATTTTTTTTATTTAACATGTTTTAATTTTTTTTATTTAATGATAATCTAAAATTCTATTTCGTAAAATCAAGCCTTAATTTATTGCTGTTTTGTAACATATCAAATATGCAAGAACATGGAAATAGAAGCAAATGCCAACACATAAAATCATGCCAACATAACTTGTAAGGATGGGATTGAAAAATAAAAAGTTCAATGACCTAAGTGTGAAATAAATAAATAGAAAGTTTCAGTGATTAATTAAGAAAAAATGTCCACAAAGAGATATGAATAATGAAATGTGAGAAGATGACTAGTGTGTGTAATGAAAAACCGTTCTCTTAATGTATAATTTCAATCCAGGTGGTAGTAAGATTTGTAGGGGAAAAAAAAAGAATTTAAAATATCCACGTGTCATTGATTAAATGAGTTCTGAAATATAATATTCCAAAAAGAATATATTTGCCTGACTATAGCTTTTGATTTGAATTTAACAAATTTTCAGAAATAAAATTCAAATTTAACATCATATACATTCCAATTGTCACTACCTTTAATCAAATATATCCAAAATGTAAAATAAATTAAAAAAAAAACTAATTTCAAACATTCATCCGGTCCTTAAAAATAATTATAAACAAAAATTTAGATCAAGATATTGGTGGCTATCTTAAATTTAATCATAAAAAACCTATATTTTTGATGTGCGAAAAGAAAATAACAAACTAACAATATGTTTGGAACTCTTTAAATTTAATTTAATTTAGAAATTTTAATGAAATCTCATATTTATAATCATTTTGGGTATTAAGAATTGGATTTCAAATGGAATTTAATTTCTAAAAATATACAAAAATATATAAGAGGCTAACATTTACAAATCAAAAGAGAATAAATTAATTTTAAAATTAACTTTTTAAAATACCCATCTATCAATTTTTTTAAGAAACATTTGAAGGAATAAAATGAAAGTGATAAGGGTAATATAAAAAATAAAATGAATTGAATTTTATTTTTTTAAAATATGTAAATATAGCTTATTTATCAATTGAATTTAAATTAAATACAATAATTAAATTCAATTATAATAAAAAATAATTTTAAACAGCACGTAAATGAATTTTCAACAATAAATAGTAGCTCTTGGCAATAAAAACAATAAATAACCCTCCTTTTTCGGCCCTGTATCATCAACCTCTATGCATGTACCTTTTGCCTTAAAAGTTGCCATTTGCTTTCTAAAATCTTCAACGGTTTTTAAAACATACCTTACTCTGATATATAGTTTTAGTTGTTCGATTATTTATATATAATAAATTATTTACTGATTTCATTATATTATTGTGTTGTCATAGTCCTTACTAGTCAGTTCACCTGCATTTTTCTACGAGTCAGATAAAAATTTATTTTTTAATTCATAAAAAATAAATATTGTCATTAAAAATCTCAATTGCTAAATAAAAGGTTGAAGCATACATTTAATCTTATAAATTGAGTATTATATATATATATAAATAAATGTTAAAAAAAGCTTTTAATACTAACTAAAAACTAAATCAGAACGGGAGATAAATATATATTAAAATATTTGATTTTGTATAAAAAAAATTATTCAATTTTTTTATTTAATTATACGTCAATAATTTTTTTAAATAATAATTTAAATTCCATCAAAACAAAATAATTTGATGTTGTAATTTCTTCTTTTCTTATCATTCCGTTTTCCTCAGCAACAAAAAAATATAGCTTTTCTATTCTATGTGCTTTATTTGATAAAAACTGAAAGCAATTAAAACAAAATTGGATGATTTGAAATAAGTATAGAAAAATATATCTTTCTAATTAAAACCTCTTTATCTAATTAATGTGTTTTCTTATTATTTTTTTTGGAATTTTTTACCTAATTATTTTTATAAGCAAAACCTTATTAGAGTCATAAAAGTAAGTTCTAATAAAAAAAAAATAATGTTTTGAAAATGACAACACCAACATATTTAAAAATATAAGAATAATAAAATGCTAGCAGGATGCCATTGGAAACTTTTTAGAGTTTTTTTTAATCTAATTATATGATAATAAAAATTAGACATGTCGCAATATAGCCAATAAATACAATTTCAGAAAAAGAAATGAAGGGTTGCTCCAAAAGAGTGTTTGCAAATATTATAAAAAAGAAGTCAATGATATTTAATAAAATAATATACTAAATATATTTCTTAATTAATTTACTTTAATGAAATTTAATTAAAATATAAGAAAAATATTTTAGAAAAAACCATAAATCCCTTAATAAAAAAGACCAAGTGCATGGTTTATAACAGAGGACGCAAGGTGCTCGTAGGACTACACGACTAGTCATCTTTTTCTTTCTCTATAAAATTGGTGTATTGCTCGTCTCCCATCTATTTCAAAAAAAAATAAAAATAAAAATAAAGCAGATGACGTTTTGTCTGTAATGATAAACAACACATCATCTACTAGAAAGCTTTTCAGCCACCTTAAGTTGTCGAAAAGTCAGGTCTGAATCCCTTGAACCAATAAAACCAATTTCTCAATCATTTCATCTCTTGAAAACACCAAAGAAATAACCTATAAATTTCAATAAACCCATATATAATCTCAAACCAACCTTTAATTGGTTTTAAAAAAACAAAAATCACCCTAAATAAAAAAATAATCTTGAGCCCTATTCTACCTTTTCCAATAAGATAAGGATAAAAAAACACCATAATAGAACTCATCTTATCAAATAAGACTTGTTGATATTAAGATCAATATTTTTTTTTATTTCTAAAATGTGATCAACTAACAACTTTCTCTTTCATTTTCTATTTTTCAACATTTTTTTTTCACTCAAATTTAAAGACTAAAATATAAAATAAAGTTTCATATCAAAACTAAAAGTTCTAAAACTAAAAGGACTAAAAAATCAGTCAATATAAAATATGTGCATGAATTATTAGGTGAAAATGAGTAAAGCCATGTTATTTTGTTATGGTTTTCAGTTTGGTCCCTCGTTTTTTAATTATGTATTAATAATAACTTATTAAACTATCATGTAATTAAGTTTTGAAATATGATAAAAACCTTTGAACCTTTAGGACAAGCAAAGATAAGAGACTATCAACTCACAAAATACAAAAAATAGCACATTAAAGAATGCAATCGAATAAAAAAAATGTTGAGTGACCAAAAACAAAAAAAAAATACTACAATTCATAGTGAAGTGTGAGAGCATGCATAGTGCAATTGTGTAAATTAAAACAACTAGCTCTTTTAGTTTATTTTGTAATAATTATGTTCATTTATGTTGTTCTTAATGTGTTTTTCTAAATAGTAATAAATATCATACTAAATTAAAATGTATAACCCATATTTTGTATAATGTTTCTCAACTCGATAGTCATTTTTATTATTTTTATTGAATGAAATTGCACTTAGAAAATTTATATCTTGAAACTAAAATAAAAAAAAGTTATAATTTTTTTATAAAATATATAATATAATAAATTTTATTTTTCAATTCATATCAAATTTAAATTGTTAATTATTTTCAATTGTTATTAAGAAATACTACTTTTTCATTTGGTTTCGTAATCTTATTAAAAAAATCTTAAATAAAATATTAAGGGATTAAATAATAAATAATTAAACTCCTATACCATCATAAACTTTTGAATAACTTGAATGGCCTTGATGTGGGTTATTCTATGTTGGGGGATGATTTTCTAGATTTTTCTTCTTTTTTATCTTACCAAAGAATAATCAATAGGCATCTCAAGCTGATGCTTATGATATAAGCTTCAAATTGATTTATGAACAAATAATCTACACTAAAACCATACTAAGAAACTATTATACAAATTATTTAGTTATAATTTTTCTTTTATTTTTATTTTTTATTTTTTTAATTTTAATTTGGTTTTATAACGACCTGACATTTCATGTCATTTAAATTATACTGAACAATCAAAAACTTATCCTTTTGTTAATTACACCATTTCAAAACACAAATCCTTAGAATTCCATCAAAACTAACAATTCCATAATCAACTCCACTACCCTAACTCACTAACTACTTTACTACAAATGTTCCACCTAATTGATACTATTTCTAACAAAAAATCCATAGAAGAATACAATCAACTTACATTTTTGTAATCAAAACTCAGTTAACCCTAAAAATTCCAAATTAGGCTTTTTCATTCCCTCTTGAGTTACAAAGAAAAGTATGAAATCAATTGAAATTATACCTCTCACAAAGTAATTAACTCAAATAAATATGTTTTTGGTGATGAATTTCACCCTTCTTCCAATGCTAATACTCTCTCAATAACAACTATAATATCCAACTTCCCCCATCTAGCTACTTGGAATCTGTTACTTCTCACTAATTTTACAAACTTTTTTATTTGATTTCCTGGTTCATAATCACCCCTAACTCTCCCCGTGCAATTTCTATTTGGAAGAACAAGAAACAAGCAAAGAAAATGCAAACTTTCTTTCTCCCTTATTTATCTAGCCGATAATTTTAAAAAGGTTTAGTTTTTTTTAAATTACCATTTTACCCTTCTTCTCATGCTACTAAGACTTGTTATTTTCTGTAAGACCCCCAACCATACAAATTTCTTTGTGTTTTTTGTTATTTATTGTAAGAAACTTACACTAATAACCATGAAGTTTACATACTAAAACTTGTTATTTTCCATTAGACCATCAATCTTAGATATTTTCTTCACGTCTATTTGTTATTTCTGATCAAAATTTATACTATTAAACATGAGGTTTACAAGTTTCAATGTTTTAGTTTTCTATTTGTATATGTGGTAAGAAAAATCCAAAGGTGTGTAGTTTTTAATAGATGAAAAAAATGTTATTGACTAACATTTAAATACATTCACAATAAGTAATCTATATGTCACAACTATAGATTATACTTTTAATCACATTTGTTTTACTATTGTTTATTAACTAATTGATTGATATTTATTTCTAGATTCAAGATGATATTTGTTTTACTATTGTATATATATTCGTTTCTATATTTTTAGGTAGCATCTTTTTTCCATGGTTATTTTTCTTCCCTTTCCTCTCATCCTATCTTTCTTTAAGCCTTTGTTTCTCTTGTAATCCATATGATTAACTAGATCAATTGTCTTCTAGATATAGGCTTTCATGTTTCTATATTTCCATGTCTTTGTTTGTTGTTAAGATTGTCACATCATTAGTTGTAAAATGCCAATTTATATGTATAAGTAGGAACATAAAGTGGATTGAAAAATTCCAAACTGTATAGGGATCAAAACTAGACGTGGTTGAATAAGGATAAACTATTTTTTAATCTCTTTATGTCAAGACCCAAAAAAACAACATATTTATTTATAAGAGTTAATTTTTATCTGGTGTAATTTTTTTTTATTGAAAATTCAGCAAAGTTTTCTCTGTAACGAGACCATATCAAGTTATCGATTCATTCCTAACACAATTCATATCATAATTATAGTCCAATCATCTTGAACCTCTTTCTCAATCAATACATCATAAAAATAATAGACATGTATTGTCCGATAATAAAGATGCAATTAATAAAAACAAAAATACATAAATAATTCTAAGGTTTGCATAACTTGCAAAATTAATTGATTTTAAGAAAAAGAATAAAACTTAGATTATGAATGTAACGCTCCCACTATTTTGTTCGGGACAATTTGTTAATTAAATATAAAAATTTAGGGTAAAATCTTTCTTTTTTTAATCATTTTAACATTTCTAATCCTATAAGCAACTATGATAAATGCAAATACTTAATATAACACAAAGATATTTTTAAGTAGGGCATTCACATTAATTACATATAACAATTTTGTTTTACAAATAAAAAGGTTCATTCAACCTCTTTTACATCATTCATTAATCTCAAAATACATGTTGATGAATATAAATACACAAAAAGTGTCATATATTCAAGCATAATCTATTCTACTACTGTAAGGGTCCTGAAAATAAGATTAACATTTTATCAACACAATTATTAATAAATGCAATGTATTATTTCACTACACCCATATAAAAATATTTTTCCTACATACTTTATTATGAATCATTAATATCTTACACCTCCATATTCATCCAATTAATTCCAATCTTAGCCATTTCATGGGGGTGCTACTCCCTTATTAGGGACACTAATCTATTCGTCCAAATATCAGGCACTAATTCGTCCGCCAGATTACTGGGCATTAGTTCACTCATCCAATTACCAGACATTAGTTCATCCGCCTAAATGTGTTCACCCGGCCAATTACCAGGCATTAGTTCATCCGCCCAAATGTGTTCATTCGCCTAATTACCAGGCATTAGTTCACCCGCCCAATTACCGGACATTAATTCATTTATCCAATTACTGAACATTATCTTTATCTCTACACTTATTTTTTTATTTCATTATGTTGTACTTTTATCTTGCAAGTTCATTAACTTTATATATTACTTGTCTAGTTTTGTTGCCTTAAGTTTTTTATTTTCTCCATAAGTTGTGTTTTATTTTATTAATATCTGTTCACCCACTTTAAGCCTAGCTCTTTGTCTTACAATTGAGTATCAGAGCTTTGAAATCTTAAATGGGACTTAACCCTTAGAAAAAAAAAATAATGTGACTAACGAGTTTAAGACACCCTGGTTTGATGACTTAAACTACCTATATTAGAGTTATAAGAAGAGAACTTATTTTCTTTCATAAGATCGTGAGATGTGGTATATCATTAATAATGACTTTTAATATTAGTAGATGGCATGAATATGAAAAAATTTAGTGATTATGAAAAGAAGAAACTCTCTTAATAATAGGGCTTTTAATGTTTTTGTTCCTATTTTATGTGATAGTGAGTTTAGTAGAGTTTTCACTCTCATGAAGGTTTATGACAAATGAAGAACATTAGAAGTTACTCCTAAAGGAATAACTTAAGTTAAAAAATCCAAAAACAATATTCTTATACATGATTTTAAGATTTTCAAGAGGGAACCCCATGAAAGCATCAAAGAAATAAGTATAAGGTTTTTTTTTTCTTACAATTATCAATACATTACAAAATCTTGGAAGAACAATTAAAGAATCCAAGATGGTAAGCAAAATTTTAAAGTCTGTGTTTAGACCTTAAAATCTTATAGTGACAACCATTTAAGAGTTAGAGGATTTGAAGACACCTAAACATGATGAGCTTCTTATGTCTTTTATTTCCTATGAGTTCAAGGTGAATAAAGAAGATGTCATATGAAGGGGAAATACATTACACTAAAAAACTTCATATGATGATGATAATGAAAATGAAGATTAAGATCCTACTCTAAATGTAATGAATTTAAAAAGTAGCTATAAAAAAAGGTTTTCTAAAAGGTGAAACCACAAAGATTATAAGGGTGAAAGTAGCAAAAAAGACCAAGTCATTTGTTATGACTATAAGAAATGCAAATAAATGAAAGGTGATTTTTCATGGTTTAACAATATGAATTTAAAAATACAAGATAAGAAGTCATTGAAAGTTGTTTCAGAAGAACTTTGTCTAAACAAAAGTGATAATGAATCAGAACTGGAGGAGATTGATAATCTTTGCCATATGGTAAAATATTACAACATTGATACCGGAGGCACAATATCTCATGTTACAAAATAATAATGATGATGTATCTCATGATAATTTTGTTAATGATTTTAAAGATATGTATGATGAATTAAAAAATACATAAAAATAATCTAGTCAATTTGACATTGATTTAAACAAACTTGAGGATTCATAAAAATTAAAAAAAAATACATTGCTTTAAAGTTTGAGCTTTTAAAAAAGAAAAATGAATCTTATATATTGAGTATCTCTACATATCCTTATGATGCTTTCAAATCTGAATTTTGGTCTTAAAAATTGAAGTTAAAGATTTGACTTCAAATTTAGAAAAATTTACACAAGATGCAAAAAGTCTGAATATGCTTTCGAAAAAGCAAAGGCTTGTTTTAAATAAATAGTTGGGCTTCAATCTCTCAATAAAAAAGAGTTTTATAAAGTAATTTTCACACATGTATATAATTATTCTTGTCCTTTTGTTATTGTAAATATTGTATGGGTAAAAAATGATATTTTGAATAGCCCTTGTAAACCTAAATGGAACTTGATGATATGATTGACAAAAAAATTGATTAAAAAAATTCAGATTATCATGTAATTGTGTCTATAGTTTAGTTTTACGCTATTAAGTATAACTTTCAATTCGATCGTTGGATCAAGATGAGACTTTAACAAGACTTTTCCAAACATATTGTTTTATTATGAGTTAAAATTTAAGGCCATTGATTATGAGATGCCCTACAGGTGTTGTAAAAAGGCTAAAGATTCAGTTTTACCATGAAAACATTAATACAAAAGAGATTGAATCAAATAACGTTGGAATCGCTTCAACATTAATATTAGTCTAAAAATCATATATCTATGCAAATCAAAACCATTTTACGAGCCCCAATCTACTTTTCTCTTATAGTTAAAAGGTAAAACCACATTGTTTGAATTTCCCACTCCAAAATGATCCATTGACACCAAGATTACATTTTTTATATAGCTCGAATGTGTTTGACTAAAATCTTTCTACTATCTATTTTTTTTGATAATTTTCTCTCTCCTCTCTCAATATTCAAAAAATAAATTGATCAAAATAAAGTAGTAGGATCAAAATATAAATACCTAAATTATAGGAACAAATTGATAAAAATAAAGTAGTAGGATCAAAATGTAAATACCTAAATTACAGGAATCGAATATGCAAAAGTTAAACATTTCAGGGATCAATATGAACTTTCATGTGCAAAAAATATAATGTTTCTAAAGTACAAAATACTATGGATTCACCCCAAATATGTTTATATATATAATTTTTTTCAAAAGCATGTCTATCATAAGAATATATTTTCAAATAAAAAACTTATCACAATTTATAAAATAATTTTCAACAAACAAACATAAAAATAATATTTTGATTAATTTTATGTCACTATATAGAATAATTAATTTGATAAAATTATATAAATCATTTACAATAAAAAATAAAAATTTTATTCATATTAAATATTCACGAGAAATGTTTTTTTTTTAAATCTACATATTAAGTTCATATATAATTTTATTCATAAAATAATTTTTAATATTACTATTAAAACCCTAACCTTATTTGAAAAAATAAATGGCATAATGAATGATTTTTTTTCAAGTATTATTTTAATAATTTTATTTATAGAGAATTTATTATAAAATAAAATAAATATATAATTAAAAAGTAAATAAATGTGGAGGGTCTAAAAAATGTCATGCATTAATGAGTAAGTAAAGCTAGACTCGAATGATTAGTTCATTGAAAGAGCTTAGGCTTTGAATTGAATTCAATTCCAATGGTTAAATTAATTTTTGTGTTTGAACCCTTTTGATGGTATTTTATTTGAATTCCAAATGGAATTCAATTGCTAAAAAGTGACCAAAAGCAAATTAGATGGGAGACCATCTGATTTGCTATATTAATTCTCCTTGGAATTGTCATTAAGGATCTGTTTGTTTCACAGAAAATATTTTTCAAGAAAATATTTTTCATATTTTTTTATGTTTATTTCCATAAAATATTTTCTAAAAATATTTTCAATGTTTGTTTCTTGTAAAAATATTTTATTGAAAAATTGGTTAAAGTAAAATATTTTATAGTCAATCTTCAAATTTAGATTATTTACTAGAAAATATTTTCAGCTCATAAAGTTCCGGAAATTATTTCATAAATAGTTATTCAATTACAATATCATCTAATTATTCTACCACCAGCACCACCATCTCACCACAAACTCCACCACCATTACTACCACTATCTCCTCTTTCACAACCATTACAACCACCTTATCGCCACCTCCTCCATCACCACCATCATCCCAACACCTCCTTTACCACCACCTCCTCCACCATCAATGCTATGTCACCAACACCTCCTCCTTCACCACCACCTCCACCACTATCTCACACCATCACCATTGAAAAATATTTACATATAAAATATTTTTCAAGCCAAACATTGAAAAATATTTTTTATCCATAAAATTATTTTACAAAAAAGTATGACCCTAAAAATAATATTCCAAAAACACTCTTAAGTTAAGAGTGTATAAACCCAGCCTGGTACAATGATCGGGTCACAAGTTAGATTTTCAAGAGGAAACCCCATGAAAGCATCAAAGACATAAGTATAAGGTTTTTTTTTTGTTTTTTGTTTTTTTACAATTATCAATACATTACAAAATCTTGGAAGAACAATTAAAGAATCCAAGATGGTAAGCAAAATTTTAAGGTCTCTGTCTAGACCTTAGAATCCTATAGTGACAACCATTTAAGAGTTAGAGGATTTGAAGACACCTAAACATGATGAGCTTCTTATGTATTTTATTTCGTATGACTTCAAGGTGTATAAAGAAGATGTCATATGAAGGGGAAATTAAAGTTCTGGGTCAAATTATAATTTTTAAGAGTTGATTTGGTCAAATCAGGGGCTTAATTGCATAAATATTGAAGTTTGATGGCCAATTAGAGACTTGATTGAAGAAATCCAAAACCAAGGACCAAACTGAAAAGCGCAAAAATGAAGGACTGATTTGAAATCTGACGCGTTTTGGCGCCAGTTTCCATTTAAATGAAACGGCGTGTTTTGGGAAAAACAACGCCGTTTCATTCACTGTTCATTAGGAAAAAAAAAGATAAACCCGAAACGGTGTCGTTTTGATCGGCACTGTAGGTCTTCTTCTTCCCCTGGACGCGTGAGGCATGGGAAGAAGAAGCAGCAACCTTCCCCTACATTTATCCTCTCCCTCCCTCTCCTAAAACCTAAAAAACCCCGACAAAACACCCCACTTTCTTGAAACCTGACCCTTGGCCTACCACCAGATGAAAAAACAGAGGGGACAAGCCCCTGCGGGTGGCTACCCAGAGGCCGCCCAACCACCCCTTACCCCTGTGCCATGATTGGACAGGGGGAGTAGCCCTCTCTCCCCCTTTTCCTCCTTATAAATACCAGGGGAGAGAGATGGGAGAATGGAGAGGAGTTACTGAAAAAAAAAAGAAAAACAAAGAGGCGGAGACTGAGAGAAAGAGAAGAGAGAGAAGCAAGGGAAAACAAAAGGAGAGGAGAAAATTTTGGAGAAGAACAGAGACAGAGAACATAAGAAAAAAAAAGGAAAACAGAGGAGAAGATAAGAACAGTAACCACCCTTTCTCGCCACAAACCACCCCCAGCCCTCTCAGTCGCCACCAGCAGCATCGTGAGCGACTGCCAGCAGAACCAGAGAGAGAGAAGAGAAACAGAACAGAACCGAGAGAAATAAAACTAGGGGAGAAATAGGAGGGAGGAGAAGAAGAGCCACAACAGCTGCCACCGTCCCTTGCCGCGAAACACCACTATTCTTCCCCTCTACCGCCACCAACACTATGAGCTGCCAGCACTGCCAGGTTAGTTTCCTTCTTCTTCCTTCTTCTTCGGCTCCACACCCGCCAACTCCACTATTCATGTAGCATGTGAATAGTGGAGAGCTATTCCATTGTTCACTGGGTCGGATATGTCCGGTGTAGCCCAAAATAAGTGGGTTGGGTTCGGCCTAATTTTAAAAACAATTTCAATTTTTTTAAAAAAAGCTTTGATTTTCTCACATGTTTTTTCTATCCATTTTGATTAATATCAATTTGTATTTTTATACCATAAAGATATGAATCCGGTATTAAAATACCCAGTTTTCGTCAAATGTCTTTGTTTTCATGCATACGGCCAAGTCTCAAAGAAAAAAAATCATATCATATTTTCATGCAACAAAAAATTCAAAATATTTATTAGCATGCATTTTGACTTTAATAACCAATTTATTAAAGTCACGAGAACTAGGTCAATATTTTAAAAATTCCAAAAAAATTATTTTGTTTTCTTTTAATATCTGGGATTACGAACTTACACGTAAGACGTCCTCCTAATATTAAAATTAGTTTCTTGGGTTGACATAGAACGGTTAGGTTTTTAACTGATAAGATAAAGACCTCCTTATCGGGGATGACTTTTCTTAAACCGTAGATAGACCAATAACTAGAAATACAATAAAACCTTGGCATATATCAAACAATTAAACAATGCAACTTACCTTAGGTAGGGTGTATTTGGGGTGCTCATATCTTCCCTTTACGCAACTAGTCTCTATGCCCGATCTTTGAGACCAGTTAGGGTTCCTAGTGATCAAAATATTAGGTGGCGACTCACATTCCATCTTTTCATTGATAAAAGAGAAGAATTCCTTGTCTGCCCATAGATACAAGATACCACATACACCTGAGAGTGGTGGACGATCGCCTCAACGCCGCACACGTGCGACAACCATTATATTGTTTTACTTGAAATAATCAAGCAATGAAGAACAAAATAGTAAAGAAAAAAAAGGATATATAGTTTGCCTGCAAAACACGGTTCTCCAAGAAATAGTCAGGTCTCATCTGGATTTACCCGGGTCTTACAAGTCCCGGGTCGATTGGGTTTTGCCAGGCCAAATCCCTGGCTGGTTTTTTCTTTTACCTAGCCCAACCCAAGCCCCTGGTCTACCAGCTCCCAGGTCGACTCGCTAGGCCGGCCCGGATTGTAAAACTGTGTTCTTAACAACACAATCCCTATATTGTACAAAATCTCCATCATGTACTCTTTAATCTTGATCTCTAACAAGTGACCATCACTGTAACACTCCACACTTTTATATGCATTTATAGTTATTTTCTTGCAATTTGGTACATTTTACAAGTAATTTTTTTTATATAGTTCTCATAAAAAAGTCTACTGAAATTTCCATCAAAATTTTGGCAGAGTCTCCCCTATACCAGGAGGTCCCAAGTTATTGACATATACCCTGTTTACACTTCTAATATTTCATATCTCATAACTCAATCACGACCCAATCGTTCTGGGCCTCAACCCCACAAACATCATCATCATCACAACCATAATATTTATATCATACATTGAACAACAATATCGTTAGAGAGTAATAAATGAGATAAACACGTATACATGGAACATGATTATATGAATTTCAGAGTTAAGTTCATCTATTCAAGTTTAAACATCTATTATACAAATTGAGTTATATAAATATTTTAATATTTCAAAATACAAGGATATACTCCCTAGAACTAGATAATAAAAAGTGAACAAAAGCAAGAAAAACATGTATTCATTTTTTATTCACTTCTCCATTTTTTATTTCTATTGGAACTCTTTCTCATTCAACTACTAAAACCGTTTCATCTTCTATTTTCAACTTTCATTCAAGATTCCATAAGATTAACCACAATTATTTCTGCCTAACTCATTGTCAATACCAATTTCACTAGTATCATCATCACCTCGTAGGCGTTGATGCATAGCGATCCACTTGCCCGGGACCCTAACATACATTAAATATATGCTAGTCGATGCATGATGATCCCCTTTCCCGGGATCCTAACATACACTAAATGTATGCTGGTCCATGCCCCATAGGCATCGATGCATGGTGATCCCCTTACCCAGGATCCTAACATATACTAAATGTATGCTAGTCCATGCCAATTTCACCCATCAACATTGTCATTCTTTGTTCGACCATAGTTATCATTACAAATTTCCATTTCGAACATGACTCGTTTCTTTTAGAAGCTAAGATATAATATCACATGTTCCCTGAAGGGAAAGGACCTAAATTTTCATCCTTTAACGCGTCTAAATAGTCGCTTTAGCGACTTTTTGAATCAACCGGCAGAGGTTGTATTCCGATCTCTACTCATATTATTGACTATATCTGGAGTTCTAGAATTCCGTTTCAAGCAAGGTTGGTCTCATTGGAAAGCTAAGATACAGGGCTACAAGTCCCATGAAGGGAGGAGAACCCAGTTCTGCCCCCAAGACACTTGAAATTATTCATTAACAAATCAGACCTTCTGCCCTATAGGGTCTGTCATGACCCAGTCTCGGTTGATGACCCATAACTGGAGTTCTATAGCATCAAATTGAGTAAGAACGGTTTTCTTAGTTAGTCAACATCCAAAAATACAATTACTATAAAGGAACCTGATCCTAATTCCCTCATCCTCCTACTCGAATTCTCTATAAAATTTAGGAGATGAATCTATCCAGATTCATCAACCTTTTCATTTACACACAACATCCATAATTCAACTTTTTCTCTTTTATCTCAACCCCTAGCCATATCACATACCATATAAGAGTGTCAAAAATATCTTTTTAAGAGTCAATTTATCCTATTTATTTCAATCTTCTCTCTTAACATCAAAATAGAACATTCTTATCAATTTTACAAACTTTCTAAATAATATTCTTCTAAACACAATCCTTGACATTTCAACATGCATTTGTTTTCTCATTTTGACACAATTAAACACACATCATCAAGCTAAATGTCAAATTAAACATCCTCCCCCTTTGATGTATAATTGATCGAAAGCATGGCCTTAAGGAACTAAGAGTCCCTTCATTCTTTTCATGCTAATTTTATTTAATTCACACATACATTCACATAAAGAAAACAACCTATTATAATAAATTCATTAAGGAAAACCACAATTTCTCCCTTTTCCTCTTTGCTCTTCATATGGTCGGCTAACTTTCCTTTCCCCACTTATGTGGCCGGCTTTTTATATCAACTCGAGTTGTCCTTAGAAATTATGATAACAAGCACAATAATCTTATACAATTTTTTTTCCCAGCAACACCCATGACACCAGTTGTCATGTTTAATCTTGTTTCCACTATCAAATTTCTCATCATTTACTATTGTAAATCAACATGCAGCATAAACAAATAAAATTTCAGAATGTATTAAACTCTTCAAAATATAAAGAGGTGAGGTGGTAAACACCTACCTGTTCCTCTTAGTGGTCTCGTTCTGCTAGCCTGAGGTCCCGCAGTTGATGCCTCTCCTGCTCCACACAAGACCAACATTTAATATCATTCATTCCCCTTTTCAATGTTTTTTTTATCAACTAGAAAGCATCAATATATGATTTCATGCAAGATTTCCATATCTAAATTAGATCATCATTTCACGTTCACATAGCCATCTGTTAACCCGAACTGTGCAGACTTTTCCAAGCTAATTTCTTAACCCAAACTTACCTCACCTTAATCACTTTATATGAGACTCTGATTTCCCATAAGTTTTTGTTCTTCGGGCTGTCCAAATCAGCCCCTTAACACCCATTAGAAGGGCTGTCATAGCAGCTTTGCTTTAGTTTCTTGGAGACATTTTTTTATTCCTAACAACTCTACACTTAAGGTTGTCACTCCAGCCCCTATTTAAAAAATAAAATAAAATTGGAGAGGTATTTACCCCCCCTAAACATAGACTTTCAGGGCTGTCACAGCAGCCCCAAAGTCTCTTAAAAATTAAGTCTCTCTATTGCTCAATTTCTTTTTAATTTTGGGGTTGTTTCAGCTCACACAAAATAAATTTTGGCAACAGTTTCAAGCAGTTGTAAATAACAAATGAATAATATTACAAGTAATCCATATGGTCACATTCTAATTCATCATTATAAGTATAACATATCCAAATATCAACTCCATCCAACGGTGACATTTCCAGAAACATAGGTCTAACCGAACTGACCTAAAACTTGTAGACTTACTGTGCAAAAAGCATAAATTTTGTTTGGAATGGTTTGTTTTGATCTGCACCGTTCCGAATCTAGAAAGAATCAGGAAGAACAACATATCCAAATTATAGCTCGATCCAATGGTGGAAGGTGGAGAAAATGGTTAGCGACTGAGACTGTCTAAAAATGTATTTTCTCAGAAATGTTCCTCCTGCACTATATCTCAAACGGAGACTGATATAGAAGAGCCCTCTGGTGAAAATGTACAAGATACGGAGGAGAACAACATATGAAAATATCATTATAATCCAACGGTAGAAGGTGGAGTTATAGCTGTTGGAATTTTTGCCATCAATATGTCTTCTCTTTGTCTCCTAAGCTCCCTTGTTCCTTCTTTTCTCTCTTGTTTCTTGTTGATTTCTAGCTAAAAACACTTTTCTTAACACAATTTTTGGGTTCCTCCTTGCCTTTTTCTCTCTTTCTCTCCTAAGCTCTCTTTTCTCTCTTTTGTTTTCCTCCTATTTTTCTGTCCAGCCGTGGTTTAATGTATAAGAGAGCTGTTGGAATTTTCAACCTGATCAAGCATATTTACAAAACTACCATTAATGATTTTCATGCTATTTTTTTCAGTCTAATTATCGATATTATTTGACAACCTTACCGAACT
>Ga0325402_1000014_pt1 | contig 68822 bp, 46 predicted proteins | sample PopdelMetagenome_22_FD_207212 | JGI IMG/M metagenome (GOLD analysis project Ga0325402, IMG submission 207212) | Populus deltoides microbial communities from Bellville, Georgia, United States - Xylem-PdKOR-R3 | ecosystem: Host-associated > Plants > Phyllosphere > Stem > Wood/Secondary xylem... | reverse complement strand
TTTTGGTTAATTCAAAATTCCCCCCCCCCCCCCCCCCAGGATTCAACATTTGGGTGAATCTCTAAGAGTCCCCAATACCAGTCTCATGTAACCACCCTCCACCCAAAACCAACGTTTCCTTAATGCAAATAAAAGCTGATACTTATTTCATTTTTCTACACTTTAAATTGTACAAAGCACCCATTTATATTTTTATAAAATGGAAAAAGGTGCCTTGGATTTGGAATTCTCCAAAGTCCTAAACGAGAGGAGTGTCCATGTCTCTTTTAATTTATTTTTTTAAATCTTTTAGATTCTTCTTGACATCCAATAGTAGGTTGTGGACTTTTGGAAGCATCTTTTTATTTATTTATTTATTCCTGCAAGGCTTTCCATTCTCTTCTCTGAACTTGATTCCTTGTAGTTAATTTTAGTCAAGATGCATCGTTGGTATGTCAGTGCTTTCACGTGGGCAATGGTGAATTGTAAATTAGTATGAAGGATTTATTGTAATATAGAAGGCGGTATAAGGCTGTCTTCCTTGTGCTCTGAGTTTCATAACAGTGGGGAGATTTGGAGTAGGTCATTTGCTATTTGCAATGAGCAATGCGTTTGCACCATTAGGGTGGAAGGCTTATTGCTGCTGCACTTGGTGGGTTTTGGGAGGAGAAAGGATTGTAAAATTTTTTGTAGTTGTGCAATGTTTGCAGTTCCTTAGTGTTTGTTAGAGAGGAATTCTAGAATTCTTAAGGATTTTTCCATCTTCAAATCTTTATAGTGTAATGCTTTAAGGGCTTTCTAGGAGAACTCTTCTAGCTAAACTTTAGCAAGGCACGAAAGCCTGTCTTTTTGTCAGCATTATTCCTTATATTGTACCCTTTTTTTTTGCATAATGCCATAATCTTCTAGTGTTTTTCAGATTTCATTTCTTCTAGTGTTCACAAATAAAAGAAGCTAAATAATTCATGTTGGGTAACTATTTTATATGAATGTTACTATATCATACATAAATTTAGATGTTAAGCAGCACCCAACTCTCTGTCTAACCTATAGTAAAACTATTTGCTCTTCCCTGGCATTCTATCATAAACCTTTTATTTGTATAGGATTAGAATTTAGCTATAAAAAGTGTGTTACATTATTGCAGTCAGTTAGTGAAGCATTTTACCCTTTCACCTTTTCTTACTTGTTAAACATTTATCGTTTAATCTTCATCATGTTTTTGAATATTTGTAGGTGCTGTGCGATGCTTGGGAGAATTATATCAGCATTTCGGAAGAAAAATTACCTCAGGATTGCCTGAAACAACTATTATTGCCTCAAAACTTATGAAGTTTCATGAGGTAGTCCAGCTCAATGTGTTATATGTACATATTGACCCTTATGTTTTCGTTTGCTAACCTTATTGCACATTGATATAGGTGTTTATCCTCTCTTACATGCCTTAGTATGGAAGTCTTTTCTCCTTGTGTAAGATTTAGGCCTTGAAATTTTTAAATTGAAAGCTGCTGCAAAAAGGTAGGTATTCACCTAGGAGTCATAGGTTGTCTGTCTAAAGTGGACCAATGGAATAGAATAGTTAGGACTATGCAAGAGGATATAACTTTACGTGTTGTTCTGGTTGCTATGCCACTTGATTGACACTTTCCTTCTTCAGATTGAGATTCTCAATGTGAGGAGTAGTGTTAGTTCCTTTGGTCAATAGATAAAACATCACAAGTTTGGGTTTTGTAGGAGGAATCTTCTAGTCTAATGGAGGCTTGTTCTCTTCCACTTTGGATTAAAATCACTTGGATGCTTTGAAACCTTTTTCTTGAATGCTCAAGGAAGTAAGGTTGGCTAGGATTGCTCTGCCTTTTTAAGTGGTTGACACTTAATATTAATGAGATGCTCCAAGCTGGACCACCTCAAAATTGATAGATGGATAGATCTGATTTGGTAGATCAACTATATGAAAAAAAGAAAAAGAAAACTTAAAATGCATGATTTATCCAGCTTTTTAATGTACCAAAGTTATCATATATTTGATTTTTTAGTGAGATAAGATCTAATGCCTCACAATTTAAATTTTGGGTTGTTGATTCAATAGTTTTTGTCATGAGAACCTTAATGAAAGCAACATGTTAAATATTAACTACCATTGATTATATTATATAATCTTATCTAACTTTCTTGCAAAAGTGAAGCAAATAGCGTATCCAATGTTACGTTCTTAAATCCCAAGAGAATTGAGGATTATTCGTTTCATTAATTTATTATTTAGGATCACACCAAAGTTAGTGATTTGTTGGGTAGTTTGCTTGAGAGGGATATTTGTGAGGATTGGAAGTGGTATGAATTAATGGAATGGCAAATAGCCCTTTTAAGTCTTGCAGTATTTGGAGAGAGAAATTGCAAAGGCATTTGAAAGCATTGAGTATCCCTTTAGTGAGTGAGTTGAGGCATGAAATTATTAAGCTACTGGTTTGCCGTGTGCTAATTTTGACTTGAATTTTTATTTCTTTGGGCTTCTTGGAATTTCTTAACTTTTATGGTTGTCTGAAATCCTTAAATCATATTTGATCTCCATTTACTTGGCGGAAAAAACTGTTTTAATTATCACAGGGGTAGTTTTCTTTATTCTTTTTGCTTCTTGACTGTTCATTTATCTGTAACTATGCTTTTGGACATGTTAAACTCTAGGATTTTGTGAGACAAGAGGCTCTACTTATGCTTGAAAAAGCTTTGGAAGGGTCTGGTGGTAGTGCTGCATCTACAGCATATACGGAGGCATTCCGTCTCATCACACGTTTTGCTATAGGAGATAAATCATTTGTTGTTAGAATAGCTGGAGCTCGTTGTCTGAAGGTATTTGCTAGCATTGGTGGACCATGCCTTGGAGTTGGTGAAATTGAGAATTCAGCTTCTTATTGTGTCAAGGCAGGTTTTCCTTAGTGATGTTTTCCTTGTTATTTTACCTTCCAGACATTTAATATTTAAGAATCTGATGTTATGAACATATGAAAATTTCTGTCGCTCTTAGTAGGCCCTTGAGGATCCTGTATCACTTGTCAGGGATGCATTTTCTGAAGCACTAGGCTCATTGCTAGCTCTTGGAATGAATCCAGAGGCTCAGGTATTCATAAAACATGTGATTCTTGTCATGTCTTTTTTTTGGCCTCCATTTTCCCTCTTTCTTTTCCTTTCTGCTATCTCATAGTTTGTTGTCTTTTACTAGGTTCAACCCAGGGGAAAAGGTCCTTTTCCTCCAGCAAAAAAACTAGAAGGTGGTTTGCAGAGGCATTTGGCTTTGCCCTTCACAAAAGGTATTCACTTGACCACCCAGTATACATTTGACAGGTGTTGGCACCTTCTTATTTTCTTCTGAAATCATGTTTATTAAATCACAGTCTTGGTGTAATATGTATAGATGGTGTTTTATTTAGTACGGGGTATTTCAAGTTTTAGGATTGAATAAGGAGCAACTGATTTCCAGTGGAGAAAGAGTTCTATATTTTCAAGGCTCTGAATTTGGTTAATTTGAAAAATCAAGTGATGGTGCTTATAATTTTGAATTGAAACTTGTTTTTGCTGTTCTGTTTTGTCTTTGGTTATTTATCACTTCTATGTTTTGGTTTTCTTTATGATGGCTTGGATAGCCTGTGAGTAGCTCATCTAAAAGTTGGTGCGTGTCTACATGCTTATTGGCTTTCTACAACTACTCACAAACAGTACAAATTGCAGTGAGTGGCACTCGGTTGAAGGATGTGCGAATTGGCATAACCTTATCTTGGGTTTACTTTTTACAGGTATTTTTTAACAAAACTTACCTTGAAAAATCCTAGCCCCTCTTTCTCCTGTTTTCTCTCTCTCTCTCTCTCTCATGCTTCTACTGTGCTATCTGTTTTCTTGGTTGCCCACCCTTTGGTTTCCTTTAAAAGATTTCTTTCTTGATTAAAGTCTAATGTTAGAAAATTTAGTGAATGAAATATTTACTAGAATTTTTATTCATAGTCTATTGTTGAACATCATCAATTTATCAATATAATTATTGCCCAAATATATTGCCCAATTATCTTATTGGAGTGTTGCCTAATAGTTGAGCTTGGTTTGAAGTGTGAGCTTTAGTTAATCTCAACCTTGTATGGTTTCTAACTTTGTTTTTTCCTCCTTAAATTATATATTGCAGGCAATTCGTCTAAAGTATCTGCATCCAGATAGCGAGCTTCAACAGTATGCTTTGCAGGTTATGGAGATGCTTCGCTCAGATACTTCTGTTGATGCTCATGCACTGGTATTTGTTTCACAGAATTTTCATATTTGTTCACAGAAATTGCATATTTGTTTCTTAATCTTTTTGGTAAGTAGGATGTTTGATGAAGAGATAATGCTGTGCTGTTTTTTTATTGTATTCTTTTGACAAAGTGGAATATATATTAAACATAGGGAAAGCTGAAGTGGGACATGGCTTAGTTCTTCCTATTCTTTTGATTTTTTTGTATGCTGTTCTGCTATCTGACGTTTCAATTCCATATTGCAATTTGTTTTTGTTGTCAAAGAATTTGTTAGTGTTTTTGCAATTTAGTTGTGTTTATCTTCTAGCAAATACCTGTTTTAAAATAACTTTGGAATACCATGCTTCTGTTATGGGGACGAGAGGAACTCAAGGATAGTGTTTGCTGTGCTTCATGTCAATGTTTTATGGAAGAGAAAGTAGTTTCAAACTAATTGAATAAATATTAACTTAAAGTAGTGTAAAAGTAGTTTGTTAAATAAATGCTGAATTAGGATTCTCAAATTCTGTGAGTTGCTGGCTTTTGGATTTGTAATTGTAGGCTTTTGGTACAACTATGATCTGACATAGTCTTATCAGAGTGGTCGGATATACTGGCATCTGACAATAAGGCTATCATAATAGATTTTTTTTTTCATTTCTGATTTGTAGACAGGAATAAAATCAAAACAAGTTGAAAGAATGCAAGTTACTGACTCTGCATCTAGAGCTTGCTTTGTAGCATTCCATGCTATCAAAATACTTACTAACTAATCTCATTTGGTGTTTTGAAGGCTTGCATTCTTTACGTCCTCAGAGTTGGTGTAACTGATCAGATGACTGAACCTACTCAAAGGGGCTTTTTAGTTTTCCTAGGAAAGCAGGTATGCTGAAGCAAATTTGAACAAGGTAGATTTATCATGAGCTGGTTCTTGTCTTGATTCTGTTCTCTTGGAAACTTGCAGCTTGAGTCTTCTGATGCCACTCCTTCCATGAAAATTGCTGCTTTACGTACATTGTCATACACTTTGAAAACGTTGGGCGAGGTCAGACATTACTATACTGTTCATATAAAATGGTTCCTTCTGCTTTCTAATGCACTGTCCAAATATGGTCAACATAATTTGAATAATGATGGTCCCTTGAGTTGATTGGGAAGGTGAAACTTTTTAACAGTACTATTTTAGCTTGACGACATATACATGCTCTACCTTTTCTTGAAAAACAGATCTGCTCCAGCCCTGGCGGCTGTTGCATCTCTTTTTTTTACCCTCCTTTACCCTGTATCTTTTCTCTTGTTTAGATCCCCAATTTCCCTTCCATTATATTTGCTTCTCCTTGTTCTTTCCCTCTAATGTCACTTCTGTCTTCTGTCTATCCTCTGCTTGCCTCCCCTTTTACCTGTCTTGGCTAGTTGGAACATCAAAGCTGTTTCAATAGTTACTTGCAAGTCTCTTCTGTTCACCAAACAGCTGTTGTGTTATGATGATCTCTGTCTTGAACATCCATTGTTATTGTAGCAACCCCGTTTTCTACCAACACATTAATCTATACAATGATGGATGAGCATAAAATCTGGAATTTTTTTTATACATATGTTGTAAGCTACATATAATCTTATCCAAATTTCTACCGAAATTTCAATAGAGTCTCCTCTAAACTCAGAGATCCTAAGTTATCGACATGGACCTGTTTCACTTCTATTTTCAATCTTCATTATCGATCTAATCATCCTGGATCAATTCCGCAATTTAACACCATCAAGAATATACCACATCTATTCTTTTGATCCATCATTTCATACTACAATCAATAAACACAACATATTCATCACACAATAACTAATCAATAATTATAAGGTAAAAGAATCATAATTTAAATCTCATGCATTTATAATTGTAAAGAAAAAGAAGGATTGATTTAAGAATCTCTAAAGTCATAGTTTAATAAATTTATTTGATACATGCATCCTAATATGAAAATTTACATACATACCAAATGAACATACTCAAAATTAGAAAAGGATTTTATGTTTTCCTTAATTACAACTTTAATAACTATTTAAGAAAACTACAAAAGTGATCTACTGCATATCATGAGTGAAGATCCTGTAAACAATTTAGTTTATAACAATTAGCAATAACTAAAATATGTTATAGCAAGATAAAGAAATCTTCTACTTAATTTATACATAGACAATCAATTATTAAACCATTCTTTTTTTTTCTTTGTGGAATCAATTCGTATCTTGGTCGTCAACTAAATTGACATCTCAAGTACTACGCTGAGTGCTAGTCAATTTCATATTTCTAGTCATCAAATTGAATTGATGCCTTTAGTTCTACTCCAAGTACTAGTCAATTTCATATTCCTGGTCATCAAATCAAATTGATGCCTCTTGTACGACACTGAGTACCAGTCAATTTCATATTCCCTTCTAGTATTCATCTCTCATCCCATACAACCAAATACATCTAATATTTATGGAAAAATAAAGAATTATCATTAATAGCTCTAGCATGTTTATAATAGAGGAGTCAGTCTCCTACCTGCTGCTCGTAAAGGTCCTGCCTCGTTGCCTTGGAATCCTGCTCCAGCAACCTCTCTTGTATCAACAAGTATACACATCACTCCCCATTTAGTAATTCAATGTAAGTTCACCCACAACTTAATCATTAATAACAATTTAGCTTATAATAAAAATTCCACTCTCAAAACCTCTATCATTTAAGTCTTTTATCAAAGGAAAGATTTTTTAGAGTCGGCTACTCTAGTCGTTTTTACTTATCCCCTAGAACACTGGTTACTGTTTTGATTATATCTGAAGCTATAAAATTCGGTTTTGGGTATGGTTTGTTTCTTCTGAAAGCTAAGATACTCCAGTACAACTTTGCTGAAGGAAATAAAACCCAGTTCTGCCATTAACACACCAAAAACTATATGTTATCACAACATGTAAGACTGTCCAGTAAGGTTTCAGTCCGACCTCCCCTTAGATTTTTTTTCCATATCTGGAGTTTTGTAACTCCAAATTATGCAAGGTCAGTTTCATTTGAAAGCTAATATCCCTAACTACAACTTTTGTGAAGAAACTTATTCCAAATTTTATCATTTTCAAGTCCTAAACTCGCCTGGAACTTGAGTGACAAATCTGTCCAGTTTCAAATCTAAGGTTTCTAACATGCAGCCAAATATTTTCCTTCATTTTCCTTCCTATTCAAGACAAGTATCTCTCTTCCACATGTCTTATAACATCATTAAACACAACCTCCCCATCAATCAATTAGTCCATTTCACATCCTACTTGAAATAATTAAAATTCTCTCAAAGAAACATATTCATTTTCTTTAACATTTCTTCATCAAACCATAATTCAACACAACACAAAAATTCTGTAATTCTTACGAAGTCTCAATGTTCGTAATTTAAGGCATAAACAACCTTTTCATTACAATTTAAATACAAGATTTCCATTTCATTTCAATTTATTCTCCACATCTCAATACATGCTATAATAAGTAAACAAATAACATATATACATTGTTCTAATTTTCCTAATTCTTTCCCCTTATGGTCGGCACCACCCCCTTCAATAGCACTAGGATTTCTCTTTATTTGTGTATATTCTAAGTTATTTTCATTCATCTCTATCCCAATTACGGCCCTGTTTGTATGCTGGAAAGTAGTTTCCTTTTGGAAAGTAAATTCCGGGAAAGTGAATTCCGGGAAAGTGAATTATTTTCTGATGTTTGGTAGTGTAATGGAAAATAAGTTGGAAAACACTTTCCAGTGTTTGGTTATGTCATGGAAAATGAGCTGGAAAATAACTTATTATTGTTTTATTTTTCTCAAGTTTATTAAAATAATGAGGAACAAATCTTATAAATTAAAAAGTTGAATGAGAATGAAATTGAAAAAAAATTATAATTTCATAAATTATCTCAAATAAAATAAATAATAATCAAAATAATAGAGATCAAATCTAAAAAATAAAAAAAAAATAAAAGATGAAGAAATTAAAATAATAATAATTAACATTTCATAAATTATTTCAAATAAAATAAGTAACAATCAAAAGAATGAGGACTAAATTTGATAGATAAAAAATTTCAATAAAAAAATGATAAGGGAAAAGCAAATAATAATTATAAAAATGAGGACCAAAGTTAATATAAAAATTAAATTTTAAGAGATGAAATTGAAAAATAAATATTCAAAACAAAATATATATAGCAATCAAAAGTTTGAGGACTAAATTTGATATAATTAGCAAATAATATGACATTTTTAAATTTTTCACAACTTCCGGAAAGTGTTTTCCACCCAAATTTTCCATGAAAACACTTTTCTGGAAACCAAGCCAAATTTTCCTTTGACTGGAGAGTGTTTTCCGTTGACCAACTTTCCTAATGACAAACAAACACAGGAAAGTTTGGAAAGTGGTTTCCTGGAAAGTGAATTCTGGGAAACAAACATAGCCTACACCAAACAAAATAAATTTCTCATTTCCCTCACATTTCAATATAAACCCTAACTTAAAACTTACAATTTAGGTATAAATTCCTAATTGAATTCATTTAGGCATGCATATTTAAGTCTAATGCCATGATAAAATGGTTTTTGAATCGTAATTAATTGAATTTTTCCTACACTTCTCCCTTTTTCCTCTCCTAGGCCGAAATTGGCTTTATATGGAGGATGGATTTTTTCTTCTTCAATTCTCTCAATTGAATTGATACCTAGTCATTATTCATGTCATTAAACATTATTCCATCACAAATTTAACATTTTAACCAACGAATCTATGAAATTCAACATCTATGCAACACTGACACATTCATCCATTCACATAGTGCATAATCATTTAAAACCCAACATTTTAAATGAGTTTCTCACCTTAAATGAATGCTAATCCAAGTGGGAGATTGCAAGAACAAGCTAAGTTCCTTTCCCTCCTCCTTTTTTGCTCCTAAGCTCCCTAACCCTAACTTTTAACTCTTTAAAAACCCACTAAACCACCTAATTTCTTCTTTTGATCACTCAACAACTCTTTTAATCACTCTTTGCTAACCTTTTCCAAGTGATTTCATTAAGAGATGGAGAAGAAAAAATAAAAAATCCATGCCCTTCTTCCTTTGGTGAGCTGCCGGCCTTAAGAGTGAGAAAGAGAGATGTATTTAAAGGTTGATCTTTTGGAATTTACACTTTTACCCACTATATTTCATATTTTGATTTTAACCCCACCAATTTCTAACTAGTCCTTCCCCTAAAATTTAATGCTATTACATCTTCTCATTTCATTACATTTCATCCCTTTTCTTTAAATTAAATTTCTTTGATTTTTTATTTAACCCATTTCATTACCGGGTCAAGATTTTTTTTTTTGGTTTCAATTATTTTAACCGGGGGTTTACAATTATAACCTTCTTTTAATCAATCAGATCAGAAGTGAGCCCTTTGGTAGAGCAGTCCTGGTCTCTTTTTTATGTGTTAACTCTTGACATCTTTTTAGTCTCTTTTCATAATACCTTTTAATTTGTACCGGCAGATTTTCTTTGATGGTATAATTGAATTACATACTGCTATTATTAACCATATCTTGGTTTTACCATGCTTATCGTTGCTGGTCCCTAGTTTTATCTTTCTAATAACTCCATTTCAATCAAGAAGTGCATCACTTTAGCATGTTGATTTGAATTTGATGGGAGAAGCTTTATGCTTGTTTTTCCTACTAATAAAGTACGCTTTTTGTAAATTACTTGTTGGTGATTAATACTAAATGAAATCCCAGGATTGGAGACTGTTATGCTGTTTTATGTACATTTTTGTTTATATGCATAATAATAGTATTTTTTAACGTGGAACTTGACCTGTTTATTTTTCAGGTTCCATTAGAATTCAAGGAACTCTTTGATAGCACAATTGTTGCTGCAGTATCTCATTCTTCTCAACTTGTAAGGATTTCATTATGTCTTACTCTTTAAATCTTATTATAATTCTTCAAATAGTTTTTCTGTAAATTTTTTTAAAGTTATTTCGAACATCCTCTTGTTTTATCTAGTTGTCAAACAGATGGTAAAGTCCCCACTTAAATGTTGTGACTGTTGTTTGACTAGAATTATTACCCTTCCCTTTCTTATGGCCTTTCCGTGATCTGAATTATGGTTAATTTAAATTGAAGATACTGAATGTTAGGATTGTGTCATCATAGTGCAGGACAAAGCTGTTTCGCAAAGGAAAAGTGGTGGAAATTATGGTGGTTATTAATGAGACCAGTTATAAATTTTTATTAAAAGAACATTGACTTCAATGAGACAAGGAAAAGAGCAAAATAAAGAATAAAAGCAAGAAGAAGAGATGAACTAGATGCATGTGGCATCTAAACAACTATCAAAATATGAGCTTGATATAAGCTTATCTATAAACTCAGTGTCTCCCCTTTTTTTTTTTTGCTCTGGTGTAAATATAAAACCAGTAAAAATGCTAGTATTTTACTTTTGGGGGGACCTGGGTAGGAAAAATTCATTTTTCTATTATGTTTCCCTATCTTCACCTGCTGCCATTTTTTTTCTACACTTAATGATGATAGTGTTTTTTTATTTCAGTGTTCTAACTCTTCTGGTTTTTGCATTTATATGGTTTTCATGGTAGTTGAATATTAATTACAAACTTGTGGCTAGGTACGCATTGAGGCTGCCTTGGCATTGCGTGTTTTGGCTGAGGTCGATCCTACATGTGTTGGTGGTTTGATGTCGTATGTTGTGACCACACTAAGTGCTTTGAGAGACAATATTTCATTTGAAAAGGTATAGTTAATATTTTGACATGACACTTGGTTCTTGTTCTATCTGTGTTAGTGTTTGCTCCCTTGTATTTAAATGTCTTGTTTGCTTCCCATAACTAATCTGGAATCAGTTTAATGCTGGAAGTGAATAAGGTGAAAAAATTTAGGATCCTTTTTGTACATTTCTTTTTCTTCTCTCTTCCTCCCTCTCTCCCTTCCTTAATTGTTTGATCTAACTATCATAATTTCTTGAGTTATAAAGATACACCTTGTATTCTTATAACTCTCCATCTCATAAAAAGTTTCTGTTGGTTGCTCTTGATGGTTTCCATGTTGTGTCCCCTTTCAATTTCAAGGCTGAGGTTTTCTGTACATGTCTGCTATAAAAGTAGTTTCATACAAGTGCGCACTGTTTTGAATTTTTCTTTGTATAGATATTCTTTTGAATTTGAATTCTCGAATAGAAGCTATGCTTCTGATCTCGCATGCATTTCATTTATAATTGCTCCCTAACCAATTCTCTTCCTACAGGGAAGCAATCTGAAAACTGAGCTTGATTCTTTGAATGGGCAAGCTACTGTTTTGGCTGCTTTGGTTTCTATTTCACCCAAACTGCCTCTTGGCTATCCAGCCAGGTAATTATTCTAGTTTAGTTCCTACTTCCAATAAACTCGTTAATGTTACATGGTTGTTGAACGTGATTTAATTTTGCAAACTGTTGAGTTTCAAAGTGAATTGCTTCACATTTCCATAAACTCCTAATAACCTAGTCAGCAAGAGTGGCTTGGTATTCAAACTGGGAGTTTGTATTTCTTTGATCATTGTAATTTATTCTTCAAATGCTCACGTGAATAGTCAGAGTCCATTATAAAAAAAAAAATAACCAAGGGGAACAATGAATAAATGAAATTTCACTTTAAGGAATGCCTATGTGATTTTAGATTCAAAATGTCCTACTATATCCTACCAAACTTTGAGATAATTGGCATATTTATATAAAAGCAACTCGGTTATAGATTTCGAATCCCATGCCTTTCGAGCAAAGTGACAAGTTTTGCAGCTGCTAATGGTCATTTTTCTTTTATAAAAATTGTCTGAATGTCTCTTAATGGAGGATCTCTTCTCTTTAAATAATGAAGTATCAACATAATTACATTCTACAATCACTCCTGGAACATAATTACAATCTCTCTTAAAATGTAACTATGTGCAACTAATTTCCTATCAATCAATCTTCCTATATCAAGCTTCTAAATCAAGTAATTGCATATCAATCTTTCTAAATCAAGATATTACAGTTAACACCCCTCAAAAATTGATGTGTGTGGATCACAAAGCATTAATTTGTCAACCATGAATTGATGTCGATGATGAGATAGAGCCTTGGTAAGGAGGAGTAATAAGATGTTGGTCAAGTGCTTAACAAATAGAATGAAAATCTACTGCAATGCTTGGTGCAGTCATTGAAAATCAGATTGGTAGCAATTTGAACAACACTAGTGTTATCAGCATGGAGAGGAGTAGGAGTAAGTTGAGGAATGCCAAGTTTGCCCAACAAACCCCAAAGCCAAACAATCTAAGAGCATATGAATGACATAGCATGATATTTAGACTCGGTTGAGGATTTAGAAACTCTGTCCCTTACTCTTCTAAGAAATAAGGGCATAACCAAAAAACATGGACCAACCAGTAACTGAATGAGTGTCAGGACAACCAGCTCAATCACATCACTATAACTCAACTGTAAAAAAGTCCTAGAAGGAAAGAATAACCCGTGACCAGAAGTACCATGCGATAATGAAGGATACGTCATACAACAATCAAGTGAGGATGGCGAGGAGCCTGTATAAACCGACTAAATTGCCAAATATCAAGCCAAGTAATTGTCAAATACTTCAAACTCCTTACTAGTTTTTGATATGACGAGGGATTAAATCATAGCTTTCCATTATCTTGTTGTAGCTTGAAGTCGACCTCCATTTGTACAAGGACCAAGTTACTAGACTAAACTAGCTAGGGTGAGAAGCTCTTGAGTATACTTGTGTCGTTGCAATAGTGTACCAGTCGGACAACTTTACCAAGAAAATACTTCAAGGTATCAAGATTTTTCTTATGAAATGAAGTGTAAAGATGAGCTTTTAGTTGTTCAATCAATTGAGAATTAGACCTTGTAATAACAATAGCATTCATATATACAAGAAGTGCAACAATTCTAATAGCAATCTTTTGAAGTAAGAGAGAGGAGTCAAACTGACTTTGAATAAAATTAAATCAAGAAGAGTAGAATGAAACTTCTCCAACCAGACATGTGGTGCTAGTTTCATTCCATAAATATATCACTTTAAACGACAAACCAGAGGAGGAGTGAGTGAACATGTAGGTGGAGGAGTCATATATTTCTTATTTGAGGTCTCCTTGTTGAAATGCATTCCTCACATCTATATGTTGGAATAACCACCCTTCTAAGGTAGCGATAGCTATAACTATGTGACAGTAGTCATTTTAGCCACAAGTGCAAACATCTCATCATTATCAAGCCATACTCTCGTTGATTTTCAAGAGCCACCAAACAAGCTTTGTAACTTGCAATTGAACCATTAGGATGTAGCTTTGTATTATAAACCCATTTGCAGTCAAGAAGTTTGATGCCATCAGGACAATGAACAATATTCCTTAGTAAGACTTAGCTTTAGTAGTAGTATTAAGAGTAGGTTGAAGAGTTGCAGGAGAGAATTCGGACGTGAAATCCGAGATGATTGACGAGGTTCATCTAGAACATGATCTGGTGTCGAAGGTTAGATCAGACAATGTGACTAGCGAACTACAAGATCGTTTAGTATTGTGGTAACTTCTGGTTTTTGCCAAACCACAATGAGAGAAACTATTTGGTTAGCCAAATAGCTTCAACTTTTTGCACCGGACCTGACATATAATTGCATTTCAAATATTGGTTTTGTAGAAGCAAAAATGACTTGTTTTTCATTTATTTTGCATGCAAAAATACATCTCATAATAGTTTTAACAAAACATATATTTTTTTAAACATATTTTTTTAAAAATTATAACTAAAAGTGTTTTTCTCAAACCTATTTTTTAAAATCGTAATTGTAAAATCTACCACAATGCCAAATACACACTACATATCTAATATACAATTCCAGACTTAAATTGTTTAGACTCAACACATCATCAAAATTAGAGAGCAAAACTAAAAAGGAATCATGAGAAGGAGATTGAATGAAATATTGATTTTCAAAGAAGACCACATTTCATGAAATCCAAAGTATATTAGCATCCTAATCATATCACACAAACCCTTTATGGACATTACTATATCCTAGAAAAGCACATCCAATAGATTGAGTAGCAAACTTGTGTTGTTCAATGGATTGTAAGTGAATAAAACAAACACAACCAAAGATACGAAGGGTGTTGTACTCAGGAGCAACACCAAATATAGAGAATCAAAATTGAGAACCTGGGATGGTAGACGATTAATTAAATATACAGTTGTAGATAATGTTTCTACCCAAATTCTAGGTAGTACAAAAGAGTTAGTTAACAAAGTATGAATATCTAAAAGATGATGATTCTTACGTTATGGAACCCTATTATGTTGATGTTGAGATGTGATGGACAAGATTAGGAGATAATACCCTTTATTTAGATAAAATTGAAAGTCCATGGATATATACCCCCACAATCTGTGTTTGTTTTTGAGGTAGTTTTTGTGGTTGTGGTTTAAAAAAAGTAAGTTTTAAAAAAGTGTGGTTAGGTGTGGTTAGTTGGATTTAGATACGTGTTTGGTAAAAATTATGGTTGAGGTTTATGTGTAGCAAAAAACATGTATAAAAATAATTTTTATATATTAGTGCATAAAAGTGTGGTAGTTGTGTTTGGAAGTGTGGCTGCGGTTATTTTTTAAAGTGTTTTTTACTTGGAAATGCATCAAAATAATTTTTTTATTTTTTAAAAATTATTTTTGATATTAGTGCATCAAATTGATCTGAAAACACAAAAAAATATTAATTTGAAGTAAATAAAAAAATTCCAAAGTTTTTCAAAAGCGCTTTTGAAACGGAAAAACAAACATTTCATGAAACTCAGTTAAAAAACATGTAAAAACTACGTTTCAAACTCAATTTTTTAATGGACCCAATAGTATAAAACGTAGTTTGGTGTGTTACCGAACACCTTACTATGTTTTTTGTATTGCAAACTCAAAAGTTAAAGGTAAACAAACGCACCCTTTAGATTCTTAATACAAGTAGAAAATTGATTGGCAACAAAAGTTTGAAAGACAAAAAGTACATCAGCTTTAGAATGAGGAAAATATACCCGTAAAAAATTACTATTATCATAAATAAAAGTCACAAAATACTTGTACTAAGCATGTGAAATAACAGAATTGACACCCCTATAGATTAGTATGAATGATCTCAAAACAAGTAGATGCTTGACTGCCATGTGAATATAACGGTTAAGGACTTGCTTTTACCAAGTTTACAAGAACCATACTTAGAAGACTCAAGGTAAAAACAAATCTTTATTGCCCAAATAAACATGTTTTATAAAACAAGTAAAAACAACAAAACTGGGGTGTCCTAATTTCTTATGCCATGACTATTAATAACAATCGCAGAACAACCGAAAGAAACGGATCTAGGAATGGAAAATTGGAGAGGAAAGAGACGACCCATTTTAGGTTCCTTTGCTATCACTTTCCCCAACACTTGATTTGCGCACGACAATCATCATGATCAAAGTGAATTTTACAATTATTATCAACAAATTGGCCACATAAATTAAATTGGTAGATAAATCTGTAGACGCAAATACATTATTAAAGGAAGACCTTAAAGTTCCAATTTCAGTGATAGGAATAGCACTGTCATTGGTTATTTGAATATGTTGTTCACCCTTATACTTACAAATATTATGCATAGCATATGTTCTATCATATGATTGGAAACTACAAAATCAACCAGGAACTAAGTAGATTCCCCTTACCTTTTATGCTGAAGGAAAAAAAAAATCAATTGTTGGACCATCTCGCGAGTGAGAGGAGATAAAAATTTGCTTACAAATTGTTGTTACAGAGAAGGAACCAAAGAGGTAGCCATAAAATTACACAAAATTAGACTGGACAACATTATGAGGGGCTAAAGCATGTTGATTTTGAGGTCAAACTCAATAATTTTTAATGATGTGCCCCTACTTTTTGCAATAATTGCAAATTTTTTTGTTAAAGCACTTTGCAATATGTCCAAACTCCTTGCAATTGTAGCGTTAAGTCAATGACTTGGATCTTCCTTTGCCCTAAGCAGCATATGCCACATTAACTGTGCCCCTCCTTTTTGCAATAATTGCAAATTTTTTTGTTAAAGCGCTTTGCAATATGTCCAAACTCCTTGCAATTGTAGCGTTATGTCTATGACTTGGATCTTCCTTTGCCCTAAGCAGCATATGCCACATTAACCATCGTAGATGTTATAGTTTCTGAATTAAGACCAGGTTGAGTGACTAGGCGTTGTTCTTCACTGACTAGAACTCGATAATTTTTAATGATGTGCCCCTCCTTTTTGCAATAATTGCAATTTTTTTTGTTAAAGCGCTTTGCAATATGTCCAAACTCCTTGCAATTGTAGCGTTAAGTCTATGACTTGGATCTTCCTTTGCCCTAAGCAGCATATGCCACATTAACCATCGTAGATGTTATAGTTTCTGAATTAAGACCAGGTTGAGTGACTAGGCGTTGTTCTTCACTGACTAGACCTCGATAATTTTTAATGATGTGCCCCTCCTTTTTGCAATAATTGCAATTTTTTTTGTTAAAGTGCTTTGCAATATGTCCAAACTCCTTGCAATTGTAGCGTTAAGTCTATGACTTGGATCTTCCTTTGCCCTAAGCAGCATATGCCACATTAACCATCGTAGATGTTATAGTTTTTGAATTAAGACCAGGTTGAGTGACTAGGCGTTGTTCTTCATTGACTAGACCTCATTGGGAATAGTAAAATGAACATATCAGCATATTCACTCCATAAATTAAGAGATCCAGAATAAATGCTAATTTATTCCAATTACCTTGGCTGTGGTTGCCAATTTCTAAGTCCAATTAAACTTTCGGACTATTATGAGAATAAATGCTCCTAAGATAAGTCCACATCTTCATAGCCAAAGTGAATGATCAAAGATTATTCACCATATGTAGTTCAATAGAACCTAGTAACCAAGAGATAATATGAACATCCTTGCTCTCCCAGGAATCAATCTACTTGGGATTAGTGGGAGCCTTGATGACCTACCCAAGTGACCCCATAATTCTTTGCCCTTAACAAACATTTTGAATTGAAACTCAAGTGGAGTAATTCTTTCCATTAAAACAAACAATATAATTTTCTTTTTTCATGATAAATCAGAAGAAAAGAATTGAACTAGTGAAAAAATAGAGCTTGATGTAAAAAAGAACTTTAAACTGTTGGGAATGGGAACTTCAAAAGTACCTAACTATGCTGCTGTAATGTCCAACCACAACAGAATCTCTCTACACCCAGAAATTGTCCATAGCCCTAAGCCAAGTAAAGTCTCAAGAAAGAAACCCAAGAAAAATATCCCACAACACGATCCACAAAAAATACTAACTAAAAGAGTTAAGCACAAAATTTAGAATTTTAGCTCTAATACCTTGTCAAAATGATCTGAATGCCTTTTCAATTGAGGATTTTTTCTCTGTAAATAGTGAAGTATCAACATAATTACATCCTACAATCACTACTGGATCATAATTACAATCTCTAAGAAGGTAACTATATACAACTAATTGCCTATTAATCAATCTTTCTAGATCAAGCTCCCTAAATCAGCTAACAATTATTAAGTTCCTAGGTCTGGAGAACCCTTTTGTCTGGTTGGGAAATTCCTTTATTCTAGAAAGCCCTCTTGTTCTGATTTACTAGTTTCTTTTTATTTCTTTTAGAGTCGCTTGGTTTCTTTTAATCATGCATGCATTAACTAAAAGTTGGGTATTTGAAGGGTGCTCAAACTTTACATACCTAATAGGCACGGGTACATTGAAAATATTGAAGGATAACTTTTCAATCTATTGCTGGATTGGAAGTATGATTTTATACTAGGATTCTTCAGACCTCTTATTTGAGTTGAAATTTCCAATTCCCATAAACATAAAACATGGTTACTTAAGATATTTTACAGCACATGATAGATGTATTTGCATGTGGACCACATATTGGTGTGTCCATCATTTCATTTGGATTTATGTTCTTGGTGCTATACTCATGCTTATCTTTGCGTCTAACTGTTAAAACTGCTTTATAATTGTCTTCTTGTGCTCAGATTACCAAGATCAGTGCTGGAACTTTCAAAGAAAATGCTAACAGAATCTTCAAGAAATCCTATAGCTGCAATAGTTGAGAAAGAAGCTGGATGGTTACTTTTGTCCTCGCTATTATCTTCAATGCCAAAGCAGGTTTGCAGCCATTCTATATTCATTATGTACTGTAACCACAGCATGAATGTTATGGTTATATTTATTCATTAGTCTCTGTAACCACTATATGTAAGTTATGGTGTTGTTCTTGATGCATGTAGGAGCTTGAAGACCAGGTTTTTGATATTCTTTTGCTATGGGCTGCCCTCTTTAGTGGAAATCCAGAACGAGAAATTCAAAAAATTGAAGATTTGGCTTCTACGATATGGTAAGCTCATACATCAAAGCATTGTTTGTCTATACTCTGTCTGCAACTGACAAGTGATCCCATCTTTCAATATCTCTTTATACTTCAGTTCTTTTTAAGAAACAAACGTATCCTTTCTTTTTGTTTAGCTTAGAATGTGGTTATATTAAAAATCTTCCCTTTTGGGATGAAAAGAAAATTTTGGTTGATTGAAGGTGAGAGCACAATTGCACAAAGGATAGTAAGGCATCCAATCAGTAGCCTTCCCATCTCATTCAATGTCAGCTAATAAAACGTAAAAAAGTGATTTGGAATTAGTGTGCCTTAAGCAGGTTTTGTATCATTTTATCCTCCCTCAATCACTTAAAAGAGCACGATGCTTGAAAATTCTAAAAGTTTTCTCTACTAAAAGATGATAGCATTTGCCAGTAGCACATTTTCACAAAATCTTGCATTCATTGCCTTTTCCAAAGCAATGCGTGAAGAGTATCGATTCACTTATTTTGGATGCTTGTAACTTGGAGTAATAAGCTTATTCCACATATCCCAAGTCATCGTACAATAATTAGAAAGACGCTCTGTCTCCTCCCTGTCAAATCATATCTTAAAAAATCACTCTGTCTCCTCCCTGGCAAAGCATATCTTAAAAAATCACTCGAAATGTTTTATGAGGTCTCTTTTCAGCCTCAACTAAAAATTCTGTGTACATTTTTTAGATGAAATTTTCAAATATTGATGAAAAGTTCATGAAACAAACAACATCAGTTTCGAATATCAGTGAATGGTTCAATTTTGACCTAGGAAGAATCAGATCTTGACACTCTTGTCATATACGAGTATAAAAGAGTGTAGAAATATTGTCAGCCTTTTTTTTGGTATTCTAATGAACCCTAGCACAAAGAGTGTAGAAATACGCAGACTTGCTGTTTTTCTGTTTCCGTGTTTTCTTGTGGATTTTTATGATGAAAAGGATGAGTTCTAGAGAATAATTTGGAGTTCTTGTAGGAACAATGCTTCATTGAATGTGAGATAGATCTCTGCTAAATATCCAATCCAGAATACCTTTTGTTTTGTTTCCTATTTATCACCATTTCTAGTTGAAAAGATGCCTTTGATACAGCATGTTGCTACTGATGTTATTGTGTTTGCTCTTACTTTTTGCTTTTTGTAGTGTGTGGTCTGCTGCTGTTGATGCACTGACAGCATTTGTAAGATGCTTTATTTCTCATAATGCAGCAAACAATGGGATTCTACTTCAACCAGTTATGGTATACTTGAGTAGGTACAGTTATTACCAGAGTTTCTTCAACCTGCACCCAGCCTCTTCATTTCTTTTGGATTTTGATTTGTTTAGTTTCATCAAGTGTTTTGATTCATACTAAAAATTTGATTGTATTATAAAACAGTGCCCTGTCCTATATACTACTGCTACAACGTAAAGAACTGCCTAATATTAAGCCTGCAATAGACATATTCATCATCAGAACGTTGATGGCCTATCGGGCCCTCCCTGATTCAATGGCATATAAAAGTGACCATCCTCAGATTATCCAATTATGTACCATTCCATTTAGGTAATCATGTCTTATACTTGTATGGTGGCAATTTATTTCGTTTTTCATTTGTTTCTTTGTTGTGAAGATTGACACTCTTTTTAATGTACAAAATTTATATATTTTTTCAGTTTTGTGTGTGTGAAAGAATTGTATGACTGATTTTGTTTGTGTTCCTTCATGTTGAATAAAAGGGATGCTGCTAGATGTGAGGAAAGTTCATGCTTGAGGTTACTGCTGGACAAAAGAGATGCATGGTTGGGTCCTTGGATTCCTGGAAGGTGCTTGGATCTTCATTATTTTCTTGTACCATTCTTTTACAATTTCTATTAGTTGGGTTTTCTGTTAATTGTTTTGTTACAATCATCATGTCATGTTTCAATAATTCATATAGAATCTTGAACTCTCTCTCTAAAAACTTTTTTTCTCATGTCTTTAATTAGGGATTGGTTTGAAGATGAAGTTCGTGCTTTTCAAGGTGGAAAAGATGGCCTTATGCCTTGTGTTTGGGACAATGAACCCTCAAGTTTTCCTCTGGTAATGACTGTTTCATTGTTTCTAGTTGACGTTAGATGTTTTATTATTTTTTTATGGTATTTTTTTTTTTGTAGTTATTATTCTTCTTGTTATGTTACTTTACTCCTTATCCTGGACTTTATTTTGTTCTTGAAGCCGGAAACAATAAACAAGATGTTGGTGAACCAGATGCTCCTTTGCTTCGGAATCATGTTTGCTTCTCAAGTAAGGGGATCTAGTGTTTGGCTTGACATTCGTTTATCAATGTTTTAGTTGCAAGGGTGAGATGTCTAACATTTATTTTTTCTGCTGATAATATATCCCAGGATAGTGGTGGGATGTTGTTGCTTCTTGGAATGGTTGAGCAATGTCTAAAAGCTGGAAAAAAGCAATCATGGCATGAAGCCAGTGTTACCAATATATGTGTTGGGTTACTCGCAGGATTGAAGGTTCTTGGAATCCCTTTTTGATTTGCTTAAAGCTCACTGTATGGTTCAACATTTTTCATTCAGGATTTTATGCTATTTTCAGGCTTTGATTGCTTTACGTCCCCAACCTTTGGGACCTGAGATATTGAATGGAGCTCAGGCAATTTTTCAGGTACTTAATTTTTAGGGGGTGTTTTGTGGGTTGGGGGGGGGGGGGGTGACCACTTTTGTTTGGTTAGGTGAGTGGAGGAAGGAGGCTAATATTTACTAGCCTTGGTAACCCACCTTTGTTTGGCGCTAACTATGCCCCCCCTCCAACTAAGTTTTCAAATGGCTTTTTTTTTTTTTTTAATCTCTGTCTATCTCAAAAGTAATAATATAATTTAATCATTCTCTCTTTCCTCCAACTATTCACCCTTCAATTTATTAATAAAGCAAACATCCTTAAAAACCAACTTTTACACTCTTGACAATTACTCTCTCAATAACTATTCTTGTAACATCGCACCTCTGTATTTAGTATTTACCTTGAAGCAAAGGCACCCCTAGCAGAATGCCTTGCATTGAATCTATGACTAATCATGGATATGGTTGTCACTATGCCCTTTTCTTCATTTGCTTACTTTAATTTGTCAGAGTATTCTGGCAGAGGGAGACATCTGTGCATCCCAACGCAGAGCATCGTCAGAAGGTCTTGGTCTATTAGCTCGCCTGGGAAATGATATCTTTACAGCCAAAATGGTTAGTTCCACACTAATGTCTATTGTAATTTTTCTCATGAACTTGATTGTAATTGTGATGTGGAGATGTTATACATCTTTCATGGAGGTTAAAGTTTTATATTTTTCTTCTCATCTAGAATTCCTGATAGCTCTCTCTATTTCCTGTGTTTACCTGATGCTCTCTCGCCTTTATGATGATAAAAGACTAGGTTGCTTCTTGGTGACCTTCCCGGTGCAACAGATTTCAACTATGCTGGCTCAATTGCCTTTGCACTTGGCTGCATTCATCGCAGGTGAATAGTAGTTTCCTGTTTATTTTTTGCATTCCTGTTGGTTGTATTTGACACTGATTCTCTTTACATGTCTTATTATTTTACTAAGAAAGTAACTGGGTAGGTTGTCTAACCACTATATATCTAACCAGTTCCTTTGAGATTTGTTGGTTGTTGTGGCATCACTTTGGTGCCTGCTTTGAGGGAGTGTCATTACCTATTTTCTTGGGGATTGAAGCTCTTCTGAATTTTCTTTTTGATGGTAATTGTACCAAGTCTCGATTTTTTTTTCTTTTTACCTAAATATAAGTTATTTGGTAGAGAGTTAGTAGTTAGAGGGGGTGGTTAAAAGGTTTTCAGGGTCAAGATTGAAAAAGGGTTTATACTTAAAGTTGGGTATGAAAAAAGGTCTTCAGGGAAAGATTCTTTTTTTCTTCTTTTACCCAAATCTATTGTCTATTGCATATATTTTAATTGACAACTTAGGAAACCTAAGAATTAGCTAAAATTGTGCATTTCCATGGTTTGTCACGTCGTTGAATATAAGGTTGGAGTGCTTGTAAGTATTGTGATATAAAATTTTGGTGGGTGGATATCCTGGTCTGTCAATGCTATCAAGTGATTATATTTTCCATTTAAAGGTTTTTGATACATTTGAGGCATCAAGTAATTAGAAAATTCTAAATATTGTGTCATTTCATATGTAGAAGTGGCTTGTGAATACAATTATAATTTATTTGTAGAAGATACGGACAATGATTAGCATTCGAGTAAAAATGATTGCTATTTTAAAATCACTGTTTGACTGTATGATGCATGAGCTTTTTAGAAAAATAAATATTTTTCTTAGTTATTTTTATTTCTTCTTATTCATCCTAGGATTATTTTTTCTTATTTAGTATTGGACTTTTCTAGTTTTCCTACTTTTATTTTCTTATTCAATATTGTTAGGTTTTTCTAATTTCTTATTTAAAGGGAATAATTTTTCTATTTTATTTTCTATTCAATATTGCAAGGTTTTTCTAGGTTTTTTGTTATATAAAGGGTTGAAATAGCTTTTTGATAGGTAGACTTTGATGAATAAAAATTAAATATTTTAAGTGTCTCCTGTAGTTATGGTAACTATGGTTCATAGTCTTTGAGGGTTTTGAGTAAACTTGCTTATCCTTTGGCCCTTACTGTGTCAGTGTCATAATTTCTACATCAAGATAATGATTAGCAAATGAGTTTAAATAGTTATCTTGTTGTCATAATGCTGATATAGGAATTGAGTTTTTTCCCCGTTGCACCTATATTCAAAAGGAAACTTGGACTCTGATTTATCCTTTGTTCTTTTTTTCAACAACATTCTGGGTTTAGAACCAGGTGCTCTTAGAATTCAATGGGAGCAGTTTCTTAGTTCAGAGATTGTTATGCTATCCCAAGGATATTAGCAAAAACAAAGCTGGGTCACATTCATGTTTCTTACATGTGTGAAATTTTGAAATTTGGATGGAATTTCAAATACTTTGTTGGCCAACCAGACAGGCTTGTTAAAATCATACTGTTTCAGAATGAAGCTCATTGATAGTTTTTTGTATGTATTAATCACAGAATATCAACACATTTTTATGCAGTGCTGGAGGAATGGCATTGTCAAGTTTAGTGCCTCAAACTGTGAGCTCAATATCTTTGCTAGCTAAAAGTACGATTACTGGGTTACAGATCTGGTCATTGTATGGTCTTCTTTTGACTATTGAAGCTTCTGGTTTCTCATATGTATCTCATGTTCAGGTACTTGAATTTGTTTTCACTTTATACTGTTCAAAAGGTGGGATAATTGTATCCATCATAGTCAGTCTATATACTTCCAAAGATGGCTTTTCATTAACTTTGTTATATTCATTTCAGTCGTGTTTATTACTTCCCTTTTCTCTCTGTCTTAAACAATGATCAATCTTGGTAACTGAAACATGCGCTGATGCATGAGAATCTGCACCTCTTTTGATATATTGTTGGTGATTCGATAACTTTGATCACATAAAAGAAGGTTTAGGTGTGGATTGTGCCTTGCATTGATAGTCTCAAGTATCTTGCTCGGTACTCCTTTTTGAAGTCAAACTTGTCTAAAAATGGAGTTCTTGGCCAATCTTCAATCTGTTGCATTTGTATGAAATGTAATGCTCAGTTGAGTTTGCTATGTTTCTTAAAGAGAATACAAATCTAACTTTTTGGCTAGTTATCTTTCTTGATTTATTTGGTCATCAAATAAGTCAATGGTGGCTATGCATATGTAATCATTTATGTTGATTTGTTGATGTTTTGTCCTTGCTCTTCTTTCCTTTATCCTTCTGTATGCAGGCAACACTTGGGCTTGCTTTGGACATTCTTCTGTCTGAGGAGAATGGATTGGTTGACTTTCAGCAAGGAGTGGGCCGCCTTATAAATGCTATTGTTGCTGTTCTTGGTCCTGAACTTGCCCCTGGAAGCATTTTCTTTTCACGCTGCAAGGTATTGCCTTCACAAGTGCTGTACTTCTGAATTATTTTTTAGGAGTGGTTTTCATTCTTTACCATCTGTCACTTGTTTGGCATTGCATGCCAAACAAAACTATATATCTACATTGGCTGAATGAATTTTATTTTTTTGTCAATTTTTTATACTTTGTAGTTCATAGAGGGGTTTTTTTTCTCCATAAAGTTGATCATATTCATCTGATGATTTCTTTATACAGTCTGTCATTGCAGAGATAAGCTCCTGGCAAGAAACGGCCACATTGCTAGAGTATGCTGACAAATGCTTATTTCCTTTTTTTTTTTTTTTTTTCCCATTCTGATATTTGCAATGGAAGCTCTTTTCTGCAAATATGGTTGTTGTGATCTTATTGAAAACAATAAGCTTCAAACTTTTCTTATTTATTTATTTATTTATTTGGGTTTCTATCTGTTGAAGATTTTAGCTAATAGCTGCATCAATCTGGCAGGAGTGTTCGTTTTACACAGCAACTTGTCCTTTTTGCTCCACAAGCTGTTTCTGTGCACACTCATGTGCAAACGCTTCTCTCAACTCTGTCATCAGGACAGGTTTTGCTCCTTTTTAGTTTGAAAAAGAAAAGTTGTTTGTTATCATTCCTTTAAATAATACAAATTGGTTTCATTGGAAGCAGCCAACTTTAAGGCATCTTGCTGTCTCCACCCTACGGCATCTCATTGAAAAGGATCCAGTGAGTAGCCATGGAATTTATGTTTCATATTTGCCAAGCATCAAACCTCATCCCAATATGTCCAATCCTTGTGCTTAAAATTTCCTTGGCAGGTTTCTATCAGTGATGAGCAAATAGAAGATAACTTGTTTCACATGCTGAACGAGGAAACTGATTCTGTGTAAGTCAACAATATCCTTTTTAACCATGATGTTTGATCAGTACCTAGGTTGCAGTATCATGAATGGTGGTGGCTGCAGTGTTAAATATATGTCCTCATGTCATTTGATCTGTAAGCTAGAATTGCAAAGTTGCTATTTGTTTCCAATGAACTTTTATGTCTTTTTTTTGCTTGTAAGGTGAATTCTTTCTTGTGCCTATGCTAAAGTGCCATATTTGGGTGAGCAAGTATGTTCACTCTTCCATCCTAAATCAATCAGTAGTATTTTAGTCACGTTGTTCATCGAGAAAGAAGTGATATTTAAGACTCTTCTTGCTAGAAGAGGCTGAATGCTACTAAAGTTGTCTTGTTGAAGGATTGCTCATTGCAAAGAAGTGCATGAGTTCTGAACTTATTATCATTTTATAAGTATCTTGTACAACTTGTCGACTTACAAAGTTCTATAAACTGCAGACTTAAATTAGGATCAGTTTTCTTGGTTGTTATAGTCACTGTCATTCGTACCCAGTATGCTGGGGGTAATATAAAGGTGGTTTACTTTCTATTGAGTCCTTTCAAGCAACATAAGGATGATAAATTATGTCTGTTGCACTTGCTTATATTAAATACGATAGAGATCTCAGGTTTTGCTCGACTGTTGTATCAGTGACTAGAATATCATTAGAAATCCCTTGTTGCAAATAATGTTTCACAATCTTTATCTTGTGTAAGCAAGAATGCTTCAAAGCAGACCTTTTCTGTAACAATGTGTGCTTTTGTGTGTGGGAGATACAAACTCATTTGTATTGTAGTTCTTTCCTTCTACTTTTAGTCTTTAAATTGCTCTCATTCTTGAAGGATTGGGAGTCTGGTACAGGCCACAATTATGCGATTGCTCCTTGCTTCATGCCCTTCATGTCCATCTCACTGGATATTGATTTGTCGTAATATGGTAAGTTCCTGGAAAGCTACCTCTGAGAAGATTAGAATTATTTTTGTTTTCTTGGGATCAAGCATATGATTCTTTGCATAGAATAACATAAACCTTTGTCTAATAATATTTGGAGAATCTTTACTATTATATCAAGCCAAACCCTGGTTTTCTTCATTGAGCTGCCTTTTGAACTTGGGTCACCATAGTATGATTTTGTTAGTGGTAGACATATTTCATCTGGATTAGAAAATGAAGCAAGTTACGGTTTTACATAATATCAATGCTTTCAGGTGACTGCTCTTATCCATGATAATTCTTCACTTTTCTTGGCAACAAACAAGCCCTTCAGGCTCTTGTTGGTTGTCTGGCCAAGGCTCCCAAAGTGTCAGCTAATGCTCTTTAAAAAGCATCTGAATCAGAATACCATTAAGAGGCAGATGGGACCATTATATCCTAGATATTTATATGGAATCTGATCTTGAAGTATTATAGCACTCCTCTCTATCAAAAAACTAAATTACTGTAAAAAACCTGTCTCCAAAGAGTTTTACAATCCCACGTGCTTAAAACGACAGAATAATATAAGAGATATCTGTCTTTCACTGGTTGTGGGAGCATATGATGCTTGTTTTAAGAGATTTGACATCATGGCATCCTCATCTGCAATTGGTCATTAGTGTCTATCCTATTTAGAAACCCTGTCCAAGCTGAAAAGCTTGATTTCCAAATGAGATGGAACTATACAGAAGGGATGTATATATGGAACAGAGGAGATATTCTACAAACCTAAAACTAGAATTTCCAAACCACTCCAGAGTTCACCCCCCTTTACCAGTCTACATACAGAGGCAAAACGAATTCATAACAAGAAATAACTTCCAACAAATTCTCCAAAAAGAAAACATGAGAACCATTACCAATCTTATGTTTTATGGACAGAGATAACACCACCTATGAAATAGCTTGCGGGGACTTGCTTGAGCAACAATAAATCAGCCTTAATTTGGTCTCTAATTATAGATAAAGTTGTGGAGTTTTTGAACCTTTGAACTCTGGAAAAATTGGGTTGCTGATTAGAAAATTTATTTTGCCTCGACCGTGATAAATGAGAATCTTTAATGTTTTCCAGGTACTCGCTACATTGGGAAGGCAAGATACTGATACCAATAGGAGTGCTGGAAATGATTCTCTAAATGGTCCAGACAACGACTCAGGACTGGACCTTGGGGAAGATGATGAAAACATGGTTAGTAGCTCTAAAGGCATGCCGGTGCAAGGTTATGCTTTTGGAGCTCACAGGATCAATCATAATAGAGATAAACACCTCAGATACCGAACTAGAGTTTTTGCTGCCGAGTATGACCTTACATATCTTTCCTCTCTACCATTCATGTTTCCTTGTCCTATAATATATATTTTTATTTTTGTTAAGTTGTTTTTGCTGACCACAAGGAAAAAAAAAAAAAAAAAGTTGTCCATCATGTTTTACTTCTTTCCAATAATACCTGAATCTAATTTAGAGGTTCTCGTTATCATCGCACCTTCCATCATTTACTTCATTTATATGATCACCATCCATATATTATCTGAATTGTACATAAGTTTCTGGCTCCAAATTGAGACCTGAGTCAGTAAATAATGTGGAAGTCTTGCTGTATTCTCTTACTCGCTTTGATGAGAATATTGTCAACTGATTGTGTGCATATATGCATACTAAACAAAATTTTATTGTAAATGGTTATTATATGTGCCAAAAAGGCTGCAACTTTAAGTTATTGGATTTAAAAGATGCTTTAACAAAAACCAGTTTGTACTTGGTCAAGCTAATAATGCAACTTTCAACTCAAAGGAGTTCACTGTACGAGCAGCTTAATGCCTGTTGTCCTGTGTGCAAGCCTTGTGTCACTTGAACATGAACCTAATATCCTCTCTTGCCATAGAAAGCACTTGTCACAATTTGGTTGAAATGAGTTTTCTGATTTGACTTTATTTCCAACATCATAGTAATTTAATTAATTAATTTGGTGGAAATTAGGTGTTTGAGTCATCTGCCTATAGCTGTTGGTAAGAATCCTGTTCATTTTGATCTCTCTTTGGCGAGGAAACAATCTACTAATGGGGAACACTCGCGAGACTGGCTAGTTCTCCATGTTCAAGAGTTAATTTCACTGGCTTATCAGGTGTGGATATTGTCATTGTTGAACAGCTGTATTAGTTTGATACACACACATTCACACACGCATATTAAAATTGACAGTGTTTTGATCTTTCATCTGTCATAGATTAGCACAATACAGTTTGAAAACATGCGGCCAATTGGTGTGAGACTCCTAACTGCAATTCTTGACAAGGTAAATATGGGTGCTGGACACTGCTTTAGAAAAGTTTTAGGTATTTTGTTTCCACTCAGTTTGCTAATTAAGTTCCAGTTAGATACTTTGTCCTCATCATGTTTGGAGAACAGTGGTGGCATATAATGCATATATTGAGTTGTAGTTACATTCCTTTTCCTGCCCATGTGAGATTTGCATGCTTCGTGTGCTTCTAAACTTGGTTTTTAATTGCACTTTGTTTCTTCATGTCAGAAAATGTTTTGTATTTGCTTTGAGTTTTGTGGTAGTTCTGCTGCTTTATATAAGAACCAAGGATGGTAGGAATTCTGCTATGAACCTAGGTAGCTTACTGCTGATTTTGGAACTAGTGGCACAAATCTTTGAGGCATGATGCTTAATAGGTGATGGATGTGAGAAGTTGTTCTGGTGATATACGGGTGTGGGATAGGGCCACCAGCTGATGTGTTACAGGTTCTACCAATAAGTATGCAAAGTCAAACACTATATATGTGGACTTCGAGGAATTTGAATCAAAATCCAGCTGTATTTCATCAAAATCAAATTGTCTTTAGGTGGCTCAACTCAGTGGTCAGGAAGCAATGTCTTATGTTGGAGGCTTAATGAGGATAAAAAGGAAAAATTGGAGTTTAGCTTGCTGTTCATTGTGGAGGCATGTGTGATATCTGGGGGTTCCTCCAAAGTCTTCTTTGCCCTATGAACTTTGATCCTTTCTTGTACTTGAAATCTCTCAATTGGCAATGTTAATTTAAGTCAATGTCACATGTGGAGGAGATGAGGAAATAATGGATCTTGTTTTGTTGTGCAACTGTCAGATAACTATGATGGGTTATGCTTGTTAGCTGTTACATGTTATAACTTAGTTGTGGCATTTTGTGCAGTTAATGTCTCCGCCTTACATTGTTGGGGCAGCTTTTTTCTTTCCACATTCTCTGTTTGTCAAATAAAAAAATTTCCCTCTTAATTTGTTCTATTTTTATCTTCTTGGATTACAGTTTGAAAAATCCCCAGACCCAGATCTTCCTGGACATCTTCTACTGGAACAATACCAGGTATGTTATTTGCTTAGTTATTAAATTCTGTTAGGACATTGATCTGGCTAATGGTCTGGCTCACCTGTACTAGCTCAACCACTGTGCTTAGTTGATAAAATATGCATAGTGGAATATTATAACAGTTTTCATTGTTAATTCACTTCTAATATTTCTTTATACTAACAAAGTAGAGTTTGAAGAGGGGCTCTTAAATAGTCTGACGTGAACAAATACAAACTGTTGATTGATTTGTTTTTCTCTGAATGCACTAATGCATTCATACATGCACATATGAATTATTTACGCTTCTCTGTTTTTTAATTTGGGTTATTTGATATGTAGGCCCAACTAGTATCTGCTGTTCGCACAGCATTGGATGCATCTTCTGGTCCTATTCTTCTCGAAGCAGGGCTTCAGCTGGCCACTAAGGTTCTGACTTAACATATGTGATTAATTTTTTTCTTAAAGTAATTGAAATTCTGTACATATAAGAAAATGAATTGACATTTTGTGTTTTAGATAATGACCAGTGGAGTACTGGGTGGTGATCAAGTTGCAGTTAAACGCATGTTTTCATTAATTTCTAGGCCACTGAATGACTTCAAGGATGTTTATTATCCTTCATTCGCAGAGTGGGTCTCATGCAAGGTATACCAAGTGATTGTTGCTTCAGTACTAGAACAAAGTAGCCATTTATGTCCTGCATATTTTTGTATACATTAGCATGCAGTGGACTTCACTAACTAATTTGAAGATTTAATAGATCAAGATAAGACTTCTGGCTGCTCATGCCTCTCTCAAATGTTACACTTTCTCATTTTTGAGGAGACACCATAGTGGAGTTCCAGACGAGTATCTAGCATTGTTACCATTGTTTTCTAAGAGTTCAAATATTCTGGGGAAGTACTGGATTGGGGTTCTGAAGGATTACAGTTATATTTGCTTATGCCTGGATGCCAAGAAAAATGTAAGCATAGCAGTCTGCTAGCTTTATGCTATTGATTGCTGTCTTGTTTGATTTCATTTCTGTTTATCAAGGAAATGTTTAAGTTAGTTGCTCTTTCCATACAGTGGAATCCATTCCTTGATGGAATTCAATCACCTATCGTTTCATCAAAAGTGCAGCTCAGTTTAGAGGAATCCTGGCCAGTGATTCTGCAAGCACTTGCATTAGATGCAATTCCTGCAAATACCCATGGGAATTCAAAGGAAACAGATGAAAATACATCAAATAATAGTTTAATATCTGGATATAGCATGGTTGAACTCAAGTTGGAAGATTATCGATTTCTATGGGGGTTTTCCCTGCTTGTTCTATTTCAGCGACAACATCCAACTCTTACTAGACGAATAATATTACTAAGTTCTGCTGAAGTAAGATATGGTGGAGATTCGCCAACTGAAGAGACAAATACCGCAGCTTTGAAGCAATATGAGATTGTTTTGCCAGTTTTCCAGTTTCTCTTGACAGAAAGATTTTTCACTGAAGAATTTATTACTCTGGATATTTGCCGAGAATTGCTGCAGGTTGTGTCCTATTTCTTTGCCCTTTGCTCTAAAAACATGTAAAAGTTTACTTTGCTTCATTGATTCATTGTGTTTCATCTTTCTAGACTTGTTAGAAAGAACTTGTGATGTCACTCACTTGGCCCTAATGATATAAACTCTAGTGCTGCATGTGTTTCTAAAAGCCATATTGGATAGGAAGCGAGAATGAAGACAGTATCTTCTGTGCTTGTAGTGATGTATGTTCTTGATGCTTGCATCTCAGGATGTCAATCCAACTTTTTTCAACATTAAATTCCGGGTGACAAATTTTCAATCATGTCCATGTCATGGCAAGGAAGACAGGCATGATAGATCATTTGTAAGGAAGACTCAATTTTTCATGTCGATATAAGATACAAAACTATTGTACTTGAACTTTCAAAAGACTAGTTTCACATGTTTCATTGCAAGAATACGTAGTATAATAAACACATCTTTTAGCTTCCCATGCACTATCATGTGAATCTGCTGGTGAAGGACTTTTACCTTTTTGTGATTCTGAGATGACTGCCTTCTTATGCTCAATATCCATGGCCATGCCCTACTTGTTTATGCCTTCTTATCATCCTGAATCAATGCAGGTTTTCTTCTACTCTATTTACATGGATAATTCTTGGAATACTCTTTCAATATCAGTTCTATCACAGGTAAGTTTCACAAGTTTCATTTTTTCCAAATAATTGATGTTTGTTTTGTGAAAGCTCCTCTTTAAGTCTAAAGAAAATCATGCTTGTTTTCTGAACATCCACAACTAATTAGAATTATTGCACCATTTAAGCAGTGAGAGATGATTGCATGCCATGGCACAGCAACTACTACAACTTTAACTGGAGCATTAAAGAGATTTCACATTGTTAATGTACTGCTACTAATTATTTAAGTCTTGATGGCTGTGCGCAGCATTGCACCATGTCCTTCTAGTGATGTGTTTATAAATACCTTTTGCTGATAAAGGAATTAGTTCTTTCAGCATGTAGATTGGAAGATTAATGATGGATTCTGCCTAAATTTAATTCCTTTTCCAGGATTGATCAGACTTTTAGCAGTAAAAATGATGAGTTTTAGCTTGATGTCTGCATTGGATGTTTGCATTCTATTGGGCTGAGTTGATTCTAATTTATTTCTGGAACAGATTGTGCAGAATTGTCCCGCAGATTTTCTTGAAGCAGAAGCTTTAGGTTATCTGGTCGTGGAACTTCTCTTGGCTTATATCTTCAATGTTTTTCAGAGGTCATGCCTTTTAAAAATAGTATTAGAAATTAATTTTTTTTAGGCATTTAATTAAGTGTGTTCCTTAAGAAACACCTTTAGCTGATACTTTCCAACTTACTGGTGCTTAGAACCTATGAGGTCCTATCAGATCACTCAAACTGTGAGGAGTTGATATCTCCATTGTTTATTACAGCAAAGACACTTGTGAAGCGTTGCGAACCAAAGGTGGGTTAGGTATTTCAGTTTAGATTTTTCTTATACTTAATGTGATTTACTCTGTGGTATATTATATCTTTCCTTGAGGATTTACCCATAAAAATGTTCATCTATCATTGCTAGTATTATCTTATTATTTACCATTTTAAGCTGCTGAGTGAATTTTCCTTGAAGTTGTGCCATAATATGCAGAAGCAATTAAAGTCTGTGGTCGTGGCCTTAGTGTTGGTTGGTTACAAGTGTATCAGAGAAGCTTTGACAGAGTTAAGCTTTTCAACAGTTAATGACTTTGTAAAGTGCGTGATTCCCTTGATGAAGAAACTTGTTGATGGTGAGCATTCGGTACTTGACATTGCTGCAATGTAGCTGCTAGTGAATTCATTCTCTTGTGATTAATCATAAACTGAACCACTCCTGTGGTATTGCCAGTTTTTCACTTCACTTCCTTGTGTTCTTGGAGACAACATTTTACTCCCCTATGGCTTGCTTCTTACTTTTTCCCTAAAAAGAAATTACTTGAACTGTTTAAAAAATATAGGTAAATCATTTTAGGAAATCCCTTGGCAGAAAATAATGTAGGGAAGGTACCATGCAGAATAGCGAAGGGCTTTGTGCACTTGTTCTTTCCACGTTTTATAAGTAGATAAAAGCAGTCTCTTTCTCAGCTAACTAAACTCAGAAGTTCATTTGACGGGCCAAACAGGTATTCTGAATGACTCCATTATAGGGAGAAATTTACCTTTCATCATAAAAAACTGACAAATAAAGAAATTCAGTTTGTACTGCATGTTGTGGTGGTGTGTGCCTTCTTTCTATCTCTCTTTCAGGAAAAAAACCGTGCTGTGATGCCTCAATCCTGATAAGTAAATGTGTTTTCAAATAATAAATGCTTCATAGGAAGTTAATTGAATTTTGTGTTGCAGACTCTGCTGAACATGGTAATAATAGCAGTCATCTGAGGGCAATCCTGGGAACTTGTCTGAATGTGATTGCTGATTTGATTAAGGATTGCATCAAGGGCATTCACCTTCTGGAGAACAAAAGATCTGACTTACTCAAGTTACTGCAATTGAAGCTTTCTTTCTCTATTGAGCAAATGATGTTATTTGCCAAGCTAGTTTATGAAAGTGAATATGGCAGACAAGCTGAAGACAGCAATACTATTTGTCTTGCTGTGCTCAAGTATTGCAGCAAATACATCCAGACTGTGCTGAAAGATTCAAATGTACAGGTAAGCTGATATTCATGCAAGCATTTTTAGGAATGGCCACATTCTTTTCCCAACATTGAAAGACACCTAGTAAACCTTGTGTACAGGTTCAAGCAATTGGATTGCAAGTGCTCAAAACCATGACTCAGAGAAGCACCAACATAGAAGACAGTTCTTTCTTCATATTTTTTAGTGGAGAGCTTGTTACAGAAATTTTCCACATAATTCACACCTCGTTGAAGGTTTTGCTTTTAGTTGCTAATTAAAATTATGGTACCTGCACTTCTAAACTTGAATGCTGCCATTCTAAACAAATTATAATATTCCATTGTTACAGAAACCAGTAAGTAAAGAATCTGTGTCTATTGCTGGTGAGTGCTTGAGATTTCTAGTGCTTCTACAAACACTTTCAAAAGCAAATGAATGTCAGAGAGGCTTCATGAATCTGCTTCTCAAAGCCATTGTCATGATATTCTCGGCATCAGAAGATGATTCCTCTCAGGTTGACAAATCTTGACAGCTTTTTAAGTTTTAATTAAGAACAGGATTGTCTAAATATTTATAAACATTGCCGCACAATTAATGACAGGAAGTCAGTGATATAAGAACCAATGCTGTAAGGCTTGTTTCTTCTCTTGCTCAAATTCCTTCATCGGCAGTCCACTTTAAGGATGTCTTGTTATCAATGCCCGTGTCACATAAACAGCAACTTCAGGTTACTACTTTTATATAGTTTCCTTTATGTAGCTTTTTTTTGCTATGTTTCTAATATACAAAGTTATTTCATTTGAAAAAGAAAAAAGATGCTAGTTGTGCTTTCTCATAGTTTGTTAGACAGGCACCACTAACCCAATTAAGACCCATTATTCTTATTATTTGTCATCATTGTCAACTGGATTCTGTGTTTCTCATTGTTCGCCGCAGTCCGTTTTAAACATGGTTTTAATATTTTCTAATTTCATTCCTTCAATCTGCAACTTTTACTTTCACCTCAAGTGTATGGCAACTTGAAAGGCTTCCTGAGCCAGATGTGACTTGGACAACAAACTGTTGCATCTCTTCTCAGAGTCCGGCTTATAACAAAAGACTGAATTAGAGTGCCATTTACATGTGAAGGGAGTGGCTTGAGTGCGTGCGTGCTTTCACATAGACATGCACATGTAGGGGAGTGGTGAGGCATGAGAGGATTTGGAAAGATTTGTCTATTTTCAACAATTCTTGTTCCTGGTCTTTATTCTTAACAATGGTGGAAGTCGATTATAGTAGTTTGTGGGTTTTCCTTTTCAGTGCTTTTGCTGTGGGAATATTATATTTGACTTTGGGCTTATAATGGAACTTCCTTTTTGACCTCTCATTTTCTACTTTCAGGGGGTAATCCGTGCTTCTGTGGCACAGCATCAAAATGCATCACCAATGAAAACTGTGGCATCATTAGAAATAAAATTACCAGTGCCAAAAGATTCCCAAACATCATCCACATCAACACTGCCGATAGAAGGAAGTAGACAGAAAAGTTCTACCCCATCATCCCCTGTTCACTTTGACCAGGTCAGCATGGAAGATGACCCAGAGGACGAAGATGACTGGGATGCTTTCCAGTCTTTCCCTGCTTCAACTGATGCAGCTGGTACTGTTTCAAAAGCAGAAAGTGCTGCACAAGAACCAGACCTGGTTGAGAAATCTATTTCAGAAAGTGAGTTTCAAGACTTTTCTACATCCAAACCCGTCAACTATGAAGGTGATATGAGCAGTGCTGAGCATCAAGAAGTGATTTCTAATGACCTAGGACATAATATCAAACCCGAACCCTATAATGATCAATATCATAATAGAGAAGAGGAGGGAGTGGCATTGAACCAAGAAAATGTAAAAATCTCAACTGATCTTCAACTTATCGACGAAGCACCGAGCCACAAGGATGAAGAGGGAGCAGTGTCTAGCCAAGAGAATATAGAAACCTCACCTGATCTTAAAGTTATTGAGGATACAGAAGGGTCGATTCAAGTGAATATAGTGGAAGATTATGAGCAGACAACGCATAGCCCACGGAACAGTATTGATCATCAGAGTCAAGTATCACCAGATGATCTTCAACCTGTTGAAGTTAAAGAACAGGTCGAAGCAAATATAGTGCAGGACCATGACCAGCTCAAGGTTCCTCCAGATCAGCAAAATGTTGTTCCATGATCATCGGATGCTCTGCCCACAGAATTGCTTTCTGAACATGAAACTGAGGAAGCAGAGGATGGAGCAAGTAGCGAAAGACATGTTGAAGCTGAAAATGCTTTGGGCAAGATCATGGATGAATCTAAGAGCAGTGAGCAGCAGCAGGATAACAGTGAGAAATTGAAATTACCAAGATAACAAGATCGGGGGGAAGCAGTGTTGGAATCTGATGGTAAACAGCGTGCAGAACCTGAAGATACTGTGAACAAAACGATGGCCGCAAATAAGAGCAATGGCAGTGGTAAACAAGAATCAGTGAGATTGACAGAACATAAAGTACTTATCGTTTATAATGCAGATTTTTTTTTTCTCAATCTAAGCCTTCCTGTAACTTGATTTTTTTCTCAATCTAAGCCTTCCTGTAACTTGAGGCCGAGGCAGGCCATTGACTTTTGTCGTGTTAATTTTTATATAATGGGTTGGTATTTTTTTTCTTCTTCTTAAACTGTGTGGGGAATGAGATAAATGTTGTGTGGTATATCTCAATAATTGCGAAACCAACTTAGTCTAGTATCTCTTTCATTGCAGGGAATGGAATGAATTGTGCAGTAATCGTGTCTTTTTTTTTTTAATCATTGTTTTGTTAAAAAAATAAAAAAGAATTCACAAAACTAACAATAAATTGAAAAAATAAACAAGGCAACCTTTGAATGATTCGTGAAAATAAACAATCAGTCAAACATTATTTTCACCTTATAGATGCGTGATTCTATTTGAAATCGAAAATCACATGAGCGACTTCCAATTTATCTACCCAGAGGGCTCCTAGCATTTGATCAAGTAAAAGTAGAGTGATTGTGTACCATGACATGGCCAAATATATGGTTGCCTGGTGTACGCCTTGTAGGACTGAAACTAGATAATTTTCTTGACATGATCATTAATGATAATGTCAACAATATTTTGAAAAACATCAAGTTCCAGGGAATTATTTTTTATATTATTATTTAATACATTTCAATGTATTAACCTAACTATTTACCTAGCTCAAGTTTGAAAATAAATTATGTGGAGGTTGCTCTGATGTGATTCAGTCAATTTGACAAGTTCAAATAATCTAGATGACCGGTAAAAACATAGCTTGATTTTAAAAGAAACTCAAGATGATATTTAAAAAAAATATATTAAAAAATTGTTTTTTTAAAAAATAATAATATTGAGATAGATATATTAGATCGATTTAGGCTTCATGACTTAACCCACAACCTAGGTCATGGACTCCATTATGTTCAATAACTTTTTTTTAGTTGTTTTTTACTTAGTTATATCATAACAAAAATACAAAATTCACAAAATCAATCATCAATCCAATATTGGCATATTTGTTTGAAACTAAGATACTCCCCTGAAATAAATTATATAACTCAATTCCTAATCAACTGAAGTTATGTTGTCAAATTCGTGATTCTAGTCATGGACTCCACTGGATTTTATAATTTTTTTCTAAAACTATTTTTATTTAATTATATGATAATAAAAATATAGGCTCAAAAAATTAAACATCAATTCAATGTTAGAACGTTTATTTGAGGCCACCATAACCTCATAGAAAATAAACCAAAATAAATTAAGAAGTTCAATTCAAAATAAATCAAATTTTGAAGGATGAAATTGAAAAAAAAACAATGTTGAAGGATAAAATTGAAAAACAAATCCATGGAAAAAAAGCAAATTCTTTTTATTTTCATGACTTTATTAACCGAACCATAAGAAATTGGATAGAAAATCTATTAATATAATCATATTTTTATGCATAATTATTTTAAAATTTTCCTCCCCTATTTTTGTTTTAAGAAAATTAAGGCAGATAACGCATCGTCTACATGCTCAAAATCTAAATACCATAATGATGGACAAACAATCATAGGGCTATTTTTTGGGCTTAAAAATTCATTTTTCAACCCATTTTCATCCAAAAAATCTAATAAAACCATTGGAACCTTAAAAAAATAATTTATCAATCTAAAACCAACCTCAAAAGGGGTTTAAAAACACAAAATCAAACAGGAGAAAAATTCTCTCTTAACCCCCATATATTTTTTAGGTAAGATAAAGATCTAAAAACACCTTAATGAAACTCTTATCGTCGAATGGAACTCATTGATACTAAGAATGATGTATTTTATGGTCAAAATGTGGCCAATCAAGAACTCTCTCTTCTTCGCCGTTTTCCAGCAATTTTCTATCCTATCTAACAAATTCAGAGATTGAAAATGACAAAAAATAAAGTTTTGGACCAAAACTGAAATTGCAAAAAATAAAAAGATTGTAAAAGAAGAAAAATGAAAATAGAAGGATGAAAAAGAACTTTGTCCTCCAAAACTTAGATAGGTCATGTGGTTTCTCTTTATTTTACACTTTGATCCTTTTTTGTCGAATCTTTTCTTTTCTTTACAAATTTTAAGAAATTGGTTATAAAAAACTACAATTGAAAAAAAAATGGTATTGTAGACTCCTATAATGATTTACCTAGCCTTTTCAATATATTTTGTATTTGTAATGTTAGAATCCTTCAAAACAATGTTGTCGTAGTGCATAAAACAAGTGAATTACGTGGAATTCATTAGGTGACATAGATATAGAAAATCAATTGGGAATTTTTGGAACTTTCACAATTCAATGTAGACAAAAATTCATTACAGATATGTTGTAGTATGGAAATTAAAACCTTTTTTTTCTTCACAAAAGAGATGTTCAAATTCAAAATCTCGTAAAGAGATGAAGACAAAATTGTCAATGAAGCTACAACTCTGCCTACGCAAATAAAAGGCAAAGAGCTTATTCTCAGTAGATGAGAATTGAAACTTCCTAGCCTATGATAGCATTCCCCTATCATCTTTTTGGGCCATCTATCATTCGAACTGGTAAGTCAAAACCTTATATATTGAGTGCTTTTGATTTCTAAAAAACTTGTATATATCTTCACTCCAAATCAATTCCTAGATGTTCTAATATAACGGTTAGGCCTTGGATAATTCCTACTTCATAAAAAAAAAAAAAAAAACTAGCATATGTAGTAGGAAAAGCAATACTGACCTCAGTAGAGCTAGAATGCTTGGAATTGGAAGTGGGATGAAGATCTTGTTCACTCTTGACTTTCGATGGTCATAGTTTTCTTGACTTCGATGTAAGTGCTTTCTCGGATGCTTTTGCTTGTCTAAAATTTGATCAGTATAGTGGTGATTGAAAAATTATGGGGTCATTTTTTAGGTTTAAGAATCTATTTTCAACCAATTTTCATTTAAAAACATCTAATAAATACTCTTAGAACCTAAAAAAAAACCAATTTATTAACCCATAATGATCCAAAAATACAAAATGAAATCAAAATTTTTTCTTTCTTTCTTGATCCTAATATACTTTTTAGGCGAGATGAATGTTTAAAAACATTTCAATGGAACTCTATTCAACTAATAGAACATGTTCACACCAAGAACACCTCTTTTCATGGTCAAAATATGGTCAACCAATAACTTTCTCGCTCCTTTATTGTTTTCCAGTTACTTTCTCTCTAACAAACCTATAGATTGAAAACAAAAAGGTTTGAGAATGAAATTGAGAAGAAAAACTTTATGATATATGAACTATCATAATGATTTTCCTAAATTTTCTAATATATTTTGTATTTGTAATATTAGAATCCCATCAAAACAATGTTGTAGTATGCATAAATTAAATGGAATCCATGATCTAACTCAAACTAAAGACTTAGGATTCTTCTTAGGGGTTTATTTAGATCTTCTCATCCTATCAATACTCCTTCCGCCAATTAGAACATTGTCCTCAAGGTCCAAATAAGGAAACTGATTATGTAACAATGTTGTGTCTTTCCATGTAGCGTCTTCAATAGGCAACTACTTCCACTTCACCAAGCTCTCTTCAATAAATTTATCAACGTGTTTAATCTAGCATGTATCAAGGATATTTTTTGGTTCTCTAGAAACTACACCTTTGTCAATAATAGGTGGGAACTCTAAGGTAACTTGTGGAGGACCCCTAACATATTTCTTTAAGAGAGAGATATGAAAAACAAGGTAGATCCTTGTGCATGCTGGTAATTGTGTTGGTAAGCAACATTGTCAATCTTCTTCTTGATTTGATAAAGGTCGTAGAACTTGTTTGAAGGTGGTTTGTTAACGATAAAGATGTAGCTTTAGGTGAACCATATCACCTACTTGAAACTCTACAACTTGCCTCTTTTTGTCTGGTGTTTGTTTCATTTTATTAGTTGTCATGTCTAAATTTTTCTTCAAGTGCTGGAGCAATTCATCACAATCTAAGAGGCTTTAATCTACATCGTTAATCCAAGATAACCCAGCAAAATAAAAGGGAATGGAAGGAGGAAACCAACCATACAAGGCTTGGAAAGGTGTCATCCTCATTGAACTATGCCAGGTGGTGTTATACTAAAATTATGCCCAAGGTAAGTAACTATACTATTTTCGTGGCCATTAATGGATTAAACAACTAAAGTACTGTTTAACACAGCAGTTCAATCCCAAGTACAATATATACATATTGGAGTAGTACAAATAATGGTAAAAGCATTATATAGAGAAGGAATAGATACACTTATTACAATAGGACTCTTAGATAATAGGATTAAAAAATACATAATGATAAAAGCACTAATTTTAGTGCTGCTGGTACTATAGAGGCGTACACGAGTTGTTTTGTATCAAGGGTGTGTAAAATGATAAAATGGTCAAATGGTAGGCGAAGCTCAATTTCAACTTGGTTCTTAACATAGTAAAGAATTCTTACTAAAATTTGATGATAAAGATGGGGTTACAGTTATTAATGATTGATTTTGGCATGCCATGGAGTTTGATGATGTGCTTTACAAATTGTTCAGCTACAATCTTTGCAGAAAATAGATGAGATAATGCAACAAAATGAGCATACTTACTAAATATATCTACGACCACTAGAAAAACCATCTTTTTCATGGGAGGGTGAAAGGCCTTCAATAAATTCTAAACTGATATCATCCAAAACTTGATAAGGAATGAGTAGTGGCTGAAGTAATCCCACTTGGGCAAGAGTTTCAGTTTTAGTTCTTTGGCAAACTTCACATTGCGCGATATAGTCTTGGACAGATCAATACATGGATGGCTAATAAAATTATTGATCTAACCTTTTAAATGTTCTCAATACGTCAGAATGTCGTGCCATTTTGTTGTAGTGAAATTCATGTAACAGCTGGATGCGGATAACTTATGGAACAATTACTCTTTTTTGTAGAAATAGAGACCATTTTGCAGTGAGTATGGACCTGTGGGATCTATAGTTTATTGGTGGCTCACTTACTGTATATATGGATCATCTTTTGCTTCCATTGTCATAGCATACCAAAGTGTAACCTGTGGAACAAATAAAGGATTAAGAAGGGGGTTGTCAGGGCGGTAGAAAAGGGCATCAACTGCTAAATTTTCATGTCTTGACCTGTAAAGAATTTCATAGTTATAGCCTAAAAGCTTTGCTACCCACTTTTGTTGTTCGGGAGTGGCCACATATTGCTCCCTGAAATATTTGAGACTCTTGTGACCAGTTTGAATAAAGAATTTTCTACTTAAAAGATAGGGTTGCCATGTTTGATTTGCTTCTACAACCACAAACATTTCCTTGGTGTAGATAGATTATGCTCATTTACTAATTCCCAAAGCGTGACTCATGAATGCAATTGGTCGGCCCTGCTGAGTAAGGACAATGTTGATTCCGTCACTTAAGGCATTGGTTTCAATAATGAACATATTTCCGGTAATAACCTATCAAGCTTAAAAATACACGCAATTCATTAATATTATCAGGTTGTGGGCAAGCTACCATGGCCTCAATCTTTTTATTATCTACCTTTACCCCTTAATGTATCATAATATAGCTCAAATACTCCAGTTCCTGTTTTCTAAAATCACATTTGCTTTCTTTAATGAAAAACTAATGTTGTCTTAGGATATGTAATGTGGTTCTAACATGTTCTATATGTGATTTTCAGGTAGGACTATAAAAAAGAATATCATAAAAAAAGACTAGTATAAACTTGTGAAGATAATGATGGAATATGGAATTCATAATGGCTTAAAAGGTGGAAGAGGCATTACACAAGCCAAAAGGCATAACTAGATACTCAAAATGGCCATTATGGGTTCTAAAAGGCAGTTTTTGGAATATCAAGAGCATGTACTCATACCTGATGATATCTAGCTTGCAAGTTTAGTTTGGTGATATAGGTTGCCCCATACAACTCATCTAACATATTGTCTACGATAAGGATGAGAAATCAATCTTTGATGGTGGATGAATTTAGTGCCTGATAGTCTGTGCAAAATCACCAAGTGCCATATTTCTTCTTCACCAACAAAAAGAGAGATGAGAATAGGGTGGTACTGGGTCAAATGACTCTCAAATTGAGCATTTCTTAGACTTGTTTTTCAATCTTTGCTTTTTAAAAATATGCTTATCTATAGGGTCACATATTGATGGGTTAAGTATCTTTTTTTTTTAAGGGAATGTAATGGTCAATATCTCTTAAAAGTGGTGGTGTGGTTGGTTCCTTGAACACATCTGCATAGTCTTTCAATGTCTGTTGCATTTTAGGACTAGTGTTTGCCCATGTGGACTTCTTGGCAACTTGTAGATAGATGGCAAACAACATTTGACCTTAGCGCATTTCTTTCATAACCAACGCCAATGATGTTACTTGAATAGGTTGGTTAATTCCTTGTAATCTTTATGCTTGATTATCCTAGTAGAAGTCCATGGTTAATTGTTTGCAATTACAGACCACAAAACCTAGCATCTTCAACTATTGAATGTCTAACACCATATCAAATCCTGCTAAGGGTAGAGAATAGAGGGTAAGTGAAAAGGTAATGTCTTGTAAATTCACTTATACCTCATCAAAGCGACCAAAACAGAATAGTTATTCCTCATTTGGTATGCGGACAACAAATAATTTTATTAGTACTATTGAAAGTCGAAGTAATCTAGCTATTTTCTCACTCAAAATTTTTTGAGTGGATCCACTATCAATCAACACCATCATGTTTTAAGACCCAATGGTAGTTACTACTCATATGGTTCGTAGGGATGTCCAGCCGATTAGTGTATGTATTAAGATTTCTAGTTCAGTTTGATCTTTTAAAGTATTTGCCATCTGCAACTCTTCGCCCTCCATCTCATATTCTTTGATTTGGCACTTAAGAAAAAATAGTTGAGGTCCTTGGCACTTATGTCTTAGGGTGAATCTGTTGTTGCAGTTGAAACAAAGCCTTTGTACTCTCTGTTTTTACATTTCATCCCAGCTCAATCTCTTGGGTGTTGCTGTTGGGGTAGAACGATTTACTAGAGTGATGGTGGTAGGCACACAGTTCAACAATAGAGGTCGTGTGAACCTCTTTGTTTATCTGTTCATCCCTCATTTGTTCTAGGCTGATGGTTTCCTTTAATTTTTTAGGCTTGAACATTCAAATTTCATCGGCGATCTCAACTTTCAATCCTCCCATGAAAGTGCCAAGGAAAGCCTTCTATGTCCAATCGTGAACTCGATTGCCTAGCCTTTCAAACTTTTTTTTGGTAATCACGAAGGGATCCAACCTGATGAACTCTAGATAGAGCTTCATCAAAATCTTCATAATCTGTCGATCCAAAACGAGCTAACAATTCCTTTTCAAAGAACACCCAGGTCACCAAACAGCCTTCCACTTAGTAGGTTCGACGCATCCATTGCCACCAATGATTAACTTCTCCTTTAAAGTGGAAAGATGCTAAAGATACCTTCTGATTATTGATTGTGCTTTAAAATTCAAAGAATTGAGTTACCCTGTTAAGCCATTCAGTCGGATCTTCTCTAAAGTATTTTGGAAATGCCAACTTCACCATATTGGAAGAGAAAATCTGTTTATTGCCATCATTCTCCTCCAGATGCGAATGGAAAGATCCGTCTCATCCATGGTTGTTGTTGCTAGAGACTTCTCTAGTTGAAAGAAAAGCTTTTAATAGCTTGTTTATGGTTTTCTCTAAGTGGTGCAGCTTATTAGTTAAACCTAACTTCAATCACGCATTTCATCCTGAACTCCAGTGAGTTCAGCCTTCAAAGCCTCGGTCTTTTTTTCGTTGGATGCCATTGTAACCGTGCTTTGATACTAATAATAGGTCCTAATCAAGCAATATAAACAATTTTGATGAATACTTATTGTATTTGGGTGAAAGCTAAACTACAAGTATTTGTAAGAAAATTATTATTCTTTATTCATTGCTAACGTTCCAATAAATAGAGTTAAGCTTAACAGATTAACTTTAACTCAGGAAACTAATTAGCTTTATTTCAAGGAAATAAGTTGTAACAACTTTGAATGAGTAGAAGTGCAAAACAACAACAGAGAATAAAATAAAATAGAAGGTTTAAACTTGGTCTAACTCAAACTAAAAACTTGAGATTCTTCTTAGGGGTTCGTTCAAACGTTTTTGGCCTATCAAACTTCGACAATTCAATTAAGACAAAATTTCACTAGGCATATGTTATAGTTTGGAAATTATTTTTTTTTACAAATGAGATGTTTGAATTTAAAATCTCTTAAGCCTGTTAAGAACTAAATTACCTATGAAATTAAATTCAATTCCACATGTGATTCAAATTTAATCCATCAACTATTATAACTTTTATGTCTAGAATAAAATATTAAATTACATAATTAAATTTAATTATACTTTTTGGAATACATGTGAAAATAAAATAAATTATTAATCTAAAATTTTTTGCCTTTAAATCATTAGGAGCCCAGTGACATTTAATTATTTGTTGTTTAAAGTTGTATAAGTTCATAATTGAAAGAAAGATATGTGCAATTCTAAAAACTTGAAAAACAATGTGTTTTATTATAAATGTTGACGAATAATATATATGAAGTAATGTTGGTAAATGTAGCCCTTTCCTAAACCAAACCAAGATTTTTCATCATAGTATTCCTTAAAACTATCCAAAATTCTAATTCAGCAATACAACACTTCCTCAGCTCTATTATCAAACTACAAAAACCTTTAAAAAATTGAAATGTGCACCTCTAGAGTTCACATTCTTGCGTTTATTCCATCCTATTTTGATAAGTATTCAAGAGAAACTTCTCTTCACTCCTATGATGCATTTCCACTAGTTGATTGAGAACAAATATACGATGCTAACCTAGCCATAAAACTAATGCTAGAACATCTTATCATTTGAATTTAATTGATAAATAAGTTAATTCACATATTTGAAATAGATAGAATTCTATTTATTTTATTTTTTATATTACTCTTATCACATTCATCTTATTTCTTAAAATGTTTTTCTAAAAAAAATTAAAACTATGAATATTTTAAAAAATCTAGTTTTAATATAAAATTTCTATGTAAATTAGAAGAGTTAATATCCAAATTATTTTTATAGTATTTTTAAAAATTAAATTTTATTCAATTTTTGATACTTAAAATAATTACAAACATATATTTAAATTGAATTTAATTTAGAGATTAGAAGGTTTTAGAAACCTAAGAAATCTCACCCATAAATCCATCATTTTGGCCAGGGCATAAGATCCATACACAAATTGAAAACTGGGTCCAACGCGGCCCACAATGATACTCTCCTCCTTTCCTTTCTCCTCAGCTCTTCAAATTCCACAAGCATAAATTAATTTGGTTTTTCCTTCACAGTAGTTGATTGTTGAGTTTTATAGTGATGGAAAAGGAACCAGCAAAGCTACTGATACTATACGCTACTCAAACCGGAAACGCTTTGGATGCGGCGGAGCGTATTGGCCGCGAAGCCGAGCGACGAGTCTGCGCCGCCTCTGTTCGCTCTATCGACGATTTTGATGCTGTAAGTTTCTATCTATTTTTTTTTAAAAAGGAATTTTTCTTGATCGCAGAGAAAATACTAGAAAGTATGAGAAAATTTGAATTTTTTGTTTCCTAGAAAGTTTGAAACTATGCTTGAAAAATAATGGAAAGTTTCCTGTCAATCTCTGATTTTGTGTCTGTTTGTAGGAAAGTGAAAGGAAATTTTCTTATGCGTTTTTGAAAAGGTAGCACGATGTTACTCTTAATTTCAGATTTTTTATATAGAGAAAATGAAGGAAAGTGAAAGAAAGTATAATTGGATTTTTTTTAGTAATTTAGTATTTGGATTTTTTTTTGTCTTAAAGGAGTTCTTCTAGTTTGCCTAATTTTCACTGATGGCTTGGGAGAAATGCTTACCAGATTTTAATTTTTACTGTTTCAGAGTTCTTTACCTCATGAGGACACTGTAATTTTTGTTGTTTCCACCACTGGTCAAGGAGATACACCAGATTCCATGAAGGTTGATTGAAATTTTCTTTAGAATTTTATTTATCTGTTTGGTAAAGAGGCTTGAAGGTCTCTGTTCCTAATTCTTGTTTCAATATGTGCCTGTAGTCGTTTTGGAAGTATCTTCTGCAGAGAAATATTGCTAAGAATTGGCTGGAAGGAGTTCATTATGCTGTTTTCGGATTGGGTGATTCTGGCTACCAGAAATATAATGTAATTACTTGTAACTTTTGTTTAATATTTGATAAGTAATGTTATTTTCTCTACAAAAGAATGATGTGCATCTTCTGTTTAGATATATTAATGTCTTTTGTGCAGTATGATTTCATTAATTCTGTTAGGCACTTGAGTCTCTATCATATCATGCAGGCTAGAAGATTTGATTTTTGAATGATTGAAAGATTACTGATAACTGTTCTAGTTCTACAATTATTTACATCTTTTTCAAGGTTCCTCTACTATGTTTCTATGTGGGGGAATGTGTAACGGTTCACAGCATTTGGAAATCAGGGGCTGTATGCATGTGGTTAGGATGAATGTTGAAAATATACATTCCAACAAAAGTAGTTCTTATATTTAATATAGGCTGCATAATGCTTGTAGTAACAGTGGACCAAGGTAATCTTCCAGAATGTTGAATGCACATTCTGTGTGGTCGTTAACTTTTCTTTCAATTCACACCTTTTTGATCCCCCACCTTAACTAGGGATCTAAAATAGTGTATGTTGAGAAAAATAGTTCAAATGGCATTGCTTTATGAATTATATTTAAAGACCCTTCTTTTATAGATGAATCTGGCGGTTCATTTCTTTGACATTTTTTGATTTATGAAAAAGTGACTGCAATTTCTGAGAGTTACATTCATTATTTCACTCTTTTCCCTGTTTACTCAAAGTCAACTTGGATATTGAGTTTATCTGTCATTGTTTTTTCACTATATCTTGACTTTTTTGAATTATGTTGAAGTCCTTTAGGACTTGTATCATGCAGTAATGATTTATCTGTTAAATTCTGAAGGGTCAATTACTAAGAAAAATGTCTGTGTGTCTGTGTATTCCTTCGCAACTTAAATTGTGAAAGATAAGAACTTTGATTTCTAATGAATGGCTCACTTTGAGGTTCCTATATTTTTATACCTTCCAGCCCTTGTTATTGTTAGGAGGTGTCTCTAATCAGATAACCCATCATTTGCTCAAATTACTAGGATTGTGCTCTATAGAATATAAGGCAGTATCATTCTTGTAATCCTCCATTCAATAACCCATGAGGAAACAAGTTTCTTTTTTCCTTTAATTTTTTATCACAGATCTGTATTGCATGCTATGGCTGCAGTTTGTGGCAAAGAAGCTTGACAGAAGAATTTCAGATCTTGGGGCAACAGCTGTTGTTGAAAGAGGTTTAGGAGACGATCAGCATCCTTCAGGGTATGATTACATCACAATAGAAAAGGATTTAGGCTTTGTTAGCACAATGAACAGTTTATTCTTCCTGATTATTTAGATGTTACAAGATTAATGGATAGAAACTAGCATCACCTACAACTACAATTTCTCCTGTTTTCATCCTTTGTTGTGAACAAAGCATTTGTTTTTCTCCTAAATAAAGCATGATGTTGAATTGAGATGAAATTAAGATATCTAATATGCGGGGTTTCGTTTTTAGGTATGAAGGTGCTTTGGATCCTTGGATGTCATCCTTGTGGAACATGCTGTATCAGATTAACCCTAAATTCTTCCCAAATGGTCCAGATTTTGTGATATCAGATACAAAACTCATCAATCAACCTAAATTTCAAATAACATATCATGAAATTGACAAGGTGGACTTACAATCATCTTCTGCTCAAGGTAATTCAGTTGTTTGGCTATGCATTTTCTTTTTAGCTATTACAATTACCAATTGTCTTTGTTTAATGCTTCTACATTTTGGATATGGTTTCTTGTTATATATTCTTGTGATTGAATGCCATTCCATTGCAAGGGCCAAGGTATGCTCTGAATGCATTATTCTCTTTAGTGGGGGTTTATGCACATTTCTGTGTGATGAGTTGGAAAATATCTGGTGGAGATTCTGTGAATGTAGAAAAGGAAAAAAAAACATGTTTTGGTTAATATATGTGTGTGAGTTTGCTGGTTTTTCAGCCTAGTGATTGCAGGGTACAACCATTTTTTATTCAAGAATAAAACCATTTTTTCTGTGTCAATAAATATGGCTGTTGTAGGGTTTGAGGTTGGGATACTTCTTTTGTGCGATGCGTGTCTACCACCTTGCTAGTGCAATGGCTATTGGCATTACTGCCTTAACCATTTGTTTTATTTATAGTTGACCATCTCATTCATGTCATGTAGGAGTTGGAAATCGAGTTTGTACATGTTAGAAACCTTGGCTAGAGTATGTGATGACCGATGTAATATAACTGAACCCCAGATAGTCAATGCTCTGTCCATACAAACATCAAAGATAAATATTACTAAACATGCATTTTATTCCCTTTATCAATGAAAATGAAATGATTGTATTTGCTAATTAAATTGTGCAGTTTCACTTTGTTCTGCCTACCCAGTTTAACTTGGAAATTGGAAAATGTAGCCTTGTTGCTTACAATTTTTTTAATAAAATTTTTTTAATAAATTAATTTGCAGAATTAGGTTTTTTTCACTTATGTTTTTATGCCTTATGGTCATACCAGGTCTTGATCATGTGCAGATGCAAACTGGTAGAGCTCGCTCCATGTCTCCTGGAAAAGTTTCTCATATCAAGAATATTCCTGACTGCTTTCTTAAAATGGTAAGCTTAAATGCTTGTCATCATAACCTGAAACACCAAATCATCTGGCTCTTAATGCAAACCAATTTGTAATAAAATTCCTTGTGATACTCCTATCTGATACTTGAAACTCCAATTTCTATACAGAAAGTCATGTAGGTATCATGCATGAGAACTTGTGTAATTGTTGGGAGCTTCTTGCTATTAGCAGGGGCTGCTGGTCAACATTTTATTTAGCCTCTGTTGATGGCAGAATCCGTGTACATTTTGTAGTTCAAAAGCTGAAGGCTTTAGTATTCTCATCCTCTACTTCGTCTGTTTCTGGACACTTGTATCTGTAGTGTTCTTTCTCTAATTGATTTAATTAGCCATATGGAAATTTGACCTATTACCTTCTCATCCTATTGAGAAGGTTATTTTGAAACGATAAGCAGTATCGAAAAGAACTAATCTCCTCCCTTTCTCTTGAGCAATTGCCTGGTCAATCTTTGCATCATCTTTGCATCTTCTGTATTTCTCTGTTCATTTATCCTTACTTGTGTAGATCAAGAATCAACCATTGTGTAGAGCTGGCTGTGGAAAAGATGTGCGCCATTTTGAATTTGAGTTTGTTACATCTGTAAGTTCTCTGTTTTGTTCTGATTGAGCACACATGATTTTGTATTCCAAAGCACCTCAATTATAATTTGATATCAAATGAGTTCAATTTGGTGTCTTTTATGTGTGCTCTACCCTCTGCACAGATAATTGAATATGGAGTTGGTGATGTCCTGGAAGTTCTTCCTGGTCAAGATCCTGCTGCAGTGGATGCTTTCCTTCAGTGTTGTAATTTGAATCCTGAATCTCTCATCACTGTAAGTCATTCCCTTGTTGGCAGAGACTTCCTTTATTTGTTGCTCTTGCATCAAGGACTTCACTGAGGATCTTTGCTCAGTTGTTGAAATAGATGCAGTCCTTGTGAAAGTGATTTTATTAAATTATGTTTATTCCATGAACATAAAAAAAATTTAGTTTGTAGGCTTAGTAGCCTGCATTCTTAATGCATCTTGGTATTAGAATATCATATAACAGGAAGCAAGCCACTAGTGAACAGTTTGAAATCGAGTCATATCCCTGGCTCGCTGGATTGGAGAGGTACTTCATCAATGGCTTACCTTCAGCACATTGCTTTATCCAGCAATGTAGACATATTCTCAGCTCTCACAGTCACATACTCAACTGGAAATGTGTTAGGTGTTTATCATGTATTGAAACTTAAACAATGTGAGAAATAACTATCATCCGTTGTAACATCATAAACAGTACCTACTTTTCATTTAATGTTCATTACATCTTCATTTTCCAGCCTATATTGAATTTTTAATATATTATTCTTGGTGCACCTTTAGATTGATAAATCAGTAGTTCAAAATAGAATAGTCCTTAACCTTTATGGCACGTTTGAGCTGAACACTTGCAAGCTGAAATCTTTTTTTTCATTCTGTTTGTTACCAGCCACTTCATTACTTATCATATTTCCCCTGACTTGCTTATGGGGGAAGCACAAGTCATACTTTGCACCTTCGATATAGCTGTCACACTCTTTATCCTAAATAATGGGCAATGCATTTTGTTTCAGGTGCATCCTATAGGGATGGAGAGTTGTCATCGTGATGCTGAAGGCAATGACTACAAAGTCCCTATAAAATTGAAAACTTTCGTGGAATTGACCATGGATATTGCATCAGCTTCCCCTAGGCGCTATTTCTTCGAGGCAAGGATGCTGTATGTTTTTTGTTCTTCTATCTTCAAGCAAACAAAAGATGCCATCTTATGTAACATGCTGTTTTTACTTGCTTCTCCAATCCTTCTCTATATTCCATTTCCTCTTTTTCTCCTGCTCATCACATTTGAGCCAGAGAAAAAATTATCTCGGAAAATGAATTAAACAGGAAGAGGCTATTTAGGATTGCACTTTTGGTTCTTTCTTTAGAAAATGGAAGAAAAGATGTATTTTGGAAAATGATATTGGTAAATTCAAAATTGGTGCCCAACTATTATTGTACTTTTCTTGCACATGTAAATTTGAATTACTCTATTTTTCTTACATGAATAATTAAAACTGTCTTAAATTGACATTTCATAACAGTAATGATAAGGAGAAATAGATTTGGTGGCAGCACCTTTTTCATATGTTTCAACACAAAGTAGTTCATCCCCATTCAATAGCTACATTATTTTCAAAACTTTCTCATGTAATAACCTATGTCTAGCTGTGGTATGGAAATGTTTGATCTATTAAAATATTTCTTTGTTTTTTTTTTTAATCCTATTCTATTGAATTAGAAGCCATTTACCATAGATGTTGATAAGATTGGGAGTTTTAGTTGCTCAGCTTCACTATGCTCTGGTCTTTGCCAACTTGTATAATAAAGTGAGGCAACTTACAATTTCTGATTTTCCAACTAGCATTGCCGGTTTCCCCTAGTCAATGGTTCTAATGGAAATTAAGGTTGAAGCTTTGTAATTGGAATTTTTTCCTTTCAATTGAAGGAAAGAAATTAAGAAAGTCATGTATTTTTCCTAATCGAATCTTATATCCATGCTCCTTGCTAGCTCAGTTTTGATTGTTGTGGTGTTGCCACAAGCCTGTGCTATTCTGTTGTCTTATATACTGACAATCCTTTTCTCATTCAGGTTATGAGTTATTTTGCAACAGCCGAACATGAAAAGGAGAGACTTCAATATTTTGCCTCTCCTGAAGGAAGAGATGATCTTTACGAGTACAACCAGAAGGAACGAAGAACTGTTCTAGAGGTGAGTTATTGCACATAATTGATGGTGCATTGTGCATTATTTGTTGAGCATCTTTTGTTGACATTCATTTCTTCACAATGTTGGTATATGTTATCAGTTTATTTTGCTGAAATAAAACCTCACACACTTAAATTAAGTTTCTCTTTTAGATCATACTGTGATGTGCTTCTATTGAATGTAATACTACTCTAGGAATATACTTGAAGTCAACAAAACCGAATAATTATCTACACTCTGTGTGTGGGCTTTTGTGCGAAGATAACAACTGTAGTATGTAAATTAAGCTATGCAAATAGGACACACTGCTTTTTCTTAATTGGTCAATTACTAGGTTAACGGTAATAGGAACTTTGACCTTTTACAATGCTAGGTTTGTCCTCTCTCAAAGGATGTAGGAGAAGCTCCAGCATTTTAAATAGTTTATCAGAGTTGAGCTGCTCCACTTTTACATGTTAGGATAGTTTAGTGGCTCCTTGCAAGGACTTGATTGTATCTTTTCAATATAGGTACTGGAAGATTTCCCTTCTGTGCAAATGCCATTTGAGTGGCTGGTGCAGTTGGTTCCTCCATTGAAAACAAGGGCTTTCTCCATTTCTTCTTCCCCTTCAGCTCACCCCAATCAAGTCCACTTGACTGTGAATGTAGTTTCATGGACAACTCCTTTTAAGAGGAAGCGAACTGGTCTCTGCTCTACGTGGCTAGCTGGACTTGATCCACAAGATGGTATGGGTATGCTAAAATGCAACTGAAACTTTCCAATTGAGCGATCCATGTCACCTGTTATACGATAACTTTTATTTGAATGAACAGGTGTATATATTCCAGCATGGTTTTGCAAAGGCTCCCTTCCTCCTCCACCACCATCAATTCCCCTTGTACTCGTTGGGCCTGGTACAGGCTGCGCTCCTTTTCGTGGATTTGTAGAGGAAAGAGCCATACAAGACATGTCCGGCTCAGCTGCTCCTATTATGTTGTTCTTTGGTTGTCGAAATCAGGAGAATGACTTCTTGTACAAGGATTTTTGGTTGTCTCATGCACAAAACAGTGGACCGCTATCCATAGCAAGGGGTGGAGGGTTTTATGTAGCCTTCTCAAGAGATCAGCCACAAAAAGTTTATGTGCAGCATAAGATGCGGGAACAGAGCCAGAGGGTTTGGAATTTGTTAGTGGAGGGGGCTTCAATATACGTCTCTGGTTCATCAACCAAAATGCCTTCAGATGTAATGTCAGCCTTGGAGGAAATTATATCCGAAGAGGCTGGAGTTTCGAGGGAAACTGCTGTTTTGCAGCTTAGGAGATTGGAAAAGGATGGTAGATACCATGTGGAAGCATGGTCTTGACCCCTGCTGGGTTCTTGCATCATGGGACAATTCCCCACTGCAAGGAACTAAACTAGCTTCTAGTTTGTAGTGAGAGTACTGGGACTTCAAATTGATGGTAAGAGGATATTTGTCCAAGACACAGCATTTGTAAGAGTAATTTATATCCATGGGGACTCAAACCTGCCCCAACTACTATATCCATCAAACAATGGGATTTGAAATTGTTTTTATCTGGATTTTTAATTTCTACTTAGTTTTGAATATTGCATAATACAGTTGAGTCGTCAGCTCCAACTTTGGAAGTCAAAACTTGCAGAATTCAGGGCCAAATAGATTACAGGTTAGTTTACAACCAAATAGCAGCAAGTTAATGCACTATATTCTCCCCCTGTATTCCATTTCCATTTCTATGACAGGCAACGAAGGAGCTTCCTTTTGAATCTGAACTTGGATTATAAGAGCATCCAGGGTGAGTTCTTTGTTTTTGAATGCTTTAAAGTATTGTTTCAATTTAAATTGAGGTTGGCCAACATGGTGTGACAATGTTCCAAACATCTTACCTCCACCAATGTCTTTTCTGAAAGAAGGTTGGGCATAAATCGTAGTCACACCCAATGAACTAAAGATTTAATTCTTTTTTTTTTTTGGCTATTTACAAATTTCTGTCCTTGTTAAAGTTTGGTACGAAGGATTGTGATGATGAGATTGATCATGGAGTTGTGAATTATCTGAATTTAAATTGATTCAAGATGTTTTGGAAAGAGTTTACAGCATGAACAACAAAATTAAGAGAATCAAGAGGAAGTTACCAAAGAGAAACAAAACCTGAGAATCTTGGTGAATTATGGGTACTAAGCTTAGAATTATATTAAATTGTGAGTATTCCTTACAATCATAAGATAGCTTAAGATATTAAAATTGGTATGGTGAGAATATTGGAGCACACGCTATTTTAGAGAAATCCATATAACATTTTTAATGGCTTTCCAAGTAGTTTTTTGTTTTTGTTTTTTTTATTCATAGTGTTAAATAACTAGTAATACATTAACCTCCCAATGTACTCAAGAAGTTACACTAAAATTATTATTTTTTTAAAAAAATTATTTGTTCAAGAGATTTTGTCTTGATGAATCTTTTAATATATGAGTTTTCTCTTGTAAACTATTTTATTAATATAACATTCTTAGATTGCATTTTGCTCTAAATTTTGAGTAGATTTGGTGAAGTTATGTTAACAAAAACTGAAAATAATATCCTTCGTATCTAACTATTATTTTTCAAGAGAAATGCTAATAAAAATAGAATAGACAATTTCTTACATTATTTTTAAAATCTATGAAAGAATGATGAAGTATAATACAATTTATAGAGAAAATAGCAATAGCATAATACCAAAAATCCATATGATTTGAAATTGAATAATTTGAAATGGAGTTTTCATGTAGCAATCAACAAATCAATTAATAAATTGATGAATGATTTTTGTTTTTATGAAAAAATGATTGTAAATATTAGAATCATTTAGGTTCCCTCTTCAAATTTTTTTTTTTTTTTTTGAAGTTAGCTCAACATGACGGTTATTCTTCAATCTATCCCTATTATTTCAATTATTTCTAATCTAAATATTCTAGTTCATTATCCACAATATCCTTCTAGTATATATTTTCATATTAACCGATAAAAATATCCCTACTTTAGAAATTTAAACCCCCATCAAATTTATTAAAAAGAAAGTATGATACAATTTTAGTTGTTTGATTATTCATATTTAATTAGTTATTTGATAATTTAACTATATTATCATATATATATATATATATATTTATTTATTTTTATTATCATAGTCGTTATAATTATATATATTTAAACAAAATTATTAACAGATCTTGTGTAGTATTTTTTTTTTTCAATTTGGTATCAATTTTTAAAATTCCTTGATTGAAATTGAATTTAGAAAGTTTATATCTTGAAACCAAAATTAAAAGGTAATGATTTTAAAAAATAATTTATATGTTATATTTTATTTTAAATTTAAATTTTTAATTATTCTTTATATTTTAAGAAAATACTATTGTATCATTTAGTTTTGAAATTTTATTAAGAAAAAACTTGATTGAAAAATAACAAGGAATCAAATAATACATAAATAAACTACTATACTATTATAAACTTTTAAACAACTTGAAGAACATTCACTTTAAAATTAGAAAGTAATGATGTTTAAGTTATTATAATAAAGCATGCTAAACATAAAAAAGTTTTTAAGAAAAGTCTAAAGTTCATACTTGTTTAAATCAATAAACATGCAAAATAATAACTCAAGACAAACACGTTATCAACACAAACATAATATTAGCATGCATACTAACTATATATCCAAACTTACAATTAATACTAATTCAAAGTCCTAGCATGCGTATTAATAATAAAAATCTATATATGTTTAAATTAAAACAAAAAAAGGTATTTACTTGTTAAAATACTTTAAAATAATGAGATTTTTGTTGTAATCAATGATGAATATTTTGTTCTTAAAGCTTTATTACTTTTCACTTGTGTAACTATGATGTTTGCAATATCCCTTCTAAGATTTCAGCAATACCACCTTGGTTTAAATACACTTGTAAACAAGGTGTGTGAACTAAAGAAAATAAAACTCAAATATCTTTAAACAAGATGAATCTAAGCTCTAGATTTTGGAGGAAAACCAAAGCATTAAAAAAAATAAAAACACTAAAAATGAGGTGAGAAAGATTGTGAAAAAATATTAAAAATTCAAGTTAGAAAATCTTTCTTCATCCCCTTTTTAAAATGAATCTTGGAAGCTAAAAAGTTGAGGAATTAATAAAAATTAATTCCCACCATTATCAACCATAATAAATCAAGAATTAAATCTAGAAAAACCAAGAGTTCTTTAAGTGAAAAAACCAAGGGTTCTTTGAGATTAATTTTCCATTCCCCTGTAATTTGTTTATTTTAAACAAATTTCCAACAATCCCCCATATGAAGAGAAACTATCTCAACAGTTTAAAAATGACTCAAAGATTTATTGAGAGATACTGATTTGGTAGATTACTACATTATGATAGTTTGATTTTGAACTTTTTTTAGTGAAATACTATCAGAATTACTTGACTAAATAGTGAACATGATATCTTGAACAATTCAACCTTTTATATAAACCAAGACAATAGTACTCATATAGTTCTCTACCTAGAGATTTCTTTCGTTCTCACCGTTGTGTTCATTTTGACCCTAAACAACTCTTGAATTCATGAATGTTTTAGAGGATTCAACCTTTATTGAAATTCTCAAAGAAACGACCATATATTCTCACTCATGTAAGTGATCTTTCATTAAGAGTATTTTGCTATCCTCCACTTGTTGTACCATGATATGAAAATCATTAAGAGCTTAGCTCACCCTTTATCACGTTGTGGCCAACACTTATTTCATCATAGGAATAAACAAGAAATAATAATTTTCTAGTGCTACCGAGAATGTTATATGACTTAGTTTTTCATTTGAACCTTGGTTTTGGGATCTCCGATCAACTAGGTATGTATACCATCATTACATTCTTTCATCTTTTAAAAGCTTTAAACCCATTCTTCTCGATGAATTATACACAAACTCTCTCATCAAACCTTCGATTAACGGATTCGTAATATTTTCCTTTGACTTTATATAGTGAATGAAAATAATTCTATTTGAGAGCAAGTGTTTAATGATATTATGTCTATGACATATATGTTTAGACTTCCCATTATACAAACTACTTTGTGCCCTTTCAATTGCTGACTGACTATCGCAATAAACACAAATAATTAGCAATGATTTCAGCCAACATGGAATATCTTTTAAGAAATTCTAAATCCATTTGACTTTCTCTTCAGCTTTATTAAAAGCAATAAACTCTAATTTCATTATGGATCTAGTGATACATGTTTGTTTAAAGGATTTCCATGACACATCTGCTCCACCAAGTGTGAAGATATATCCATTTGTAGATTTCAAATCCTTAGTCTTAGATATCCAATTAGAGTTACTCTACCCTTCTAGTACTGCAAGGTAACCAGAATAGTGTAGCTCATAGTTCAAGGTGTATCTCAAATACTTAGAATATCCTTTTTATTGCCTTCCAATTACCCATACTTGGATTACTTATAAATCTACTCAGTTTACTAACTGAATAAACAATATCAAGCTTTATACAGTTCATAACGTACATTAGACCTCTAATTATTCAAGAATATTTAAATTGGTTAATTCTCTTACCTCTATTCTTGGATAGTTATACACTTATATCAATTGGTATTTTGACAGTGATATTGTCATCTTTAGAAAATTTCTTGAAAACTTTCTTAATATAATGACCTTGGGACAATATCAATTCATTAGATGTCTTAAAAAATTTTATTCCTAGTATGATATTTGTAACACCTAAATTTTTTATGTTAAACTTGTTAGTTACTATTTTCTTAGTATACTGATTATATGATCATTGTTGCCTAAAACTAGCATATCATCCACATAGATACATACAATGACATAGCTTTTATCTGTGTTTTTTTACATAAACACATTTATCAACTTCGTTGATTTTGAATTCAGTTGATAACATAACCTTGTCAAACTTTTCATGTCATTGTTTAGGTGCTTGTTTCAAACCATATAATGATTTGATAAGTTTACAAACTTTATTCTCTTGCCCATTGACAACAAACTCATCGAGTTGTTCCATATAAATCTTCTTTTCAAGTTCACCATTTAAGAAAGTTGTCTTTACATTTATTTGATGTATTTCAAGCTTATAGTTGCAATGACTATTAATATTCATGTGAAAGTTATTCTTGACATAGATGAATATGTGTCAAAATAGTCCATACCTTTTTATTGACTAAAACCTTTAACAACAAGTCTATCTTTATATTTATCAATAGTGCCATTAGCTTTTATTTTTCTTTTAAAGATCCATTTATGGCCTAAATGTTTACTTTCAGGAAAAAGATCAATTCAAATATTTATAATGGATTCAATTTCACTATTGACTGTCTCCTTCCAATAAGAAGCTTCTTGATAGGACATTGCTTCAGAGTAGGTTTAAGGTTTATTTTCTAACATGTTAAAAAAAATAGGACTAAGTATTTTGGTCATTTTTTCCATTTTACTCTTTCTAAGCTCAACTTCATCATTTTCTGATTGATGATAATTACTTCAGCTAGGCTCAATCATTCTCTTAATGAATGATTTTCTCATGCTTCCTTCCATGTAAATACATCCTCAAAGAATATAACATTCCTTGATTCCATATAGTATTAAGATGAATATCTTCAATACTTGACTCGTGTATAAGAAATTAATATGCACTACTATTGCATGTATATCCGATAAATACACAATATATAGTTTTATGTCATATCTTGACCTTTTTAGGATCAGATATTGCTACCTTTACAAGACACCTTACACTTTGAGGTATTTGTAGGAAGATCTTTCACCTTTCAATAATTCATATGGTGTCTTAACTAACTTTTTATGGGGTATTTTTTAAATATATAATTGACAGTTAAAATTGACTCCCCTATAAATTCTGAGGTGCTCTCAAACTTATCAACATGACATTAATAATTTCTTATAATGTTTCATTTTTATGTTTTGTAATGTTATTTTGTTGTGCACATAAAGAATAATAGTTTGATAGATAATAACATTTTGAAAACAAAATTCACCAATTGGTGCTTTATATTCTTACTATCTTTTATCTTTTTGTTAAGTTGATTTTCGACTTTATTTTTATAATGTTTAAACATTTCAAGAACTTCATCTTTGCTCCTAAGAAAATAGGTTTAACAATACCTTGTGCAATCATTTATAAAAGTAATATAATAATTTTTTCCGCCTCTCGTTTGCACAAACTTTAAATCACTAATATTTGAGTGGATTAAGTCTAGATGTTCACTTCTTCTTTCAATTGTTTGAAAAGAAAGTCTTGTGAATTTTGATTTTACACAAATTCCATAGATTTTTCTCAAAAATCATACTTAGTAATAATTCATGGTTTATTAACCTTTACATAAATTATAATTCATATGACCTAACCTATCACGCCACACATCACAAGACTCAAGCAAATAAGAAGAAGAGACATTCTTATTTGTGTTCTCATTATTAGTTACAATGATCATTATATTTATTTCAAAAAGGTTATCACACAGATATTTATTTTCTACAAGCATACCACTCTTAAAGAGTATAAATTTATCACTCTGAAAAAACCATTTTACAACCATTTTTTCTCAACAATGAGCTAGACATTAAGATCTTCCTAATATCAATAACATGTAATACATTATTGAGGGTAAAAAACTTTCTAGAAATCATCTTCAGTATGACCTTTCCAACACCTAGTACTTTGAAGGTTGATGAGTTTTTCATATATAGGTTTTCTCCATCCACTTATTTGTAAGTGAAAAACATCATCTTCTTAGTGCATACCTGTCTTGTAGCACCAATTTCAACTTAGCACTACTCAGGATTTTTGATAAGGTTGACTTCAAAAACAACATAAGACAAGTTCATTTCTGAAACTTTATTAGTAAAGTGATTAACCTCGGTGACATTGGCTTGAGTAATCCTTTTCATAGGGTTTCCTTGCTTACTCATGTTTCTGCAATCTTTGGTCAGATGCCTAATTTTGTTATAGATAAAACACTTGTCATTGAACTTTTTGGCAATTCCTTTACCTTTCACAACAAACTTTTTTTATTTTTGTTATGAGACCTTACCATTTGTTCCATAACATTTACTTTTAGGGCACTAGAAGAGTTAGTTCTCTTTTTAGTTAACTTATCATCATTTTCTATCCTCAACCTTAAAATGAGGTCTTCAAATCTTATCCCATTGCCCTTATGTTTGAGATAGTTCTTGGAGTTTTTCCAAGATGATGAAATTTTTTGAATGATTGCAACCACTTGGAAAGACTCACTTAATGACACGCACTCATGGGTGTGTGTGTGTGTCTATATATATATATATATATATAAGTAAGTAAGAGAGACTAATATAAATCATATCTCAGGGTTTAACCTAACAATTTGAATTTTTTGGTTAAGATGGTTCTTTGATATGATATCAAAGATTTGACGGTCAAATGGTCATAAGTTCTAATCTCACCAACCTTATTTTAATTAATAAAATTAAGCACATATAATGTAAATCTGTGCAAGTTTCAAGCATAAAAGGCTTTCACTTGAAAGAGTGCATTAGCGAATAATATGTATCATATATTGGAACTTCTCCTAATAACTTCAGATTTTGGGTTAAGAAAACGATGTCCATAGCGAAGTGAGGATTAGTCTCCAATATTATTTTCTTTTTTCTCCTCCCAATTATTATATTGGTAGCTCATTCTTTTATATATAGTTAATTATTGCTATTTTTTGTTTTGTTTATTATTGATGTCTTTTTTAGTTGTATCATTAAGCCGAGCTTGTTGAACCTAATCAAATCAATGACCTGGGTCTCATATTTGTCTTGTTTCTTTAAATACGTTGGTGTCGCCAAAACATTCTTTTTATATTGATAATTTTTTTCCAGTTTATTTATTGTCATTGTATTTTTTATTCGCGTTATTTAAATTAACTGAACTAATTAAATCTAATTATGATAACGATTCGAGTCTTAGATTTTTTTTTATTTCTTAGTAACACTTGTGTTGTTTTAACATCTTTTTTATTTACATTGAAGAAAAAGTTAAGTCGGTCCGCGGTGTATCACAACCACCATCTAGTAACTTCTTCAAAATATAGCTTGTATTTTTCTTTGTTAGGGTTAAGGAACTTGGCAAATGGCAATGTAGGTACTTTATATGTGTGGGTGTGCGCACGCGCGCCCATAAAGAAACTCATTAGACATACTATGTCTAATGAGTTGTATGTCTAATGAGTTTCTTTATGGGCTCGTGAAAATGTGCAATATATAAAAAAAATACGCCAAAAGCCATAGGATTATTGCAAAACCTCTCATTGATTATGGTCATCTTATCAAAATTCCCCTTATCTGTATGTTCATTATCGATGCAAATCTAACTAAACTATGGTTGCAACAAATTTGGAGAAAATTGGTAGATAGCAACAACCCTTAATAAACTAAGATATTTTCCTCTATTTCATCCAAACCAACTTGATTTAAAACAACAATAAGCTTAGCTTATGCAAGAATATCATGTTTTTTTTAATATTAATTCACACATTTAGGGATAGGTGATATTTGAATACTCTAGAATTATGTTTGAGTAATGTTTCACATATAAAAGACAAATACAAAAAAGCCAAAAACAATTTTTTGTTGAAGAGATATGTATAAAATAAGTCTTTTTTTAAACAATTCTGGAATAAAATTGTTAAATTGGAAGACAACATTGTCTAGAATAAAACTAGCTATTTGATTTGTGTTCCGTCGTGGATCAATTTTTTTCTAAAAAAAATGAATATGCAAGCTTTTTCGACGTATTTTTTATATAAAAAATACCAAGTGAAAATGAAAAGCTTATGTATATATCAAATTAAATAAATTAAGAACTATATGTGTTAATAAATAAATAGAAAGTTATTAATGATAAATAAAAATAAAAATAAAAATAAAAAAAATTAAAAGGCAGATATAGATCAAGATATTTGGCATCCAACTCAAGCCTTTAACATAGTTGTGTTCAAGGACTTTATTCATAAATATTGATTTTTTTTATTTAATCAAATGATAATAAAAATAGACACACATTAAATTGATTGAATTAAATAAAAAATAAAAATATTATGCAAGGTTATACATATTAAAAATATTATCAGAAAATAAATATTTTTTTAAAAAATAAATTTCATTTATATAAAACATAAAAGAATTATAAATCAATTAGAACAATCTCTTAAAAACTTAAATGCTTCCAAAATAACTAAAAAATAACCTATATTTAAAAGAGGCTAAATAAACAAAATAAAAAAGAGAAAGGGTATTAATTTAAATATATATTTAAAATTTATTTTGAAAAATACATATAAAAATGCATTAATTAATTTTTTTAAAAAAATATCAGGCGCTGCTAGGCTTGATCTATCTAGTAAGGGTCCAGGTGTAGGCCCTTAATTGTTTTTTATTTTAGATGGATTCGACGAGATGTCATCCACCTTAATTTGTTTTTTTAATAAGTTAGATGACATGTTGTCTGATATTGTCAAGTTTTTTTTGTCGCAGTGGTGCCTGGAAAATCAGGGCAAAAGTTTTTTCAACCCAAAAACTCATTCTTCAAACCATTCTTTTTATTCAAAACACCTAGACAACTTGATAAACCCATTTATGTCCTCAACAAACCTAAAAAATCATCCTAAAACTCAAAATCAACCCAAAATCAAAAATCTTACGGAGCTCAAATATGTTTTTCTAGGAAATTTTAAAGTAAAAACACATTGTGAACTCCCCTCATCAAATAGAACAATTTGACATCTATATCGACATTTTTTAGCCAAAATTGGTGCCAACAAAATTCTCTCTTTAATATCGGATTTCATCGACTTTCTCTCACCTCTCTCAAATAAGGAACCAAAAAAAAAATGAAGTTTGTGACCAAAATTGATTTTGCCCTTAAATTTTAGAAATCGAATGGACTCAGTATTTATAATTTGAAAAGTCTAGGGACTACAATAAACATTTCACCTAAACTTTGTTAAAGCAACCTATTACCTCTGTGTTTTTTACTTTGATTCTTCATCTTTCAATTTTACCCATCCCTAATATATTATCCTACAATTTGGTCTCTAAGGGCCAAATAAAAAAAAAAAAAAAAAAGCATTGTGAACAGTTCATCCAAAATGTCATGTGAGAGGATCCACAATGCATTTTGCATAGTGGATTCACCACACCTTTTAGATTTTCTTATAATTAGATCATTGGCCTGAACTATGCCACGAGTTGGAACAAAAAAAATCTAATGCAAAAAAAAAAATTCTAGGTATTGCTAACGTGTTGTTAAAAACAATTTTAAACATGAATTCAAATTTTGCTACATATTAGTAGATATTTTTTTAAAAAAAATGTTGAGATGACGACATGCTAAATGATATTTTTATTTAATATTGAGACAATAACATATTAGATTTATCTTGTTTAACTTAGGTTGACCTGCAAAACTTGTAGGGATAATCTTGTAGAAAATAAATTGGAAAGCTCAATCTCCAATTAACTCAATGCTGAAGGATGAAATTGGTAAAAAAAACAACACTTGATTTAAAAAAAAAAAAAACCCTAAGTGAACTTAAGTAAACTAGTCAAACTCGCGACTTAGATTATGCACATCACTAGATTCAATATTTTTTTTTATCCCGAAGCATTTCTATCATTTAATTATACAATAATAAAGCGCATGAGAATATTTATGTATGAAATAAATTTTTTCAAGCAAAAACTAACCAAGACATGTGGGTGGGATCAAGATAGCAAAAACAAGCCTAATTGTTTTAAGCTAAATAACCAAAAAGAGGTTCTTTTTTTTTTATTTTAAGCTAAAAAAACATATCATAAAAGATGAAATTGGTTTTTTTTTTAATTGAGAAACCAAAAATGATTTTTTTAACAAAATAATAGGCCAAAAGTTGTGGCTTAACCCGTCAAATCTACGATTTGGGTAATGGACTCAATTGACTTTAATAAAAAAAATTTCTTAAATTTTTTTCACCTAAATATAAAATAAAATTCTTTCATAAAAAGCTAAAAAAAGCCTAGACATGTAGGCTTGGTGCTCCAATACACTTGGGCATTTAAAAAAAGAGCCCAAACATGTAGACATTCAAAATCTATCATTAAAAAAAAAGTCCAAACTCGTGCGCCTAGACCTTTATTTTTTAAAATCTTTTTAGGAAGCTAATGACTTGTCGTCTATCATTATTTTCTTTGGAAAAAAAAAATTTAATAGACAACACATTGTCTGTATACCCAAATTTCAGCCACCATTATGGTGACTGAAAAATAAAAGTAAATTTTTTGTCTTAAAAACTCATTTAATCCAAAAACACCTTAAAAATACTATTAGAAATTCTAGAAACTGATTTACTAACGTAATAGACCTAAAAACTGGTCTAAATTACAAAATCAAATCAGGTAAAGTTTTTCTTTCTCGACTTCAATGTGTTTTTAGGTAAAATTAAGGTTCTAAACAACCATTATAAAACTCCTTTCATTGAATGAAACTCATTGTCATATATTTTAACCATTTTGATAGTTGATATTGGTGTAAATAACGACTCTCTCTCTCTACATTGAAATCCGACAACTGTCTCTCACCTCATACAAATCAAGGACCGAAAATTGAGGATAATGAAGTTTATGAATATTTGAAAACTAAAAGGATGAATTGCCTATTAACTAAAAAGAAGAGAATTTTCTCTGTCTTTTTTATTTTGATATCCTGTCTTTTAATTCCACTTTATTTTTATTTTTTTTAAAAGAACCATTAATTTGGGCTAAAAAAGTACAGTTGATTAACGCATTAAAATTATCTCATGGCTTAGTTTCCTTTCTTTATAATATAATTGTTTTATCAACCTCCGAGTCGGAGAAAATTGGAAGGGAGCAACCCACGACATTCTGAAATATTTTCCTCCAAAAACTTGAACCAACAACAGCAGACGTGACAAGCAAAGTTATAGCAATAAAACTCATCTTGTAAACTAATTAACTTAGGAACATTAAAGGAATCAAAGCAAATGGGTTCGGGAATTGGGATTAAGAAACTTCTGCCATCAATTTCCTTAGTTTTCAACTAATTAATTAAATCAAGCTGATTAGCTGGCTATGTATGTGATTAATTGGTCTGATTTTCTGCTAATTTGTATCAGGATTTTATGTTCGTTTCTCAACTGTAGTCAAGAGCCTTCGGCCCTTTCATTTGTAAAGAGATAGCTTGCTAACAATTATGTTTTAAAATATTTTTTAAAAAAATATATAATAAAATTTATTTTTAATATTATTATATTAAATAATAATAAAATTTATTTTGCATAAAAAAAAATAAACTTCTAGATAGCACGGTTTCACAACATTAAAACTTAGTTGGACTTGGCCATACACTAAAGAACATGCGTAAGTATAATTCATAATTTAACATTTGACAAACTATTTTATTTATTCTATTTTTCAAGTAAATATTTTTTATTTAATTTTTTTGTAAATAAAATATGTGGAAAAAAAATCCCAAAATTCAAAAGAGTGAAAGGTATTTTTGGATTTAAGGGAGTGGGTGTCCATTAGCCAATAGTTTTGACTCAACCAAGATTCGAATTCGAATTAACCGGACCCGAACCTTTATCCATTAGTCTCCTCTGGTCACAATTCCTGAAACAGAGAAACAGGCGAAGATACTTCTTCAAAGTGGCTTCTTGGTTCCCAGAATCTCTCTCTTGTCTCAAAGAACACAAGGACAGGTAGAAAGATGTTGGCATCCATGGCCACACAACCCAAAATCCAAACCCACTTACAACCCTCAACATTTCCTTCACAGAGCCTCCTGCGTAAACCCCTTAAAACCCCTATATTCTCTATCAAACCAAAACCTTCTTGTTTTCACTTAAAATCCCTTTCTACTCTCAAAACCCCAGCAAGACTCAAACTTTCTGCTCCAAAAGCTCAACAAACACTCCCTGAAGAAGAAAAAGAAAACGAAACATCCACTGAGAAAGAGGTTATTTTGCACACACATACCTTACCTTTGAATGCCCTTTTCTTTATGTATGATTTAGCAACAAGGAACTTGTTTTATCTTACTTATTTGTTTATGCCATTGTTTTCTTGTTCTTGATTGAATAGCGAACCCAATTGGGTCTTATGGAATTGATTTGATGCAATGTGTTAAAAGGGTTTTTGTTTACTTTCCCTTTAATCTTTTTTGATAGTGAGAAGATAGGGCAAAACATTAGTGAAAGAATTGATTTGTTAAAGGAAACTTTTCTTTTTTTCTTTTTAATATTGTAGAAGCTTGGAGTGGTGGTGAAGCCAATAGAGAAACCAAGAGTAGTATTGAAGTTCATTTGGATGCAGAAGGTAATTGGAATTGCACTAAACCAAGTGATACCAGGCCATGGCACAATCCCTTTGAGTCCCTACTACTTTTGGACCAAGGAAGATGCTTGGGAGGAGCTTAGACTATTGTTAGAAGGCAAGCCGTGGATATCGCGGAAGCAATTGCATGCTCTTCTCAATCAGGCTACTGATATCATTGAATTGTGGCAGGATACAGGTTCCAATCAATAGTAATTTAGTTACAAATACAGAGAAGTTTTAAAATTTAGGCTTAATGTGGTATAGTTTGGTTCACAGTAAAATATTACATTAGATTTATTTGGATTGTTTGGACTGTCTTTGTTAAAATTATGAAACACGGGGTTGCTTAATCTCTGTAATTTGTATATCGTGCCCTAGAAGACAATTTACTGGAGTGTGATGTGATATGATTTCTTTGTTTGCCATTCTTAATCAACAAGTTCAAGTTGCATATTGCTGGGGTTTTTTTCATTAACTTTGTTTCTGTAATTTTAATCATATTCGGGAAATCGTATCTTGAAGACCGAAAACAGAGTAATTGGGAATGTCAATGATTGGAATCCTCTCGATGCTGTTTAAATCACTGTTCAATACAGTAAAACGCATGGATTCGAAAACCTGAAAACTTGTTAATTGTTAGATGGTACAGGTGCCTGATGCGGCATCCAAAATGTTAATAATGCTGGAACACTAGTGTCTATCGTAGCCAATTGACTGCATCCTGTTAGTCACCATGTTAGAAAGTTAACACGCATATTGCCTGAATTTCAGTTACAGGCAACAAAAATCCTTTGAATCTGAACTTAGAATATGTTATGAACTTCCAGTTAAGCCTGCATTTTCCTGGTCTTCTGCATCTGATAGATAGTTGATGAGTTATGTCTGTCTTTTAGATTATGCAAACACACAAAATAAAGCCGTCCTTTCAGAGACGAAGCCCATAATTAGAATGGCGTGATTTAAACCGAGTTTGAAAATCAAGGCCTACCAATTGAGTTTGGCACGATGTGCTTGCATTCTATTCACAAACTACTAAATCCCACCTGCCCTCTAATTTGAATATATGCCTGAAGCGTTTCTACTAAAATATGCCTTGAGAAAATCTTTGTTTAGTGAAAAATATAACTAACTTTTGTCCATCTATTTATTGCAGTACAAAATTCTGAAATTCTGCTATAAAAGGCATGAGAAGTTTAAAGTTCATTTGAGAGTCTGAATCTCTGAAAATTAAACCTTCAGTTAACAAAAAGGCCATTTTGACTTGCCATGTTTTCTCATCTTCAATATTGGGAGTTAGAGAGACCTGTGCGTGGACATGAAAGTCCTGTGAAGCAGAGAAAAGAATATTTTTCTTATCTATTATTTCATATTGAATGTGCAAACCGCCAATTATTTATGAAACAAAATATGAAGAAATAAAATTATGAAATCCTATACATATGGCTTAGCAAAAACTGAACGGAACCAAGGAAACAAAATTTTGGTGCTTTTCACTTATTCTTTTCAGGCCCCCCTTGCTCTTCTAGTCCTCACTGATAAACGCTTCCTGTCTATGTTTGAACGTGTACTTAAATTCTCAGCAGAAGTTGTGGAGTGTGCGGTTTTGTACTCATAGTTTCCTTTTTTGGGATTTATCATGGCATCGGCATGAGATTTGAGTGGAATCCACTTTGGAGATTGGTATGGAAGATTATTTTCATCCTCAAAAGAGACATCTTCGTCATGAACTGCATTATACTCTCTGATGTGTTGGTTTTCATCTGCAAGTAAATTAGTCTTTCTGTACAAGTCCAAGTCATGGTGCTTTGGTGATGGAATGCTCACTTGTTCCCTCTCAGCCTTCTTGTCAACCAAATATGAAACCATCTCGTTACCTACTGGCTTATTGTGGGGGAGTGAATCTGAAAGTTGATATCTCTCATTCCACATGTTCCCGTCGGAATCTGAACTTGAATTAGATGGCGTCCTATCAAATCCAGGTTTTGTTTTGCTCTCTTCGAACTCAAGATGCACTCTTCCGTTTCCTTTCGTGTTTTCATCTTCTGATTCAGAACTGATATTGTCAATCGTGTATATTTCGTTAAATACCAAACTATCATTTGATAGCTTGTTCTCCTCTGAAGCTTCATATCTGCCTTGAAGTTCAGGTGTCAATGACCCATCAGAATCATACAGGGTCCCTTGTCCATGACTAGAATCACCATGATCATCCCATTCAATGTCCTGAGAATCATATCTCGAGAGTTCA